>TARA_R100001132_G_scaffold27164_1_pt1 | contig 10326 bp, 10 predicted proteins | sample TARA_R100001132 | Tara Oceans TARA_R100001132 (sample SAMEA2621247) | marine metagenome | biome: marine biome (ENVO:00000447); feature: mesopelagic zone (ENVO:00000213); material: "saline water (ENVO:00002010), including plankton (ENVO:xxxxxxxx)" | depth 800 m | reverse complement strand
GCCGGAATCCAGGGTTTTTCCCAGCATCCGCGAACCTGCCACCATCCAGGCCTGGTTTCGATTGTTTAACTCAGAGTCAACGAAATATTCTGCAGCATAGGTTTCCAGCTGTTCGTTGAACTGACCGCACATGCCCTGGTCGGAACCAAAGAGAATCATGCCGATTGTGCCCGCGGCTGGAGCGTCTGGCAATGTCGAGTGCGCCCTGGTCTTTGATAAAACCATTTCCAGTCCGCAGTAAACGGTATTAGAGTAGTCTTCCAGTGAATCGACTGCCTGTTCGTATTGCCGAATACTGACCGCGGCCAGCGTTTTCATCGTGCGCACCACCGACTCCAGATCCCTGGTGCTTTCGATGTTGCGTTTTAAGGTTTCAAAATCCTGCATAGGATCAGTCAGTTTCAGAAAGTGAATTTTGGGATTGCTGAATCAACTCGCTGACAGCATTCAGCACGGATTGCTGATCGGTCTCTGTAATGGTTTTGCCTGCGAGGATCTGCTCGCTTAAATCAGGAAAGTCATTACTGAGAATCCGCTGTACCTGATCTTCCAGTTGATGAATCTGGGACAGGCCTGTGTTGTCAAACGCACCACCAGCCATGCCGATCAATACGGATAACTGCTCAGGCACGGAAAGGGGATGGTATTGCGATTGCTTAAAGATTTCACGTACACGCCGCCCGCGTTCCAGGGTAGCCAGTGTTTCTGAATCCAGGCGGCTGCTGAATCGGGAAAAGGTTTCCAGTTCCTCAAACTGGCTGTACGACAGTCTTAAATCACCAGCGACAGCCCGGTAGGCGGGGAGTTGGGTTTTGCCTCCCACGCGGGAAACAGAGCGACCCACATCGACGGCAGGCAGAATTCCTTTCTGAAACAAATGCGGTGAAAGATAGATCTGGCCGTCGGTGATCGAGATTAAATTCGTCGGGATATAGGCAGACAGATTCTGCGCTTCTGTTTCGGCAACGGGTAACGCGGTTAGGGAGCCTCCGCCGAGCCGGTCCGCTAAATGCGTGGAGCGTTCCAGCAGACGTGAATGCAGGTAGAAGATGTCGCCGGGGAATGCTTCACGCCCTGGTGGGCGTCTGAGGAGCAGGGATAATTCCCGGTAAGCACGGGCGTGTGACGTCAGGTCATCATAGATCACGAGTACATCCTGCCCTCGGTCCATAAAATATTCACCCAGGGTGGTAGCCGCATACGGGGCGACAAACTGCAGTCCCGGCGGGGCGTCGCTCTCACCCACGACCACGGTAGTGTATTCCAATGCGCCGTGAGTACGCAGGTCGTCGATCACTTTGGCGACGGCTGTATTCCGCTGGCCGATCGCGCAGTAGATACAGATGACATCCTTGTTTTTCTGGTTGAGTATTGTATCAAGGGCGATCGCTGTTTTGCCTGTCTGTCGATCTCCCAGGATCAGTTCACGCTGACCGCGGCCGATGGGGATCAGGGCATCGATGACTTTCAAACCGGTCTGCAGAGGAACCGTGACAGGAGCCCGGTCGATAATGGGGGCCGGGTCGCGTTCATAGGGTCTGCGTTCGGCAGCTGTGATCGGACCACGACCATCCAGCGGTCGCCCGACCGGGTCGATGACACGACCTATTAGCGATTCGCCCACAGGTACATCAAGCAAGCGGTGCGTTCGCCTGACTTCATCCCCGGCAGTGAGTTGTTCTCCGTGGTCGAGCAGTACGACCCCGACCTCATGTTCATCCAGATTTAAGGCCAGGCCCAGGATGTGATGGGGGAACTGCAACAGTTCTTCTGACTGCACATTCGGTAAGCCGCTGATCCGGGCATGGCTGCGACCGACATAAGTAACTTTTCCGATTTCGATCAGTCGCGGTGTAAAATCATGCTGACTTAATACATTGCCAAATTGATCAAACGTGGAGTGGATCAAGGATTTAATATCGGGACTATGATTCATTGATATGGCCTGAGTGATTTTCGACGCACAATATTATTCTTTCGGTTTGATCTCTGATTCCGGGTCGATTGAAATGACATCATTGAGAGAACGAACAAATTCTTCTTCCAGTTCTTCCAGCGACTCCTGCAGATTCCATGAGATTTTGTAGCCAGCCAGATGTAGGTCGATTCCACAAATCAGTTCGGGATTCTCGCGAAAACGAATTCCCACTTCCGGGCTGAGATAATCGTGTATCAAATCCGTAATCTTCTTGCGGTCGGATTGAGTCAGTTCGAAGGCACTTTCGACCAGCATTTGCGGGTCTGACGATTCCAGCTTCGCGAGAAATTCCTTTTTATGTGTTGCATCAATCTGCCTGATACGATTCATGAAAACGGCAATCGTCTGCTGTTGCAGATCGGAGTCAGCCAGTTCTTTGAGGATTCTGTGGCTCATTTGATGCATGTGTGCTGCCATGCGCAAGCGGGCTTCCTTTAAGAAAGATTCGCGTTCGCGGTGCAGGGCGCGAAACCACTCAGTTTTTTCCTGATCGATGTCCGAGCGCGCCTGCTTCAGATGCTGTTCCTTCCAGATCTGAATTTCTTTTCCAGCCTCAGCCAGTAATTCCTCCCGGGCATGAGCCAGGTCTTCGGTCTGTTGTTGATAACGGGCCAGTTCGGTTTCTGCCTCACGTTGCGCAGCGGTGGCTGCTTCGTGTTCTGCTGTAATCTGTTGTTCCCGTTCCGCCATCGCATTCAGCACCGGCTTATAAAGGAAATGGGACAACAGCCAGACCAGGACCAGAAAGTTAAGAATCTGAGCAGTAAAAGTAAACCAGTCGATGGACATTCCGTTTTCCTGTTGAATCTGTCAGTAAGACTATCTGGAGGTTGCCTGTAGAAAGTGATTCCAGAACGGGTTGGCAAAGATCAGAATCATGGAAATCACAAAACAGTAAATCGCCGTCGATTCCACCATTGCCAGCCCGACAAACAGGGTCCGTGTAATCGTGCTGGCTTCATCGGGCTGTTGTGCAATGGCGCTTAACGCCTGGGCAAGGGCTCTGCCTTCACCCAGCGCCGGACCAACGGATCCAATGGCGATGGTTATCCCCGCTGTGAAAATTGAAACTGCTGCAATCACCGTGTTCGCGTCCATAGACTGCTCCTTTAAGTATTTTGTTTTGAATGTTCTTCAGGTTGTTCGTTTAAGTCATGAGTCACTTGTGTGGCTGATGCGATGTAAACCATCGCCAGTACCGAAAAGATATAAGCCTGGATGATGCCGGTGAGCAGACCAAATGCCTGCATCAGAATCGGGACAAACAGGGGGACAAAGCCCAGTAGAATCGCTCCGATGACACTGCCACTCATGATGTTCCCGTAAAGACGTACCGCCAGAGCCAGTGTCCTCGACAATTCACCGATAATATTAAATGGCAACATCAGAAAAGTGGGGCGGATATACTGCTTCAGGTAATCAGCCAGTCCCTGTCGGGCTATCCCGTAGATGGGGACGGCAACAAACACACAGGTTGCCAGTGCGGCTGTAGTGGAAATGGAACTGGTCGGGGCATGGTAACCGGGTACGATGGATAGAATATTGGAGACCACAATGAATAAAAACAGTGTGCCCACAAAAGGGAGGAAGGGACCAGGATCCTGTTGACTGACTTCCTGAATCTGGTTCCGCAAACCTGTGACCAGTACTTCAAGCAGGTTCTGACCACGTGACAGGCGGGTGCTGGTACTCAGCCGGCGCGTGATGAGCCAGGAGCCGCAAGTCAACAGCCCCATGACCAGCCAGGTAAACAGAATGGTTCTGTTCAGAATCAGAAATTCCCACTGCCAGAGTGGTTCATCGGGCGACATATTCATTTAGGCTGATTTTCCTGAGAAAGTCGGTTGATCTGTTCTGATCATGCGTGTGCAAATCATGCGGGCAAGAATGAAGCCGACCAGGCAGACCGCCAGGCGTTGCCAGCGCAACGATTCATCCAGCCAGACGCCGATGAACCAGAAACCGGAAATGGCCAGACAGGTTCTGGCCAGGGCCGAAGCCAGGAATAATAAAGCGGGATGTGAAACCTTCTGCAGATTGCGAATAGTCAGCCAGAGCCCACCAAAAAACAGCGTTCCCAGAAGCATGCCGAAAGTCAGACTCGCGAACAGTTGTAACAACAGTGTAAAACTCATTTTTTTATTTCTCCTTCTTTATGGATCCATTTCCAGGCATTCAAACATCCCAGAGTGACTCCTCCAATCAGCAGCATCAAAGTCCAGGAAAACGGACCAGGCCAGCGGGAGTCGATCCACGCCCCCAGCATCGCTCCCAGTACAGCCGGGATGGTAACGGACCAGCCAATCAGACCAAACATTCCGAATCCGAACCAGATCGTATGGTGTTTTTCACGTTGTGCTTTGAGTTTTCGTGCTTCCTGCGAGGCAATCCGGTGTTCAATATGAGATTGCTCATGCAGGTGCAGGGGACCTCTCTGGAAATCGCGATTGTCGAAATCGTTTTCATTATCGGGATCGGGTTGATTATCAGACATCACTGCCGACTCCCTGTTTGACAAAGTGCCTGAGGATATCAGCTTCCAGCTTGGCGATTGCCGAACGAACGAGACGCTCTCGGTCATGCTGCGCTTCAAACTGATCAGCAACCTTCTGGCGGAGTGTGCCCAGGTCTTCACCCTGGACGGCATAAATTGTGGAAACTCGCACATCAGCTCCGGTTTTAGTGAGTATTCCGCCACCGATTCCCAGGTACCTTTCGCTGTGCAGTTCGTCCACAAACGTCAGGATGCCCGGAAGCAGGGCGGAGACAAAATCAACGTGTCGGGGCAACAGGCAAAACGAACCGTTTTCTGCTTCCGCAATCACCTTTTTGACAGGCTGGTCAATCAGAATTTCAGTGGGTAACAGAACTTTCAGATTCATGCGGTACTGCCTTTTTTCACTTCATCAATGGAACCTGTCATGTACAGAGCCCGCTCCGACACATTATAAAACTCATCATTCAAAATGCGTTCACACCCATCTAACGTTTCTTCCAGTGTAACAAATTTACCTTCATAACCGGTGAACTGTTCTGTGCTGAAAAAAGGCTGTGTCAGGAAACGTTCAATCCGGCGGGCACGATTGACAATGCGTCGGTCTTCACGCGACAGTTCTTCCAGACCCAGCATTGCGATAATGTCTTTCAAATCTTCATAGTTAGCCAGGGTTCCACGTACCGCTTGCGCTACCTGATAATGATGATCACCGACGATAGGCGGCATCAGCATTTTTGAGCTGGAATTCAACAGGTCGATGGCCGGGTACAGGCCTTCAGAGGCTCGCCTGCGGGAGAGCACGACTGATGTGGAAAGGTGCGCGAATGTATGAACTGCAGAAGGGTCGGTGAAGTCGTCTGCCGGTACGTAGACCGCCTGCACCGAAGTAATCGAACCGCTGGTGGTCGTGCAGATCCGTTCTTCCAGTTCCGCCAGATCGGAGGCGAGTGTCGGCTGATAGCCTACCCGGGAAGGGAGTTCGCCCATTAATCCGGAAACTTCCATTCCGGCCTGAATGAAACGGAAAATATTGTCAATCAGCAGCAGCACATCCTGTCGTTGATCGTCCCGGAAATATTCGGCCATGGTGAGCGCTGCATGTCCCACGCGATAGCGGGCTCCCGGCGGTTCATTCATCTGGCCGAAGACCATAATGGTGCTGTCGAGGACTCCCGCGTCCTGCATTTCGCGATAGAGCTCTTCTGCTTCGCGACAACGTTCTCCGATTCCACAAAACAGGCTGACCCCTTTGTGAGCCCCGACGACATTGTGAATCAGTTCTGTAATCAGAACGGTTTTGCCGACGCCGGCGCCCCCAAACAGGCCTGCTTTTCCACCCCGCTCCAGAGGCGAAAGCAGGTCGATGGCTTTGATCCCGGTGCTGAAAATTTCTGAACGGGGAGGGCGTTCCACCAGCGCAGGAGACTGGTGATGGATGGACCGCCAGAGTTCGGATTCCAGGGGGGGGCCGGTATCGATTGTCTGGCCGAAAACATTCAGCATTCTTCCCAGCAACGCAGGTCCGACAGGAACTTTCAGCGGATGCCCCGTGTCCAGAACCTGGGCACCGCGAGAGAGGCCTCGGGTCGAGTTCAAAGCGATTCCGCGGACCCTCTGATCGGATAGCTGGGTCAGGACTTCGATGATGATTTCCTGTTGATCGCCAGTGTGCAGTTCACTTTGCACGGGAGGTAAATGCCGGGGGAAGCTGATATCGACTACGCTCCCTCTGACTGAAAGAACCGTCCCTAAATTCCGTTCTTCTGACTCGATCAACTGCTGCATGAAATCAGGCATCCTTTCTTCCGAAGCGGGTGTCTCATAATGATCCAGCAGGAGGACGACGTTGTGTTTACTGTGGTTTGACTCTGGTATTATCTTTGACAATGAATGATTATGCGGTAGAACTCAATAGTGTGGAATTTCAATCAGTTCTCTTTTTGAGAAATTGTACCGAGTTGACTTCAATCTGGTGGATTCCCCTACCCCTGAATCGGGTTCTACCTGTATTGGGTTCCTCTGGGTTCTGGTAAAGTACCCGGGACAACTTTTAACATTCTGAATGGTTCTACCTCGGAAATGTGCTTTTCCGTTTGGTCAAATAGCAAATTTGTTGAAAACTGACTACCAGGACAGGGAGTGGCAAAATGGCGTTACAGGAGCCGTTGATTCTGTGGTTTGGTGATATTGGAATTGCCGACGTACCTTCGGTGGGGGGGAAGAACGCTTCACTGGGGGAAATGTACTGTCATTTAAATTCAGAAGGAATTACCGTTCCCAACGGTTTTGCCACGACGGCTGCTGCTTATCGTTTCTTTCTGGCTGAGACCGGACTGGATCAGCAGATCAGGGAGATCCTGCAGGATCTGGATACCGCCGACATTACCAATCTTCAACAGCATGGCCTGGAGGTCCGGCACGCGATTCTCTCTGCCGAGATGCCGACTGCATTACAGACTGAGATTCTGCAGGCATATGACAGGCTGGGTGAAGCTTTACCGGGCGGAATCGATGTCGCTGTCCGCAGTAGTGCGACCGCGGAAGATCTACCCGATGCCAGTTTCGCCGGACAACAGGAATCGTACCTGAATGTACGTGGGGCCGCTCCCTTGCTGGAAACCTGTCGTCGCTGCTTTGCTTCGCTGTTTACGGATCGGGCAATCTCCTACCGGACAGAAAAGGGTTTCGATCATTTCGACATCGCACTTTCGATTGGAATTCAACGCATGGTGCGTTCGGATCTGGCAGCTTCAGGCGTCATGTTTTCGATTGATACGGAAACCGGCTTTAAAGATGCCGTTCTGATCAATGCTGCTTACGGGCTGGGGGAAAACATTGTCCAGGGGAGTGTGAACCCGGATGAGTTTTATGTGTTCAAGCCGACGTTGAAGCAGGGTTTTCAACCGATTTTGAAAAAAACGCTGGGTTCCAAAGAGTTCAAACTGATCTACGACTCGGGGGGCGGGAAGATGACACGAAACGTTCCCGTTGATCCGGTCGACAGGAAACACTTCGCGATTACCGATGAAGAGATTCTCACGCTCAGCCGCTGGGCCATGCGGATTGAAGAGCATTACTCTTCGGTGCAGAAACGACATTGCCCCATGGATATTGAATGGGCCAAGGATGGAAAAACCGGGGAACTGTTCATCGTGCAGGCGCGACCGGAGACCATTCATGGAAACCCACAGTCGCAGACTCTGCAGACTTATCATTTAAAAAAACGGGGTCGTGTGTTGATTTCGGGGCACAGTGTCGGAGAACGTATCGGCCATGGAGTTGCCCGGGTTATCGAGAGTGCAAAAAACCTGAATGAAGTGCAACCGGGAGATGTGCTGATCACGGACCGTACTGATCCGGACTGGGAACCGGTGATGAAAATAGCAGCTGCCATTATTACCAATCGCGGAGGTCGAACCTGCCATGCCGCAATCATCAGCCGGGAACTGGGAGTACCGGCAATAGTAGGGGCAGAAAAAGCGACCACCGCAATTCTTTCGGGTCAGATGGTGACTGTCTCCTGTGCTGAAGGAGATACAGGCTATGTGTATGACGGTCAGCTGGATTATGAGGTCCAGGAAATCAACCTGGACCGCTTACCTGAAACCAGAACCAGTGTGAAAATAATTGCAGGGAATCCCAACGAAGCATTTCGACTTTCCCTGCTGCCCAGTGATGGTGTCGGCCTGGCGCGGATGGAATTTATTATCAATTCATTCATACGAATTCATCCGATGGCCTTACTGGAATACAACCAGTTAAAAGATCCGATATTAAAGGAGGAAATTGATCGGCTGACACCCGGCTACACAGATAAACCGGCATTCTTTGTGGACACTCTGGCGCAGGGGGTCGGCATGATCGCGGCTGCGTTTTATCCGCGCGAAGTCATCGTGCGGATGAGTGACTTCAAGACGAATGAATATGCCAACCTGATCGGGGGGGCGAAATACGAGCCCGAGGAAGAAAATCCGATGATCGGCTTCCGGGGGGCATCCCGTTACTATCATCCCCGTTACCGGGAGGCTTTTGGTCTGGAATGCCAGGCGATGCGCAAAGTACGCGAAACGATGGGCCTGAAAAATATGAAACTGATGATTCCTTTCTGCCGTACCGTAGCGGAAGGCAAAAAGGTGCTGGAGGAAATGGCACGCCATGGTTTACACAGGGGAGAAGACGGGCTTGAAGTTTACATCATGTGCGAAATACCCAGCAATGTCATCCAGGCGGAAGCGTTTGCAGAAATCTTTGATGGATTTTCGATCGGTTCCAATGATCTGACCCAGTTGACACTGGGAGTGGATCGCGATTCTGAAGTTGTTGCGTCAATCTTTGATGAACGGGACCCGGCCGTAATGGAGTCGCTGGCGGTTGCCATTCAACGCGTGAAAGCAGCCGGGAAAAAGATTGGTATTTGTGGCCAGGCTCCCAGCGACTATCCGGAAATCGCGGAATTTCTGGTGAAGCAGGGGATTGACAGTATCTCCCTGAATCCGGATGCCGTTATCAAAACGGTAACGCGTATCGCAGAAGTAGAAGCGGAACTGGCCTCGTGTAATTCTGTTTCAGGAATAGAAAGTGACAAACTGTTATGAAACATCGAGATCGAATGCAGCCGGAGGGGGTCGGGGAAGCGAAAAAAAAATCACACAAGCATTTGCAGTATCTACTGGATGGCCACGAACAGATACTGCTACATATTAAGGAGCTGAATCACTGGTGGAGCGAACTGGATGAACGTGGTTTACCAAAATATGGTGAAATGGGAACCCGCGTTGAAGGTTTACGGGATCTGCTCTCGAAACATTTTCGTGATGAAGAGCAGGAGGGGTATTTTAAACCACTCATGGATGAATCGCCCGGTTTCTGTATCATGGTTCCGGATTTTCAAAAAAAACATAAAGAATTCCTGAAACGGCTCGACGATTTCGGGGCACGCTTAAAGCAGTCAGAGCCTCCCTTTCAAAACTGGAATGAAGCCTTGCAGGAACTTCAGAGATTGCTGGCGGAACTGCGGGTTCATGAAAATGAGGAAATCCAGCATGTCCGCGAGGCGTTCGAAAAAGCTGCCCCCGACCAGACGAAGTAAGGAATCTGGCATTGGCCGAACTGTTTACTGGCAGCATTGTGTCCGGGTTCTCCTCGGCACTGCATTTTACGTTCTATATTCAGAAGTTCGCAGGGCGTTTCCTCTCGCCGGTCATTGTTGTATGCTCATGTCGTTCCAAGACGGCAAGTCATATTAAACTGTTGCCTGCTCATGCTGCCGGATTGTGCCGCTGCTTGAAAGTGCCTGAAATTGAAGACGGAAGAGATCTGTCCATGACCATACTCTATTCAGACCCGGTTTTCCTGAAACATGATACGGGAGATCTTCCGGAAAATGCCGCCCGCATTCTGCCCGCGATGAGACGAGCGAGCCAGCTTGCCATGCACGCACACTTGCGTCAGCGGTCATGGACTGAGGTCTCCGATGCGGTACTGGAACGCGTTCATTCGCAGCAGTACATTCGTTTTGTGAAAGAGTTCTGTGAACAGGGGGGCGGTCACATTGCGGAAGATACTGTTGTTTGCCCTGATTCGTACGGAGTAGCGCGAATGGCAGTCGGTGCTGTCTGCGATGCGGTGGAGCAGGTCGTTCAAGGCAAGGCAGAGCGGGCATTCTGCCTGGTGCGGCCACCCGGACATCATGCTGCCCCTGAGTCGGCGCTCGGCTTTTGTCTGTTCAACAATGTGGCCGTGGGGGCGCGTCTGGCGATTGAGGAACTGGGGCTGGAACGGGTTCTGATTGTTGACTGGGACGTACATCATGGGGATGGTACGCAGGAAATCTTCTGGGAAGATGGTCAGG
>TARA_R100001132_G_scaffold27406_1_pt1 | contig 10355 bp, 7 predicted proteins | sample TARA_R100001132 | Tara Oceans TARA_R100001132 (sample SAMEA2621247) | marine metagenome | biome: marine biome (ENVO:00000447); feature: mesopelagic zone (ENVO:00000213); material: "saline water (ENVO:00002010), including plankton (ENVO:xxxxxxxx)" | depth 800 m | reverse complement strand
TTGAATTTGAGCAGCTGGCGGGGTTTGGTGTCCGAGCCGAAAACAATCATATCTCCCTGGGGATGCCAGGCCATGTCCTGGTACGGCGAGCCTTTGCTGCGATAGTGGACTTTATAGCCTTCCTGCATGCCGGCGATGTTGACGGTGGCGACTTCATACATGTTGTCGCCCGCATTGCGACCCAGGAAGCAGACCCAGTTGCTGTCGGGTGACCAGGCCATGTTCCAGTAGATGGCGGAGTAGGGACTTTCGCCTGCGGGGAAGACATCGAACTTTGTATCTTCGATCAGATCGTAGATGCGGAGGTTGGCTTTGCCGGACGTATAAAAACGGTAGGCAATTTTTTTGCCATCGGGCGACCATTGCGCGCCCCAGCCCCCTGATTCAATCAACGTGGGATTGGTGCCGTCGGCGTTCATGATGGCAACGCCTGAGGGAGACAGCTGCGAGAAGGCAATCCGGTGGCCGCCGGGAGAAAAGCTGGGCATCGCGCCGGCCCCGATGATTTTCGGCTCAGTCCCATCTGCGTTGGCGATGGTGATTTTCACGTTGGAAAAGGTTTCGCCTTCCTGAGATTTCCAGCAGTCATGCGCCAATTTGGAGCCATCGGGAGAGAAGGTGGGAGAGCCGGTATTATAGTAGTCTTCGGAGACGTAATATTCTTTGGGATCTTTGCCTTCCGGGCTGGCGATGTAAAACCGGGTGCGGTTGACCTTGGGCTTTTCATCCGCCACGAGCGGGCCGGGGTCGAAACTCTGAATCAAACTGACTGAGATGCAGATCATTGCCGCGTACACAACTGATTTCATTTCGAATCCTCTTCTCTGTTGATGTCAATACATTCAGGGGCCTGCCTCGTCGGTTATAACATGTCGCAGACTGCGATTAAAGAAAAAAGTGTAACCGATCAATCAGCGTCAGGGACCGGGGGCGGCGTGCTCTGAAACGGGGAGTGCAGAGAATACCTGAATTCCGTTTCACAAGATCAATTAATGAACTAAGTCGCGAATTTAAATAGTTTTGAGAATCAGGATGAGATCGGGTTGAGGTCTGAATCTGATCAAGATAGCCTGATGTGAACAAGGCCTGTGTTGTGGATGACCAAGCGCCTTTTCCCGTTTCAATCAGGAGTACGTCAATGAAGAACCCCAGTTTTGTGAATCGCGAGCTGATCTGCACGACATTCATCGTGTTTGTTGTGAGTGGATTAGCAGCCTGGGCTGCCAGCAGCAAAACTGTCCCCGATGCCGAATTTGCCAAGTCGACCGTTGACTTCGGAATCGTCGTCAGCGATATCGACAAATCACTGGCGTTTTACAAGGATGCACTAGGACTCAAAGAACGGGAGCCTTTCGAAGTGACTCCGCAGATGGGAGCCGACTCGGGTCTGTCGGATCACCTGCCTTTCAAGGTATTCCCGCTGGTGCTGGAGAATGACAGTACGGCCACCAATGTGAAACTGATGCAGTTTAAGGATACACCGGCTAAGAAAGTGGACAACTCGTATATCCATTCTTCCCTGGGAGTGAGCTATCTGACCATCTATGTCAAAGACACCACAGCGGCGCTGGAGCGTGCCAAAGCGTTTGGCGTGGAACCGATCGCCAAAGGCCCCATTGCTCTGCCGGAAGGATTTCCCAAAGGCATTTATCTGACGCTGCTGCGTGATCCCGACGGGAACCTCATCGAACTGGTGGGACCGAAGAAGTAACCCGTCAATCAAAGCCGACATATTTGATGATGACACTCGCTGGGGTGTCATCATTTTTTTGTGTTCATGCCGTACTTTTTCATTTTGTTATACAGGGTCACACGGCTGATCCCCAGTGTTTTCGCAGTGTTCGTGCGGCTGTAATTGTTTTTGAACAGAGCCTGTTCGATCAGCTCTTTCTCCGTGACGGCCACCTGGTCGCCCAGGCGTTCTGAGTCGTTCTGCCTGTGATTCAGTACGACCGACGGGTCATTGGTCGGGCCCACCAGTCCCATCAGGATATGCGACGGCAGGTTCTCTTTGCGTAAGACTCCTTCACGGCAGTAGATGACCGAGCGCCGGATGACATTCTCCAGTTCCCGCACATTCCCGGGCCAGGGATAGGAGTGCAACGCTTCCATGAACTCTTCATCAATGCGATCAACGGGAATCTTATGCTTGATTGACATCTGGTGCACGAAATCGTTTGCCAGCACAATGATGTCTGACTTGCGTCGTCGCAGGGGGAGTACATCGAATTTGAGCATGTTCAAGCGATAGTACAAGTCAGGCCGGAACTTGCCTTGTTCGACGAGAGGCTGCAGATCCATATTACTGGCGACGACCAGGCGGGCCTGGTTGACGTGCGTCTTATTGGAGCCGATCGGTTCGAATTCGCCGGTCTCGATGACGCGTAACAGTTTGACCTGCTGTTCGGGACCCAGCACATCGATTTCGTCCAGCAGTACCGTTCCCCGTCCCGCAGCCAGGAACTTACCGTCTTTATCGGCATGGGCACTGGTGAAGGCACCGCGAACATGGCCGAACAGTTCACTTTCAATCAGGTCGTTCGGCAACGCACCACAGGCGACGTTCAGAAACGGTTCGTTGCGCCGTGGTGAAACATCATGGATCAGACGGGAGAGATAGGTTTTACCAGCTCCGGTTTCCCCGATCAGCAGCACGGTCACATCATGCTGTGCGGCGATTTCCAGCTCATTCAGCATGAGCTTCATTTCGTGCGAATTGGTTTCGAAGCGACGGGTGATGCCTTGCCCGGTGCCTGCCGCCGCCGGCTCTCGGCTGGTGTTCGCAGAGGAAGCTCGTTTCGCCGCTGGTTTTTTATTATCAGGAGTGGAACTGTTCGAGGTCGCTCCCAGTGAGGCATTCAACATCGCAGACTGACTGACCACGACTTCCTCCTCCGGGTTCAGGCAGGAATCGATTTCCAGCAGCAGCTCTGCTTCGCTGGCGAAACCTTTAATGTGCATCATCGCGGTACAGGCCGCCCGGCGTTCGAGGATTTCGGGACATTCTTCCTCGGTGAGCAGGATGATTTCGGTTTCAGGAGCAGCCGACTGAATCATCTCCAGCAGCTGGTCTTCCTGGTGTCCGCCGGACAGGAGAAACCGCAGGTCGACCAGAATGGAATCGATGTTCTGGTCACTGCATTGCTCGTAGCAGTCTTCGAGGCTGCTGCAGAGAGAGAGCTGAAAGGTTTTTTTGAAATGAGCGAGGATCTGCTGCTGAATCACTGTGTCGCGAGTTACCAGAATCAGTGTCGGGAGTTCCATGATGGCTTTCTCTATTTCAAAATTTCAAAGTAGTGTCTTATCAGACCTGGAATGGGACGTTGTCCGACAGGGGCCGCACGCTCGCTGGCGTGCTCGCCTGTCGTCGATCAACCGTCAGTACAGGTTTGATGGACCAGTAGTTTCTCTGGGAGGACCGATTACCGACCGTCGTAGACAGGGAAGTGAGCCTGTCTGGCCAGTCTGGTTATCGAAGTGCTTCTGTTTTTAAACAAATAGGATGCCAGACTGTAAAGGTTCTCAGACACTGGAGAGTTAAGTTGAATACTGTCAGTGAGATGCGGCGAAATAAGAAATTCGGAATGGCAAAAAAACGACACAGATGATGTGGTGAAAAAACATCAATGATGTGGTGTGTTGATTTAGATCAACGTGAAACAGGCGTTGTGCGCTTCGTGGGAGACCGCTTTTATCAATCAGCAGGGAATTCGCGAGTGCGAGCTATTGGATGCGGAATTGGGGCTTGTTAAAATTCAGAAACAGAGTATGAAACAGGGATGCGTTTTCAGAGAATCGGGAAGGCGTGTTATGAGACGGGACACAGGTTAACGAGAGGGGAATCCAGTGGCGAGCTTCGCAGTCATCTTAGCAGCAGCCGGCAAGAGTTCACGATTTCAGTCGAAAGGGGCAGCCGTCCTCGGCTCGGGGCCTCAGAAAAAACCGTTCATGGATTTGAAGGGGCGGGCGGTCTGGGTCCGCTCTGCAGAGATCTTTTCGAACCGGGAAGATGTGAAGCAGCTGATTATCTCGGTAGCGGCTGAGGATATCGAGTGGTTCAAACAGAAGTTCCGCCCGAATCTGGCGTTCATGGAAATTGAAATTGTCGCCGGGGGTGCTGAACGGGCCGACTCGGTGCAGAATGCGTTAGCTCGTGTGAAAACGGACATTGATTATGTTGCCATCCACGATGCGGCCCGTCCCTTGATTACCGATAAATGGGTGGGCGAAATCTTCTCCGCCGCGGAAAAACATGACGCGGTGATCCCCGCCGTCCGGGTCTCCAGTACCCTCAAACGCGCCGGCAAAGATCTGAAGATTCAGGAAACCGTCGACCGGACAGGGCTCTGGGCGGCACAAACGCCCCAGGTCTTCAAACGGCAGTTGCTGTTGGACGCGTATGCCCGGCGCGGCGATTTTCAGGCGACCGATGAAGCACAACTGATCGAAAATATGGGTCACCCGGTCACGATTGTCGAAGGCTCCCCTCTCAACCAGAAGATCACCACCGCGGCGGACTTCCGGATGGCAGAGGCGCTGGTTAATGCACTGCCTAAACCGAAAGGCATCCAGGCACTACATCCCTTTGCCGATGAGGAACCTCGCGGGATCATTTAAACGCCCGAATCGAAATCCCTGAATCTCGACTGAATTTACCAACTCCAGTTTGAGCTTCGGGCCCCGGGAGGTTACGCTGGTGTGCAGCGCTTGCGGCTGTGTCTGGAGAACTGAAATGGTCCGGACACAGTCTTGAGTGAAGTCAGTTCTGAGTTGCGTCGATGCCAGATTAATCCTCTATCACTTTCCTGAAGGAAGCCACCATGAGTTCGACTCCTGATTCCGCAGAATCTGCTAAACCCGCTGCAAAACCCAAAAAACAGGTTTCGACACAACGGCGCGTCATTTCCTGGGTCTTTATCGTGATCCTGCTGGGAGTTGTTCTGCTGGAATGGCGTGCGAAATCGTCTCAGGCAAAAACCTTTGAGAGCCTGGGGACTGCCATGGAAGCAGAGTCTGGCGGGGAAATTCCTTTTGCCCAGTTTGAAGAGACCATTCAGGGAAGTCCGTCAGTCGAGATTGATGAAACCGGACTCATCATGCGGCTCTATCATTACAAGTGGAACGGGATATTCAAAACGTATCATATGCGATTACTGGTGAATGATGAGAACCTGGTGGTAACGTATGACGCGTTGCCTGAAGGAGACACTGTGAATGGCATGCGTCGGATTTCGAAAAAGAGCATGCAGGATCTGGTAGAGAAAAATAAACAGGAACTCGCCGACCAGAATGCAGATCAGAAGCCGGCAGCCGAGACGCCCGCCGCCGGGGAGCCTGCAAAAACAGAGACGCCTGAAAAAGAATCAGCGGCTCCCAAAGACGAGTGACCGATTCGATTCCATAAAAAACAGCCCGGACTCCTGTGGGATTCCGGGCTGTTTTTGTTTTTAAAACGCGTCACGTTGAACCAGAGCGTCTCTCAATCGATTCTACTCGGTCCAAATGGTCCCGGAGACGCTACAGTAAAACTGGATACAGTCTGCTTTGTTGATTACTCGTCGGTCACGCAGCCTTCGGACGCGGATTTGACACTCTTGATGTATTTATAAAGTGTGCCCCGTGTGTATTTGAACGGCGGTGCGGTCCAGGCTTTGCGTCGTTCTTCCAGTTCCTCATCGCTGACTTCCATATCCAGGCGGTTTTTGTCGGCGTCGATGATCACCTTGTCGCCAGATTTGACCAGGGCGATCGGTCCCCCTTCCTGTGCTTCCGGAGTGATGTGTCCCACGATGAAGCCGTGTGATCCGCCGGAGAAACGGCCGTCAGTCAGCAGGGCGACATCTTTTCCAAGTCCGGCACCCATGATGGCGGAAGTCGGCGTCAGCATCTCGGGCATCCCCGGTCCCCCCTTGGGACCTTCGTAGCGGATGATGATGACGTCACCTTTCTGAATCTTTTTGTCTTCCAGGGCTTTGAGCATGTCCTCTTCCGAATCGAACACGTTGGCGGTGCCTTCGAAGACGAGGCCTTCCTTACCGGTGATCTTGGCGACGGCGCCGGTGGGAGCCAGGTTTCCTTTGAGGATCTGCAGATGGCCGGTCGGCTTGATCGGGTCTTCCACAGCGTGAATGATGTCCTGACCCTCTTTGAGGCCCGGCAGTTCCGCCAGGTTTTCGGCCAGGGTTTTTCCGGTGACGGTCATACAGTCGCCATTGATCAAGCCTTTTTCGAGCAGGTATTTCATGACAGCGGGGGTGCCGCCAATTTCCTGCAGGTCGGCCATCACGTATTTACCACTGGGTTTGAAATCGGCCAGCAGTGGGATGCGGTCGCTGACGGACTGGAAGTCATCAATGCTGAGTTCCAGGCCAACGGAACGGGCGATGGCCAGCATATGCAGCACGGCGTTGGTGGAACCGCCCAGTGCGACAATCAGGACCATCGCGTTTTCGAAGGCTTCGCGGGTCATGATATCGCGGGGTTTCAGATCCAGTTCCAGCAGCTTCTTAATGGCGGCACCGGCGCGGATACATTCATCGAGTTTATCCGGGTGTTCTGCAGGAATGGAAGAACTGTAAGGAAGCGACATCCCCAATGCTTCGATGGCGGAGGACATGGTGTTGGCGGTATACATGCCGCCGCAGGCACCAGCTCCGGGACAGCTTTTCTGTACGATTTCTTTCCGGGTTTCGTCGGTAATGGTACCGGCCAGGTATTCGCCGTAAGACTGAAAGGCGGAGACGATATCCAGCTTCTGGTTATTCAGACAGCCGGGAGCAATCGTTCCCCCGTAAACCATGATCGAGGGACGGTTGAAGCGTCCCATGGCAATCAGGCAGCCGGGCATGTTTTTGTCACAACCAGGCAGCGAAATATTGGCATCGTACCACTGGGCACAGGTGACGGTTTCGATGCTGTCGGCGATCAGGTCGCGGGACTGCAGTGAGTAGGACATGCCATCGGTGCCCATGGAGATTCCGTCGCTCACACCGATCGTATTGAACCGCATGCCAACCAGGCCGGCGGCTTCGACACCCTCTTTGACCTTCGCGGCCAGTTTATTGAGGTGCATATTGCAGGAGTTGCCTTCGTACCAGACGCTGGAAATACCGACCTGGGCCTTGTTCATATCCTCTTCGGTCATGCCGGTGGCATATAGCATGGCTTGCGAGGCGCCCTGCGAGCGGGGCTGTGTGATACGGGAACTGAATTTGTTCAAAACGGGTTGCGAATCGGCTGACATCGACGTGGTTCCTCTAAAGTAATTTCACTATCTATATAGTTTGAGTAAGAATCTGGATCACGGTGCTGAAGCTGTTTCAGGCATGATCACAATTGAGAGCCGGGCAGTGAGAGCCGGGTCTTTATTCCAGCAGCATTTTCATGCGATAAGGGACTCGTTCGACACGAGGCAGAATCTGGGGCTGATAAATCTGAGTATACGCTTCGGCTTCGCGGTGTGCCTTCCAGGCGTCTTCACTTTCCCAGTGTTCGACAAGGACAAACGTCGCAGGTTCGCCTTCAGACTGATAAACGTCAAACCGCAGACAGCCAGGTTCGGTACGGGACAGGCGACAGGCCTCGGTTAACAGCCCCTGGATTTCCTGTGCATCAGTGGCATCTTTGAGCGTCAGAATGACATTGAGACAAAACATGATGATTCTCTTGAATTCATGAAGGAGTGGGTTGTGATCAGGCAAAATGCGAAGCAGGATTTTGAGCTCCGTTTATCTCAATACAGTAACACTCTGAAGTCCGAAGTGACAGTAAAGCAGGATTCTTAAACCACAGGGAACGGCAAATCTCCGGCAGCAGGCACAAAATCCGTAATGCCGGATCTGTTCAAATGATACTCAGCCTTGGTGAAACTGCGAGTTATGCGAACTGATTGTGGGAATTACGGTCTGCGTTGAGGCTGCGGGTCTCGTAGTCTACAGGGGACCTTTGTCAAAAGGGGCCGAAAAAAGTGCAAATCGAGTCCACACTTGGATGACGGGTTGCCTGTTGTCTGTTATCATTCCGACAAGAGGCAGAAGCGAATGGATGACAGAACTCTGCCCTTTGAATCTGATAGTTGGTTCTTTTGATTCCTGTTGGGGGAGTGCCAGGTGAGTAAGATCGGGACAGTGGAGTGGTTGGACTGGAAGCGACTGCCTTTATTTTCCAGATATGATGCGGAAGCGTCCCTGGTACAGATGTGTGACCGGTTGCTGGAAGAAGCGACCCGTCAGGCATCAGGCGATAATTATGTTCGTCAGTTTCTGCCTCAACTGGCGACGGAACTTTCGTGCCAGTGGTGTACCCTGATTGAGCGTACGCCTGAATGGGAAACCCTGTTCGAATTCGGTCGCAATGCCGCCGGCGGTTTTCCTTCGACACTGTGTGATGAAGCGCTGGACCGCGACGCCGCGGGACTGTGTGTCGACGAAAACCGGGCCGACTGGTCCTTTCTGGCGGCGCCCCTGGGAGATGTCCGGCCCAGTACGATTCTGCTGGCAGGGGGCAGAGACCTGAATGCAGCTTCTCTGAGTGAAGCAATCATTGCAGCCCGCGCGCTGGGTTATGCGTTGTCCGTTGTGGAGCAGCGGGAAAAGAATCTGCGCCGCATCAAACGCCTGCAGACCACATTACATATCGCGTCCAGTTTTTCGTCGGCCCGGGAAACCCAGCCTTTGCTGGAACTGATCGCCAAAGAAGCGACACGTCTGCTGGAGAGCGAACGTTCCAGTATTTTCATCTGGGATCGCGAACACAAGCAGGTTGTCGCCTGTCCCGCGCTGGGTGTGGAAGGCAATACATTGCGGCTGCCCGATGATGTGGGGATTGTCGGGGATGTGATTCACAGTGGTAAGACGATTCGCGTGGATGAAGCCTACAACGATGAGCGGTTTGATCCCAGTGTGGACAAGTCGAGCGGCTTTCGCACCCATAACCTGTTGTGCGTTCCCTTGCGAAATAACGCGGGCGAACTGATTGGTGCGTTTGAGGTCATGAACAAGGAGAAAGGCAAAGCGGACTACGATGACGCCGATGCCCAGAGCCTGGAAGAACTCGGCGTGCAGGCAGCCACCGCGCTGGAAAATACCCGCGAGATCGAACAGCTGTCACGCAGTCGTGATCAACTGACAGAACAGGCCAAACAGAAAGTACGGATCATCGGCAAGAGCTCTGCCATCTCGGCCCTGCGCTCCACCATCGAACGCCTGGCGAGTACGGATCTGCCCGTGTTGATTCTGGGAGAAAGCGGAACCGGGAAAGAAGTGGTCAGCCAGTCGCTGCATTACCAGGGGCCGCGGGCCAATACACCATTCATTGCCGTCAACTGCGCCGCGCTGACCGAAACACTGCTGGAAAGCGAACTGTTCGGTCATGAGAAAGGGGCTTTCACCGATGCCCACGAAACCCGGGCCGGCAAGTTTGAACTGGCCGAAGGGGGGACGCTCTTTCTGGATGAAATCGGCGACATGAGCCCGGGAGGCCAGGCCAAGTTGTTGCGTGTGCTGGAGCAGAAGGTCGTCACTCGCGTCGGCGGTTCAGAATCGATTCCCATCAATGTGCGCGTGGTTGCTGCAACGAATGCCAAGCTGGCGGATGCCGTCCGCGATAAGAAGTTTCGTGAAGACCTGTATTACCGGTTGAGCGTGGTCACCCTGGATCTGCCTCCGCTGCGCGAGCGACCGGAAGATGTGATTCTGCTGGCTGAATTTTTCCTGGCGCAGTTCTGTTCCCAGGCGAATCGGCGTGTCTTGAAAATTTCCGCGGAAGCGAAAAAACGGTTGCAGGCTCATATCTGGCCCGGCAATGTGCGCGAGCTGCGAAACCTGATGGAACGGGTGGCCTTTCTGTGTGCCGGCGATCGGGTGGAAGTGGAAGACCTGGCATTCATTTTGAGCCCGTCCCGTGATTCGGTCGTCGACATGTCCGCCGACCTGAGCCTGAAAGAAGCCTCACGTCGTTTCCAGCAGGAATACATTCGCCGCACCATCAAACGGGTGGGGGGCAACATGAGCGAAACCGCAAAATGCCTGGGCCTGCACCGTTCGAACCTGTACCGCAAAATGAGCCAGCTGGACATGCACGAAGCCAACGAAGGTGCCGACGACGAGGATTGAGGGGGGCCGTTTTGCAGCCCGCTTTGGAAGGTTGTCTCTGGGGTTGTACCAGCACCGTCGGACAAGCCGACGGTGGCACACGCACGTCTGATACTGTTGGGCAAATTCCAATGACATAAGAGTTTTCCGTGTGCCATGGACCGGCTTGGCTGGCCGTGCCGAATGGGTACAGAAATGCCTGTTTCCGGATGGCACGTGTGAGCTGCGACCTCCTGTTCGCTGCGCTCACCCCGAATTGCATTC
>TARA_R100001132_G_scaffold27428_1_pt1 | contig 10365 bp, 10 predicted proteins | sample TARA_R100001132 | Tara Oceans TARA_R100001132 (sample SAMEA2621247) | marine metagenome | biome: marine biome (ENVO:00000447); feature: mesopelagic zone (ENVO:00000213); material: "saline water (ENVO:00002010), including plankton (ENVO:xxxxxxxx)" | depth 800 m | reverse complement strand
GTCAGCAGCGGAATATGCACGCCCGCCGGCTGGTCTTCCAGCAGTTGGGAAGCCCGGTTCAGCAGTTCAACAAATCCGACGCAGCCGTAGTTTAAAGCGATAAATCGCTCGGCGGGGACTCCCAGTTTTTCACTGAGCTGATCGCATAGAAGGCGCGCTGACTGGTTGCGGGTATGCGAATGGCACAGCAGAATTGCCGGGCAATCTGCCCAGTCAAAGCCGACGGTCAGTTGCAGTTTTTCTGCAATCGCAGTCGCGATATCCAGTGGTGAAAGGTCTGGCTGCAACAGGCGTCGTGTTTCGATGCCCGTAGAGCGGCTGATCGCTTTCACGCTGGAAAAACCGGCGCTGAAACCCTGGTGAGAGAGTGTATAGACACTTTCATTATCTAATAGTTCAAACAGATCTGTGTGATCTGCCAGATCTACGATTTCTGTCAGTGCAAATCCATTAGTCTGCATAAAATAATCCCAACCTCGCAATTGCAGAAAGGGAATCCATAGCCCCGCAATCGTCTGAGTATGTGCAACATTAGCCTAAAGTGCAATTGAATATAAATAAATGAGAATGTTTTTTTACAAGTCAAAAAGTTTCTGCGGCAAACTTTAGCATGGGAGGATCCGAGATATGTCCGGTGCAGAAACGGGTGCCTGCCTGTTCACAAATTCCACGAAAGCATAGCCAGTAATGTCATCAGCGCTCCCATGATTATGACAGAGGTGAAAAAAAACCTGATTGCCCGTTGGATAATAATTTGCGGTATCTCATAGCGTGTTGCGTTATACACCAGGCTGATCACTGCCAGCAGCGGAATCAGATACACGACAGCATTAACCTGATTGGCAAAAAGCAGTGAAACGGTCATGTCGAACAACACCTTTATTTTCAAAACGGGATACATGTAGCCCAGGCTGTTTAGTGAAACTCTCCGGGTCAGGCCTTGGCCGGCTCCGGCAGTTTATCATCCGGTTTCGTTTCTTCTTCATCACCTCTGCCGTAAGCGGGCCCTTCAAAGGCATCCCAGATGGCCAGCAGGTTTAACAGGCCGGCGATCCAGGTGAAGACCACAGCGAACTCGTAACGTTTTCCTAATTTTTTGTTGATATCATCCAGTTCATGGTCGGTTAACGGCATTTCAAACCAGTTCAGGAAGGAACGGGGAATCGCGCCTTCAATATGCCCGGTATCGGTACGTTTCCCGTTGACTTCCCGTACCACGGCGCACTCAAGAGGCCGGCTCTGATCTCCCCCCAGTGGAAAGCCGATCCCGACAGGGTCCGCCAGTTGCAGTGTTTCAATTGGTTTATTGTCCAGGGTACCTTCAAAGGTTCCCGTGACTTCAGGACCAAATTCACCGGGTACCGTAGTCAGTTTAATATAGCCATCCAGTTTGCCGTTGATATTGTTGCCATCATCGCCCCGATCAAGCAGGGTTCCCTTGAAGGGGGCCTCCAGTGGGAGTTCCATCCGATAAGGGTGCGTTTCAAAAAAGCTGGCATCAGCGCCTTGCCGCGCGACATTATTGGGGGCTGCCATTTTATTGTAGCGACGGGCCTGGATCAGTGCGGGCAGTGCCGGCAGGCCCACGCCCACCTGTGCAAAATAGCCCAGGTTTCGTTTGCCTTCACGGGACTGATAATACACGGTTTTCCAGTCGCCCAGTGCCATGCCACAGAAAAAAGTACTCAGGATGCAGAAGCAATAGATGGCCGCTTTAAATGTTCTTCCCTGGTAGAAATGTCCTGCACCCGGAATGAGGAATGCCAGAATTGCGGCCACCACCGGATTTTTTAAATCGATTTTATTCTGACTCTCAGTCATTTCAGGACCCTCAGGGAATTCCTTGGATGGTTTACGTATCTGGGGTGTTCGCTTTTCAGACGCTGATCTTAGTGATAACACGATCAAATCAGAAGCGTAGACCATGATTTATAGCAGGCACGGGCTCGAGCGCCGGTGTCTTATAGTGTATCGGATGACGAATAACAGGCCTAGGCCAACCTTAAGTCTTTGCAAAGTCAGGGGTTGAGAGACACTGTGTCTGCAGGAAACACGGCTGGCCTGTCAGTTCGTTTCAAATAGGCTTACTGGCCTCCCTCTGAGCGTTTTGACCACCAGGGCAGGCTGATTCCCCCGTCGATCGTCGAAGTGCCTCCCGTCATGTAATCTGCGTCGGAGCTGGACAGGAACGTCACCAGTTTGCCGACTTCGTTAGGCATTCCCAGACGTTTCCAGGGAATATTTTCCGCACCGGCCTGCAGTTGCTCATCGGTGAAGAACTTTCGTTCGCCGGGGGTATCAATCCAGCCGGGATGTACGGTGTTGACACGGATTTTATGCTGTGCAAATTCGATGGCGGCCGTTCGCGACATGTGATCGATGGCGGCTTTGGCCATATTGTAGGCAGCAGAAGTGGGAATGGCGATGACCGCGTGTGGCGAGCTGATGACCACGATGGAACCGCCGTTGCCCTGTTTCACCATCTGGGTGGCAGCAGCACGCACTCCAAAGAAGGCACCCCACATGGTGACATCGATGGTCCGTCGGAAACCTTCCATGTCGGCTTCGAGAATCAGTTCCCGGTCGCTGTAGGCAGAATTGGAAACGAACAGGTCCAGGCTGCCAAATTCTTCGGCGACCCTGGTGACGGCGGCTTCTACCGATTTCTGATCGGAAACATCAGCCTGAATGGTGATGGCCTTCACGCCGTACGAGCGTGCTTCTTCAGCCGCTTCTTCTGCTTCCTCGGGATGAGAGCGGTAATTGATGGCGACGTTGGCACCTGCTTTGGCCATCTCCATCGCACAACCCCGTCCGATGCCCCGGGAGGCCCCCGTTACGAGCGCATTTCGCCCTTCCAGTTTCATGGTTTTACTTCCTTAGTCTGTATTCCATAAGTAATGATTTGAATTGCACTTCTTGAGAGGTACCCGCTGTCGCTGCGAGCCAACGCTGCCTGGTTTCTCTACTGGAAGTAAATACGGTGATTGGGAGCTAGCTGCCTGCTGTCCCGCACCCGTGAATCCACGCAGGTGCTTCTGCAGTGGTATCGTTACGTCGGCCAGACGGCTTGATTCCCAATGGACTCATGCTCCGGAAGCAGATCTCCGGGCACGAGGCTCATAATCATGCATTACTGTAAACAAGCGCGGCCTTAAAACAAAGAAAACCGAGGAGCATTCTCTGCTCCTCGGCAAAATCTTTCCATGCCTCAATCAATCGCGAATCTGTGTCGCTGAGAAGGGGGGTACCGTCTCAGGCAGAGAAACTGCTGCCACAGCCGCAAGATTTGACAGCGTTGGGATTGTCGAATGTGAATCCCCGTTTTTCGAGGCTTTCATAGTAGTCCAGAGTCGTTCCGTCCAGGAAGAGATCGCTTTTTTTGTCGACGACCACTTTGATCCCGTGTTGCTCGGACAGGTTATCTTTTTCTTCGTCCACTTCGTCAACGAAGCGGAAATCGTATTGAAAACCACTACAACCACCAGAAGAGATTCCGATTCTTAAAAGAGAACCTTCGGCGACGTTCTGGTCTTCCATATACCGCTTCAGTTCTTTGGAAGCATTTTCAGTAATTGTGACAGCCATGGAAATGTGTCTCCAGTTTTAAAATGTAGTTGGGTAACTAAACCTTTGAATATTTGATATCGGCGAAAACAGGTTCCGAATCTCAAAAATGCTCCAGAAATCCGCGAGCCTGCGCACCTTGCTTTCGCTCCTGACATTATAGCAGGAACGCTATCTTTTCCGAGATGCATTTTCAGCTGGAGCGATTGAATCTTACGCTTTTTTGTAAGTAATGGCATTATATCACTTTATTCCAAGGTAAATCCAGCCGTTCCCGGGGGAATTTCCCTCAAACCGTGGGATAATTTGCAGGAAGAGCCTGTAAATTTAAATGGACTGCTTTATCCTGATTTTCATCCGACTGGTGAACAGACTGTTTTGCACTCGGTCGGGTTCCATCCTAAAATAGTGATCAGCATCATTTTCGGGTTTTCCAGAGAGAGGACTGCTGCATGAATCAATCCCATCAATTATTGTTATTGAGCGAAATGGAGCCTGGTCAGTTTGCTGACAGTTTCGTGTTGCTGGTTTGCCGTGAACGCGCTACGACCCGGGATGGAAAGCCCTATTTTCGCGTTCAATTTCGCGATCATGCACTCACAGCGACCGCGATGATCTGGAGCGACACTGCCTGGTTTACGGACTGTGAAACCAACTGGGCAGAGGGAGAGTTTTATAAAGTCCGTGCCCGTTATGAGGAAAGCAAGTATGGTCCCCAGCTGGACATCGATCGAATCCGTCCGGTCAACAAGGATGATGCCGCCGATGGTTTTGATCCGGGCATGTATTATTCGCGCTCCCGCTTTTCCAGCGAAGACATGTTCGCAGAGCTGACAGGCATTGTGCACGAACAGATCACGGAACTCCCGCTGCAGAAACTCGTGCTGGACATTCTGGAACAGTATGCGAGTCAGATCAAAACGATTGCCGCCGCCAGCAGGAATCACCATTCCTTCACGGGTGGCTTCCTGGAGCATGTGTTATCGGTGACAAAAACTGCCTGTTTTCTGGCAGACAAGTATCAGAACTATTATCAGCAGATGCAGCCGCCATTGAATACATCGCTGGTCGTTGCCGGGGCAGTCCTGCACGATATCGGCAAGCTGATCGAACTGGAATATCGACCCCATGGTTCCCGTTATACACCGGCGGGCCGTCTGATTGGGCATATTCTGCTGGGGCGGGACCTGGTACGCGAACATGCTGCCCGGATTGAAGATCTTAACCCGGAGACCCTGCTGCGATTGGAACATATGATCGTTTCGCATCAGAATCTGCCGGAATGGGGTTCGCCGATTGCCCCGCATACGCCGGAAGCACTGCTGGTTCACTATGCGGATGACATCGACGCCAAATTTTATATGATGGCCAGCACACTGGAAAATATTCCGCCCGGAAACGAAGATGAGTTCTCCGGTCGAGACAATGCGCTCCGCCGCAGCATCTTTCTGGGACTCAAGTCTCCGGAATCCACCTGAACATCCCGAATTGAAACTGAAACGATTCAGCGACTAAGCGAATAGAAGAAAAACAATGAAATTCACGAAAATGCACGGGGCCGGCAACGACTATGTTTACGTCAACTGTTTTGAAGAGACGTTGCCAGAGGATATCGCCAGCCTGGCGGTTGCCGTCAGTGATCGACATACGGGCATTGGCTCCGATGGACTGATTCTGATCTGCCCTTCTGAAAAAGCAGATGCACAGATGCGGATGTTTAATGCAGACGGCAGTGAGTCGGAAATGTGTGGGAACGGCGTGCGGTGTGTCGCCAAGTATGTTTACGATCACGGCATTTCTAAGCAGCAGACATTAAAAATCGAAACCGGGGCAGGTGTGCTGAGCCTCGATCTGGAGCTGACAGGCGCGAAGGTCGGCCAGGTGCGCGTGAATATGGGAAAACCAATTTTGACCAGCGCTGAAATCCCCACGCTGCTGCCGGGCGACCCTCCCGTCAATGCGCCCCTGGAAGTAGGAGGGCAGACCCTGGAAGTAACCTGTGTCTCCATGGGCAATCCTCACTGCATCACGTTCGTCGACGAATTGAACGACCACTGGGTACACGGCATCGGACCCCAGGTGGAAGTCCATCCCGCATTCCCCCGAAGGGTCAATGCCGAATTTATCGAAGTCGTGTCACCAGCCGAGCTGAAGATGCGCGTCTGGGAACGGGGCTCGGGGGAAACCCAGGCTTGTGGAACGGGGGCCTGCGCCTCTGCCGTTGCAGGAGTGCTGACCGGTCGGTCTGATAGAAATGTACTTATCCACTTGCCGGGCGGCGATTTACGTCTGGAGTGGGCAGATTCGGATGAAGTGTTTATGACAGGTCCCGCAGTGGAAGTCTATCAGGGAATCTGGAGTGGACCGCAGTAATTACGGGGGAGGGCCAGTGTGAAAGACATATTTTTTGAAATGGTCTTGCAGTAAAATAATAGAACTGATAAACAACGGTTTCTCTCATTTCTCAATATGAATTCCCCTTTAAAACCTGAGACCAATTCGACAGGCAGTTCATTCCTGTCAGCATTTCGTACTTTGCATCCGGGCGTTTCCGTTGGATGGAAAATACGATTCCTGCTGATTGGCTGGAGTCTGTTTCTGATCGCGGGCTTTGGAGTGGCCATTCAAACGATACCGGATTCACGTGGATTCGGTACCCATCAAAAACTCGGTTTTGCACCTTGTGTTATAAAATCTCGATTTTCCATTCCCTGTCCCAGTTGTGGGATGACAACTTCCTTTTCACATTTTGTTCGAGGCCAGATCCGTCAGTCTGCCGAGGCTAATACCTCTGGTTTGATACTGGCAGTTGTCTGCCTGGTGATGATTCCCTGGTCCTGGATCAGTGTGTATTGTCGCAGGCTCTGGCTGGTCTCCCAACCTGAAACCTGTCTGCTCTGGTTGATCTGTGGTCTGGTATCGATCACGATCGTCGAGTGGGTATTACGATTGAACTTTTAATAGACAGGCTCACGGGATTCCCGGTGGGCCGCCCTGTGCCTTCCTGAATATCCAATCTCGAAAACTCTCTGCGGTTCTAGCCAAGGATGGCTGAAAGATGCGAAATAGAATGACGAACGACCATCAAAAGTGGTTTCACCAGCGGTACTGTGCCGTCGTCTTACTGCTGCTGGTTTCAATAAGTCTCAGTGGCTGCTCGCTGTTTGTAATGGCGGGTAAGATGTTTTTTGGTGACCCGCTGATGACCTGTGAATTTACCAGGCAGACCAAAATCGATTTGATTGAAGATCAGAAAAAAGTCCTGGTGGTCTGCTCGACTCCGGAATCGATTCGCTCCGATTATCCGTCGCTGAATTATGATCTGCTGGAGCAGGTTACGTATCGACTGCGTCGCGAAAATATCAAAGTCATGGACACCGGTGAGGTCGCGACCTGGCTGGACGATAACGGCGGGGTCTGGAACGATGTGGATGAACTCGCGGAGAATTTTGAAGTCGACTATATCATTCATGTCGACATTGATGAATTTGACTACCGTGAACCAAACAGCCCAAATCTGCTCAGAGGCAAAGCCTACGGCCATATCTCTGCTTATGAAGTCAATTCGATTGACGGCATGAAACGGGCGCTGGAAATTTTTAACGTGGAATACACGTCAGAATACCCCAGTCATCTGCCGGTTTCGATTGAACAGGAATCAGAAGCCGTGTTCAAGAAAAAATATCTGGATCGGATTGCCGATCAGATAGGTCGCTTCTTCTATAATTATCACGCGGGCGACCCCATCTGATCGCAGGATACCTGACAAAACGCAGACCAGAAAATTATTTCGGAGTTGTGAAGGATCACACGATGACAATTTTATCGAATCAACAATCTGTAGTGAAACAGTTTTTCCAGACCGTCTCGAAGCTGGCGCTGGTCTGTGTACTCTGCACCACACTGACAGGTTGTAATTATTTCATTCTCATCGGATACCTGATTGGTGGTCCCCCTTCCATCGAGCCCGATTTCGATGCCCAGACTCAGAAGTCGATGACGGGTAAAGATGTGACGGTTGCCATCGTCTGTTATGCACCGCTGGAACTGCAGTATAATTTCGATGGAATTCATAACGATCTGGCGAAGTACACCACGTTTCAATTACACAGTCATGGCGTCAAAGTGGTCAATCCGGACCGGATTCGTGCCTGGCTGGATGAGAACCCTGACTGGGACAAACCCGAAGAAATCGGTGAAGCCTTTGACGTGACGTATGTGATTCATATCGAACTGCATAAATACAGTCTGTATGAAGAAAACAGCTCGGACCTCTATCGCGGTCGTGCGGAAGGCATGGTCACCGTCTACGAAATGGATGAGGCCGGCGAAGGCGAAAAATTGTACAGCAAGGAAATTACTTCGTTCTATCCGCTGCGGGCACCCCGGGCGACTTCCGAGACGACCTTCTCCAAGTTCAAGAAAGAATATCTCGGACGCCTGAGTGATGAGATTGGCCGCCTGTTTTACGAATACTACAACGGCGACGATTTCACACACGCAATCTGAACGGGACTGTGTCCCGTTTTACTATAACGTCTCCAGGATCATTTGGGCCGAGTGCTTTGTCAAGCTGGAAATTGAGGGTTGGGGGTGTTGTTTACGTGCTCCGTTGTCGCACTCTCGTGATATCGATCAACCCAAAATTTAAAAATGACACTCCACTAGTATCATCGATGGAGAGACGCTCAGGATAAGTGGGCTTCGCTCCAGAACCGGCTTCAGGTCGAGTCGATCAATCTCCACTCTTGCAACTGGTTCCGCGAACCGTTAATTTTCAAAGCGTAGCGCAAGCACTCACGTTCTCTGGTGAGGTTTATGCCATGGGAAATCGTAGTTGAGTTTCAAGGTAGTGATACGAAATGTCTGTAAGTAAAGAAGAGGCCGTGGCACGCAGCCAGATTATTCTGTCGCATGCCTGGATGGTCCGGACGTTCGTCAAGCACAGCGAAGAGGTGGAAGATTTTCCGGAACTGAGCAACATTGTCCGGGCTGTGTTCGATGCCTCGCGGGCTCTGGAAACACGCGTGGATGATCCCGATGCTTACCTGAAGATGTTGCGGAAAAAAATCAGTAAGCTCCGCAAGGCCACGGACCAGTTTGCCATTGATGCGCCGGAAGCCTCCCTGCATACGAACTTCGAGCAGGCCGTCATCTCGATGAATGCCTGCACGAAAGCGCTGGAAGAACTGCTCGCACAGGTGGAGTAAACAACCAGAGCGCTGTTGTCGGTTATTCGTCCTTGGTGGCGTCGAGTACGGCCAGGAATGCTTTCTGGGGAATTTCAACCTGTCCGAACTGCTTGAGCCGTTTCTTGCCCTCTTTCTGTTTTTCCCACAGCTTGCGCTTCCGGGTGATGTCACCACCATAACATTTGGCGGTCACGTTCTTTTTCAGGGCTTTGATCGTTTCGCGAGCAATGATCTTTCCGCCGATGGCAGCCTGGACGGGGATTTCAAACTGATGCTTGGAGATCTCTTCCTTCAGGCGTTTTACCAGGGCACGTCCACGGCGTTCGGACTGCGAGCGGTGCACGATGGTCGACAGGGCGTCGACTTTTTCGCTTTTGACGAGAATATCCATTTTCACCAGGTCAGCCGCGCGGAAGCCGAGGATTTCATAATCCATCGTTCCATAGCCGCGGGTGGCACTCTTCAGGCGGTCGTACATGTCGTACACGATTTCGGCGAGAGGTAACTCGTAAATCAGCTGCGCACGGTTTGTTCCCAGGTACTCTGTATTTTTATAGATGCCTCGTCGATCCGCACACAGCTGCATCATGGTGCCAATATTTTCCGCCGGCATGATAAACGTGACCAGGGCGATGGGCTCGCGGAATTCTTCAATGCGGCTGGCATCGGGAACATCCTGCGGGTTATCGATGTGCAGGACATTGCCGTTCCGCTCCAGGATTTCGTAGGTCACGTTCGGTGCGGTCTGCAACAGATCGATATTGAATTCCTGCTCCAGTCGCTGTTGTATGATTTCCATATGCAGCATACCCAGGAAGCCACAACGGAACCCGAAGCCGAGTGCATCACTGGTTTCCGGAACGAAGCTGAAGCTGGCATCGTTCAGGCTCAGCTTTGATAATTCGTCCCGCAGCTTTTCGAAGTCGGTTGCTTCAATCGGGTACATGCCGCAGAAGACCATCTGTTGAGGTTTCTGATAACCGGGCAAAGGTGCTTCGGGCAGATTCCGCGGGTTGGCGATCGTATCCCCCACGTGGACGTTGTCGAGTTCTTTCGCGCCGCTGACGAGGTAACCCACCTGTCCGGGACCCAGTGATTTGACCGCTTTCATGTGAGGCGTGAACTGGCCGATTTCGATGATGTCCAGTTTGGTGCCGCCCCGCATCAGCACGACGGACTGCCCTTTTTCGATCGTTCCCTGAACCACACGCACGTAGGTAACAACGCCGCGATAGTGGTCGTATTTACTGTCAAATACCAGCGCTTTGAGTGGCGCGTCCGCCAGACCATCCGGCGGTGCGATGCGTTCGACAATCGCGTCCAGAACTCCCTTGACTCCCACACCTGTCTTGGCACTTACCATCAGCGCTTCGGAAGGGTCGAGTCCGATTACGGTTTCGACCTCTTCCAGTACTTCCTCGATGCGCGTGACCGGCAGGTCGATTTTATTGACGACCGTAATGATGGTCAGGTTGGCGTTGATGCTGGCATAGGCGTTCGCCACGGTCTGTGCCTGGACGCCCTGGAACGCATCGACCAGCAGCAGCGCTCCTTCACAGGCTGCCAGGCTGCGGGAGACTTCGTAATGGAAGTCCACGTGGCCGGG
>TARA_R100001132_G_scaffold27005_1_pt1 | contig 10426 bp, 7 predicted proteins | sample TARA_R100001132 | Tara Oceans TARA_R100001132 (sample SAMEA2621247) | marine metagenome | biome: marine biome (ENVO:00000447); feature: mesopelagic zone (ENVO:00000213); material: "saline water (ENVO:00002010), including plankton (ENVO:xxxxxxxx)" | depth 800 m | reverse complement strand
CTGAAGTATTCTTCAGGAGTCCGCCAGTCTTGGGCTATCGCAAGCTTTGTCTTGTACTCCATCGGAATCAACAGATGGAACAATGGTTTCCTCTGGTGGTACTGCTGGTTCCTATGGTGATGGTTGGGATTCCCAAGGGTTGGAATTCCGTGTATGTCCTTGGTGATTCAGATGAGGTTGAAATTGTTAGATTCATATATAATCAGATCTTAAAGAAAGATGTCTCTTACAATTCAATCGCTCGTGAATTAAACGAGAAAAAAATACCATCATCTCATGGTAATCAGTGGAGAGATGCAACCATTAAAGGCATGTTACGCAATCCGATTTATGCAGGCGCATCATATATTGGTAAATCCGAATCAGGGAAATTCAATCGGGCTAATAATGTCGGCGGATTGAAATATGGTGAAGCAAAAAAGCAAAATCAGACACCTGAATTGATTGTATGGGATCAGTTTGAATCAATCATTAAGAAAAAAGATTGGTTGAAAGTCCAATCAATTATGGCAGCCAGAAAAACAGGACATAAAAAACCAAAATCAACAGGTCGAGAATATCCTTTAACTGGTATCTTGTATTGTGGTGGTTGTGGTCGATCAATGCAGGGTCATACTAACCCTCAATTGCGAGCAGGTAAGCAAGTCAGATATCGTTGCAGTTGTAGACCTGCGGCAACTCCAGAATGTAATGGAGCGGTAAAAGAGCATGAGATATTACCAGTCATCTTGGAAGCAGTTAAGGATAAGCTTGGAGAGTTATCATCACCACAACGAATTAAACAGGTATCTGATACCAAGAAAAAACTTGCATCGATTGAAAAAAAGATATCATCTGTCATGCGAAAAATGAAAATGACTGACGATGATGAAATGTATCTGACTTTACAAGACGACCTTAAACAATTGCGAATTGAGAAAGCATCTGTAACATCGGAAGATATGAAAATGCTTCCAATGGAAGCAGCAGGTGAAATGAAAATAGCAGATGATGTAAAACCTATTACAATCAAGGGGCTTAAAGAGATGTTTATGACATGGTTAGATGATAAGCCCGTTGAAACAACTGTATTCAGACAATCCCTTAAAGAATTGGGCTTAAAGGTTGAGATATTTTTTCAAGACATGGGCGCTGATAAGAAATATGGAAGATGGATTTTAGACCTTGGACGATGTAAATTAGACTTAGGGGTTATCGATAATGAGTGTGGACGGCGTTATAAGCGAGATACAGAAAAAAAGGTTTGTCCTGGTGGCGGTCGATGAAGCTGACGGCTTCTCGTGTAAATGCATCAGTTAGATATGCTGTATCATTGACAGGCTGACCACCTCGTATGAGGGGATTATTAGCGTCGTAATCCGGTTCGTCGTATCCCATGTGAGTGGAATACACGAGGTTCTTAATGAGCCAGCGTCCCCTTTCACCGCCGGGCAGGGATTTGCGCCGCAGCATGGTGGTCACTCCCTGGTACGGCGGGGGAACAAAATAATGACCCTCGTGCATGAAACCGAAAAATTCATCGAAGCCGTGGCGGAACGGATGATAATCGGCGGCCCCTCCCAGATGCCATTTTCCGATCAACCCTGTGGTATATCCCTGGTCGTGGAGTAGTTCTGCTATGGTTTGTTCTCCCGCGGGGAGCCCGGTCCCCGGATCTTCATTGCGGGCTCCAATCGGATTGAACTCGTAACCAAACCGGGTGGGGATTCTTCCGGTGAGAAGTCCCGCCCGGGAAGGGCTGCAATTCGGCGCGGTGACATAAGCCTGTGTAAAACGAATACCATCACGGGCGAGAGAGTCAATATTGGGCGTCGGGATCTGTGGATTTCCCTGGCAGCCCAGCTCCCCATAGCCGAGATCATCCGCCAGTAACACGATGATGTTAGGTTGCTCTGCAGCAGGCAACATATGCAAAGAATAAGTCAGGCAGAAGAAGAGGGCGAGCATTGAGTGTGTTTTTATCATATTTCAGTACAGATTGAAAAATATAAGTGTGGAGGCAGATCGAAAATGAAAGGCTGATCTTCAGATCATCGATTGTAATAGGAGGAAAGAACATTTCCCAACAATTTCATGCAATTCAATCGGGAATGATTTCTGAGGAAGGGGTGTGCTCTGGTCTGGGACTGGAGAGGTCCGGTGCGAGAGCTTATACTGATTTCAGCAAACCTGAAGTTGATGGATCTTACTCTGAAACGAATCAATATTTATTGGAATTGAAATATGTCTTTACTGGGAGCGCACCAGTCGATTGCTGGTGGATATTATAAAGCCGTAGATACCGCCGCTGAGTTTGAAATGGACTGCGTGCAGATCTTCACGAAAAATAATAATCAGTGGCGGGCCAAACCGCTGACGGATAAAGATGTCAAGCTGTTTCGCGAACATCTGGAAGAAACCGGCGTGGGACGCCCTTGTTCTCACATGAGTTACCTGATCAATCTGGCCAGTCCCAAAGAGGAACTCTGGAATAAATCGATTGATGCTGTTGTGGTGGAACTGCAGCGAGCTGAAGCACTGGGACTGGAAGGTGCTGTGATGCATCCAGGCAGCTTTGTGACTTCCAGTGAAGAAGAGGGTCTTGATCGAATCGTGGCCGCCATTGACCGGGTCCACCAGGAGACGGAAGGATTTCAAACGCAAATCTGGCTGGAAACGACAGCCGGCCAGGGATCCAACCTGGGATTTCGCTTTGAACAGCTGGCGTATATGCTGGAACAGGTTCAGGCTGGAGAGCGACTGGGTATTTGTGTGGATACCTGCCATATCTTTGCAGCAGGATATCCCTTGATCAAGAAATCGGAATATAAGACGACCATGTCTGCGCTTGACGAGATCATCGGCTTTGATCGCATCCGCGCCTTCCATTTGAATGACAGTAAATGCGAATTTGGGAGTCGCAAAGACCGCCACGAGAATATCGGTCGCGGGTGCCTGGGACTGGAACCATTTCGCCACCTGTTAAATGATCCTGTATTTCAGAACCGTCCGATGTATCTGGAAACTCCTAAGGATGAGGAAGGGGGAGTGCCTCTGGACCAGATCAATATGCAGACGCTGCGTTCGCTGTGTAAACGCTGATCGATTTCTGAAAAGACTGATAAAATCCGAAATACCCTCTCATGCGATCAAAATCCCCCAGTCGATAAAGGGTAACAGACAATTTGTCGAGTGCTGTTGCGCGCTCGATGAATCAGCTTCCCTGAACCTCAATTCCCGATTGAGGTTACTACCCGCGACCCAGGCAGAAGATCGGTTCCCGTCCAGATCTCTGCATGCAGATGACAGGATTTGTCGTTGTGAAAATCGGCCTGATAAGACGAAATCTGCCAAAGGTATATTTATATCTGGTACTGCTGAGCTGCATCATGGCAGGGTGCCTGGGGCAGTCTGCGGATATGATTTCACAGAAAAATAAGAATGCGACCGGGCCCCTGGTTGCGTCAAAATCCAGCAGCCACTTTAATTATTTTTCTCAAAATGCTGGTAAATCTAAAGAAGAATCTTCGGTTAAGGTTAAGATCAGCGGCACTAACCCGGTTGAAGAATTCCAGGGTTTCCATCAAATTCCATTGAATACTCAGTCCACTCCTGCAGAGCAACAGCAGACGGAACTGACCTCATCAAAACAGCAATTACAGAAACCGGTCAAAAAAACGGCGACCGGAATTTCAGAAAACTGGCGATCAAAATCATTGATTGCGTCTGCGAAACGATATCCTGCTCAGATCGCCAGGAAGTTTGATGCGAACACTGACCGGATCAGACAGGTATCCAGTTCGATCTCCCAGGGAATCTCTACTGGGTTTCAGCATGTCTCTAATGATGTTCCCGCTGATGCTCCTGCGAATGAAGTCGCTGAGCAGGAACGAAGTCAAACGGCCTCTTCCGGAAAAAATGAATCTGAGGATTCCCGTCCCGATCATTCACTCGCGAGTGCCAAGGAAGTTGACCGGTTGCTGGCGGAGGCAAATCAACAGAATTTACGAGCAGAACTGTCAGAATTAGCAAAAGATTTACATCAGGATCGGGATCAGACTGTCCCTGCTTTCGAGGATGTCAATCAGGAAATGCGGAGGCTGCAGATCAATTCCGTAATGGAGCGCGCCCGGCGTGAACTGGCCGGGAAAAACTATGAGTATGCAGAGTTTCTGGCAGCACAGGCACTGGAGTCGAGCTACCGGGGCCATGTTGCTTTTGGACTGGATGAGGAATCTCCTCAAATGCTGCTGGACAAGATCAAGAAGCAGATCAAATCGATACCACCGCCTGAAGTACAACGAGTGCAGCATGCAGAACCGGCGGCTAAATCAAATGGTGGCCAGACAGTTCCCAATTTTCAGTTTACTCCTTCCCGCGTGCATCCCTTAAAACGTCGGGCAGTAGAGCAGCCTGAGAGTCAGGGAATTCAGCCGAAAACCAGGATCGGCGGCAGCGATGAAATGCCTTTAATCGTTCCCCGAAATCTGGGATCACAGCCTCAGAAAATTCAGATTCAACCAGGTCCATCTGCAGACAATCAGAAAACACCCCAATCGAGTGGTATTTCACTCGAACCACCGTCATTTGATACTCCGTCAGAAGCAGAATCCAGTGTGCCAGTGGTAGAGCAAGAAGTGGAAAAGAAAACGACTGCAATGCCCTCTACTCCCGCATTAAAGTTGGAACTGGAGGAAGTTCCCGAAGACCTGCCTGCAAAAATCAGGTTGAGTGGACCTGAAGCGATGACACAGCCACAGGTTATGGAAGAGAAGAAGGCGGCGGGGGCAGGTCCACAGTTGATGTTGCCTAAACTGCCGGCTATGCCTGGAGATTTAACTTCACAAGCGAAACCAGGTCGGGACACTTCTGCTGCCCCAGTCAATTTTCGTCCAAAAAATCAGGGGACTGCTCAGGAAAAGGGACTGGAAAATCTTCAGAAGCAGCGTTCCCAGGGAGAACAGCCTGTCTCTGAAACAGGTCTGACACTGGATGAGATCGAGTGGGATCTCGAAGAACGGAAGAAACCACAAGACGCAACTGGCTGGTGGGGAATTCCCACACTGTTAATGATTGCGGGTGGGGCAATCATTTTATTGCTGCTGTCCATTATTGTTATCTTACTCAAGCGGGGAACCAGCGCCAGCTGAGTTGTCAGGCCTCTGGTGAGCTGCAAATCGTGGCGACCGAGTGTGGTGTGCCTGTGCGTAAGCAGATGGATAGTTCTGGTCTGAAGATGCGTCTGTGTCGGGTTAATTTTCAGGCTTTGTGACAAACTCGCCACCGCTGATGAACATGCCGTTCTCGCAGGGAGTGCACCACATGATTTTAACGCGATATTCGAATTCGCGGGTTTCACTGGCCAGCTTGACATTGACTTCACCAGGATTCAGCATGCCTTTGTGCAGCAGGCCCAGTCCCTGACGGCTGATTTCCCGGGTCATGGCAGAAATCGTATTTCCACGCGCTGTTTTGACTTCGGCTGGCACTGAGAGTTCCAGTCGATCTACATCGCGGATGTTGACGGTATCATGCTTACCAAAGCTTTCCAGGACGTGTTTCAGGTCGTCCATGGTGGGACGGCTCCAGGGGGTTTCTTCCATTGAATCTACTCCGGTGTGAAGTCAATTTTCAAATACTGATCCGTACTCTGATTCGAGTCTGTTACTGAAATATAGAATATAAAAATAATCGAGGACTTCCTTAGTTTCAGAATACCCGCGGCACTCGATCGGGAATTGAGTGGGAGACAAGGTGTGGGGATTCGTCCAGATCCGGCGATTGTGATAGATAATCTCTGACAGTTATAACGTCAGGCGAACTGACAGAAGGGCCGAAACGCTTTTGTATTGTAGTGATTATATGCCCTGTGAAGTTGCGAGTTGTAACAGTCATTCCAAACACAGCACCTGATTCTGCTATAACGTCTGTTGTTTAGAAATTCCGAATGACGCGATATTCATTGGCGGTTCGATATCAGACTGGGATGGTCGCAGTAATAAATAGCTCGCATAAATGTGTTTGTTTTTTGCGTTGCTTTCAGTGATGTAAGAGCGTGCGCTGACTATTGATTACTCTGACATGAGTACTTGAACCGGCTTAAGCAAGAGAAAGCAGATTGATCTCCAAATCTTATGATGATCTCTTCCTTCTATAAAAAATACAGCAGGCAACTAATCTGGGGCGTCTTTTGCACGCTGCCGATTCTGACATTTCTGGCAGAGTTATTGCCTTCAAATAACGATATCGAAACCTGGTTGCCTAAAGACTCCGATGTGCGAATCGTCTATGATCGATTTAAAGCCGAGTTCGGAGCAGAGGAAGTTGTACTCGTTGCAGTACAGGGGGGGCTGGATCAACCCTCACTTGTGGAAGCGACAGCCGGCCGCATCGAGTCTTTACCGACGGTCAGGCAATGCTGGACACCCGAGCGACTTAAATCAATATTACATGAATTCAAAGTAGAACCGGCAGAAATCGACAAACGCCTGAATGGTCTGTTGATGAATTCCGAGAAGAATGTGGCAGGCATTCTGGTGCTGCTTTCTGATACGGGTATCAAAAACCGTGCCGGAACCGTACAGGGAATTCGCGAAAAGCTGGAATATAATCAGTTAACCGGAAATGAAGTTCAACTGGCGGGTGCCCCCGTTGTCATAGCAGAACTGGATCGTCTGGGCAGCCAGAAGAACAACAAAAAGTTCTTTATCATCACGTTACTGATCAGTCTCTGCCTGTTGTATTATTCATTCCGGGAGTGGAAAAAAACACTGGCAACCCTTGGTCTGACCATCTGGGCCATCAATCTCACCACCGCGTTGATTTACCTGGGTGGCGGAGAAATGAACTTCATTCTGGGGGCCCTGTCAGTCATGGTCCTGGTCTTCACCCTGGCCATCTCCATTCATGTTCATCATTATGTTGCCAGCTGTATAAACGAGCCAGATCCCTTATCGGCTGCGTTGAAGATCGCCTGGAAACCCTGCGTGCTGGCTACTCTGACCACAACCATTGGCCTGTTTTCTCTGACCGTCAGTGAAATTGGTCCCGTGATTCAGTTTGGGTATGCGGCTTCAGTCGGGACGTTCGTATCGCTGATTACCGGACTGGGACTGACACCCGCCGTCTTAACACTCTGGCCCATCGATCCGGAAAAGCTTCATTCCGGAAAACAACGCTGGGATTTTCAACGCTGTGCCAACTGGCTGATTGATCATTCCGGACGTGTTTCTATCGCCACGATTGTTCTGGTAATGATTACGGGAGTCGGGCTGTTCAGTCTGCGAACGAAAATCGACCCGCTGGATTTTCTCCCCGTCGAGGGGCGTGTGATTCAGGATGTGCGAGCAGTTCAGGATAATCTGACTGAACTCGATTCCATTGAAGCGATCGTTGACTTTGGTGATGAAGAGATTCCCTTTATCAATAAAGTGGAACGCATCCGCAAGCTGGAAGCAATTATTCAGCAGCATCCGGCGGTCAGGCATACGATGTCACTGGCCAGCTTTTTTCCGAAACAGTTTCCTGAGAGTCCATTTGAGACGGCCCGCCTGTTATCGCACGCCCAGTCAGCTCATGGGGATAACGATTTTACCTCAGATGGCGAACGGCTCTGGCGAATTTCAGCACGCATCAGCAGTGATGCTGATCTGCCACAGGATCAGGTCTATGATGAACTCACAGTGATGATCGATGATCCGAATGTGATTTTGACGGGGGTCGCACCCCTGCTGAGACGGGCACAGAACCAGATCTTTACCGGGTTTTGGGAGAGTTTTTCGATGGCATTTGTCATCATTACCGTGGTAATGATTGTTTCTCTCCGGTCCATTAAAGCCGGGCTCGTGGCGATGGTGCCGAATCTGACACCGATTTGTATCGTGTTTGGTATCCTCGGCTGGTACCAGATTCCCATTGATATTGGCATCATGATGACAGCCAGTATTGCCCTGGGGATCGCCGTTGACGGGACGTTTCATTTTCTTGTACGTTATCAGAGTCAGTACCGTCTGACCCGGAATTCTGCCCAGGCATCGCGGAATTCTCTGCTGATGACCGGCGAACCGATCTTTACGGCAGCCGTTATTACGGGAACAGGTATGCTGGCGCTCACGTTGAGCAATTTTGTCCCCACTGCCCGTTTTGGTTATATGATGACGTCTCTACTCGTAGCGGCACTGGTGGGAGACCTTGTTTTACTGCCCTGCCTCCTGGCTTTACGGCCGGAAAAAACTGAGGGGCAAAATGCTGCTGATCAGGCAGACAGCGAGCAGTCTGCTCAAGACCCGCAGCACGCACCCCATTTCCTCAAACAGCAGCAGCGAGGAACGAAAGATCAGTCTGGGAAAGCAGTTGCGTAATTTATTCCTGCTCCCTGGTACAATTGCCGGGGTATTCTGATGGCTTTTCTGGACCCCTAGATTGATATATGAAGCCAGTTCATTATCATTGAGGCTTCCGACCCGAAACAGGTCCGCTTCTGAAGGTCGGCCGGTCTATTCAATCTCGTTTTTCCTGACCCGATCAACGAAATCATAAAAACAGCACTATAGCAGACTCTCGGTTAATACAACACGACTTACTCTAACTTTCAGCTCACAGTGGAATACAACATGGGATATCATCTGATTACAGGTGCTACAGGATTACTGGGAAGATATTTAATTCGAGATCTGGCGTCTGCAGGAGTGCCACTGGCTGTACTGGTTCGTCCCACACGACGCATGACCGTCGATCAGCGTATCGATATGATCATGGCATTCTGGGACGAGCACCTGGGCCGTGAATTACCTCGTCCGATGGTACTTGAAGGTAATATCAACGAAGAAAATCTCGGATTAAGTGCGGAGCAACTGGCGTGGGCGACAGAGAACATCGATAGCATCATCCATTCGGCTGCCAGCCTTTCTTTTTACAGCACCAGCCACGAAAGTGAGCCCTGGCGTTCGAATGTGGGCGGAGTAAAGAAGGTTCTGGATTTCTGTCAGGCAGCGAATATCAAAAAGTTTTATCATGTCTCCACGGCTTACGTCTGTGGTCTGCGATCCGGCAAAATTATGGAATCGGATGTTGATGTGGGGCAGGAGTCCGGGAATGATTATGAGCGGAGTAAGCTGGAAGCAGAGCTGATGGTGCGGAGTGCAGAGCATATTGAATCTCTGACTGTCTTCAGACCCGCGATTATTATCGGTGATTCCAAGACTGGTTTTACAAATACATTTCATGGATTTTATGCAGCTCTGCAACTGGGGCATACACTGACCCAGATGCAATCTCCTGATGAAACCGGACGCTATTACGCGAAATCCCGTTTCACACTGAATGGAGATGAGTCCAAAAACCTGATTCCCGTAGACTGGGTTTCTGCTGTAATGTCACACATCGTTACCCACCCGAAACATCATGAAAAGACGTATCATCTGACGCCGTTACATCCGGTTCAGTCGCGGCTGGTCCATGATGTTCTGGAAGCGACCTGTAATTTCTACGGGTCTGAGTTTGCCGGTGCGGGAGTTGAACTGAAAGATCCTACGGAAGCCGAACGGCTCTTCTATGATCATATCCGCGTTTATAATTCGTATTGGCGGGATGATCCTGTATTTGACAGCACAAACACTCAAACCGCGGCTCCCCACCTGCCTTGCCCGCACGTGGATCGCGAACTGTTGACACGCCTGTCACAGGCTGCCATCGATATGAACTTCAGCTGGAACGATCGCACGCCTCACCGCTTCGAAGTCAAGTAGCCCAGGGATTATTCATGCGGGGTTTCGGCTTGGGAGGTGGCTCAGGCGGCTTTACTTCTTCCGGCTGAGCTTCCTGGGCCTGTGGCGGAGGAGGCAGAGGTTCGTCTTTCCGCTGAACGACTTTATCCAGAATGCCGTTTACAAACTGAGACGAATGCGCACTTCCGAATTCCCGCGCCAGCTCAACTGCTTCGTCAATGACGACAGCTGGAGGTGTGTCCGTATGCAGCAGTTCGTAGGTCCCCAGCCTCAGAATATTCCGGTCGGTGACAGCCATCCGTTTGAGTGTCCAGTTTTCAGCGACTCTTACGATATGTTCATCCAGCTGCGGTTTAAATTCCATCACCCCGGTAAACAGTTCCCAGGCAAATGTGCGAACCGTTTTGCTACGGCCATGTTCTTCGATCATCTCGCGGATTTCATTAATAGAAACGTCCGGATTCAGATCGATCTGATAGAGCATTTGAACAACTAAGTATCGCGCCTGTTTTCGCAGAGACATGAGAATATCGCTAGTTTAGAAAGAGGATGTTGTAAAATCATGTCGCCGGTGACGACAATAGGTCGTATGCCGTGAGCTTCTTACGCCTGATTCTGATCAATTGATTGTAATAGATTGACCATTTCGATGGCAGCCAGGGCAGCTTCTCCGCCTTTATTGCCCACTTTTCCACCAGCACGATCCATTGCCTGTTCCATGG
>TARA_R100001132_G_scaffold27587_1_pt1 | contig 10456 bp, 9 predicted proteins | sample TARA_R100001132 | Tara Oceans TARA_R100001132 (sample SAMEA2621247) | marine metagenome | biome: marine biome (ENVO:00000447); feature: mesopelagic zone (ENVO:00000213); material: "saline water (ENVO:00002010), including plankton (ENVO:xxxxxxxx)" | depth 800 m | reverse complement strand
AAGAGTGCGAAGATGAAGAGTGCGAAGATGAAGAGTGCGAAGAAGGCGAGTATGAAGAAGACGAAGATCTCGAATCAGAAGAGAGGTCTTAGCTGGGATTCCGGGAGAAATGTTTCTATGCTGGTAGCGTGTCTCTCAGTTTGATCCCTTCACTCTCATCAGGTGATTCCGAATCATGAGCTCTCCTTCGATTCTCGATGGCAAATCGATCGTTTTTGCAGGTGGTGGCACCGGCGGCCATTTACTTCCGGGGATGGCTGTTGCCGCGGAACTGGCTTCCCGGGGAGACTGTCGGATCAGTTTTGTGGGGACCAATCGGCCGGTCGAGCAACAGATCATTGCGCGGTCGGGATTCGAGCATATTGACCTGCCCACCTATCCCTTGAAAGCGATGTTCCGTAACCCCTTCCGTTTTTTCGTGAATAATTTTCGCGCTTACTGGAAGGGGCGAACCTGGCTCAGGGAAAATGATCCAGCACTGGTGGTTGGCCTGGGAGGCATGGCGAGTGTGCCAGTCATTATGGAAGCTTCCCTGATGAAGCTGCCCATTGTGTTGCTGGAACAGAATATCGTCTGTGGCAAAGCCAACCATTTTCTACTGGGTCGTGCTGATGTGATCTGCAGTTCTTTTCCTGATACGATCTGGAGCAGTTCGCAGATCGAAGCCGGTCAGAAGCCACGTGTCGTGGTGACGGGCAATCCCGTGCGAACACAGATCAGGCAACTGGCTGAATCAGCGAATCAGATCCTGTCTGACCCTGCAGAGGACGAATTCGTGATCCTGGTATTAGGAGGCAGCCAGGGGGCACTCGCGGTCAATTCTGCCGTGATCTCACTGCTGGAACGCTCCCTGGATCAGTTGCCGGAGACCATACAGGTCGTTCATCAGACTGGGGAAAACGATTTCTCCCGCCTGGAAAAAGCCTATGAAAGGATCTGGAATTCCGTTCCCCGCCTGAAAGTAACAGTGAAACCTTTCTTTGAAGATCTTTCAGAATGGTATGCTCGAGCCCATCTTGTGATTTCCCGCTCGGGGGCGACGACTCTGGCTGAACTGGCCTGTGCAGGATGTCCCACGATACTGATTCCCTATCCAGGATCGGTGAATGAGCATCAGTTACTGAATGCCCGCTATTTTGCAGAACATGGTGCCGCTGTGATTGTCGAGCAGTGTTCAGAACCGGAACAGACGGCAAGACAGCTGCAGGAAGCAGTCTTTAAACTGGTCTTCGATGCGGAACAGCGAGGGCAAATGGCGACAAGGATGCGGCAACTCGCTCTTCCTGATGCAGCGAAGCGGGTGGCTGACGAGATCATGGACTTAATGCCTGCTTAAATCGGGTCAGTGTGTGTTCTTGTGAACACTGGCTGATCCCGTTGATCGGAGCCTTGTCAGTACAGATGATGGGAATGCGCCTTTTTTCCGGCTGCTTTTTCTGGTTTTAGCGAAACCTCAAAGTCTGATGATTCACGAAACTGGGATGATTTGTTACCTTTTCCCATTCTCTGATTCACAGACATCAAGAAGCTCTCATGCGTCAGATGTGGTCGTTTGAAGCGGCCGCCGGTCAGTGCCATCAGTACCTTGTTCATTCACTTGCAGAGAAACGGAGAGAAGTCGTGTCACTCATAGTCCAGAAGTTTGGTGGAACGAGTGTAGCAGATACCAGCAAGATCCTCGCAGCAGCCCGGCGTGCAACCGAAATGCAGCAGGCGGGTCATCAGGTCGTGATGGTTGTCAGTGCGCGGGGCAAAAAAACCGACGAGCTGGTGAGGCTGGCGGCGGAAATAACGGACCACCCTACTCCGCGCGAGATGGACATGCTGCTGTCGACGGGCGAACAGGAATCAGTGGCCTTAATGGCGATGGCCTTACACAAGCTGGGAGTGCAGGCGATCAGTCTGACAGGCTCTCAGATTGGTGTTGTCACCGATTCATCGCACACCAAAGCCCGAATAATTTCGATCTCCACCGAGCGGATGCGGTCTGCCCTGAATGAAGGTAAAATTGTGATCGCGGCAGGATTTCAGGGACGCGATAAAGACTGGAATATCACAACCCTGGGACGCGGCGGCAGTGATACGACGGCGACGGCACTGGCTGCCGTGCTGGAAGCAGACATGTGTGAAATTTATACGGATGTGGAAGGCGTATTTACTACTGACCCCCGTATCGTTCCGGAAGCACACAAAATTGACAGCATCTCGTATGATGAAATGCTGGAACTGGCCAGCCTGGGAGCAGGTGTCATGCATTCCCGGTCCATTGAATTCGCAAAAAAATACAGGGTGCCTTTGAAAGTACGTCCTTCATTTTCCGATGGCGAGGGAACCCTGATCGCGGTTCAGCCCCTGACAGATGCTCCCGTTGTGACCGGGGTGGCTTTTGTCCGGGATGAAGTGCGTGTGAGTCTGACCGATATCCCTGACGAACCGGGAATCATGGGGAGTATCTTCACGCGGATGGCCGAGCGTAAGATCTGCCTGGACATGATTGTACAGGATGTGGGTACAGCGGGACTGGCCCGTGTCTCCTTTACCGTTCCTGAGTCGGATCTGGCGGAAACATTGACGGCTGCCAGTGAGGCCATTGATGTAATCGGTGCCGGGAAAATTCAGCATGGCACGAATCTTTCCAAAGTTTCGATCGTGGGCTGCGGCATGCGGAACCATTATGGAGTAGCCAGTCGCATGTTTGCGATTCTGGCAGCAGCCGACATCAATGTGGGCATGATTACGACGAGCGAAATCAAAGTAACGGTGCTTGTCAATCGTGATCAATGTGAAAAAGCAGTCCAGGTGATTCATAACGGTTTCGAATTGAATCAGCTCTCCAGTTATTCGTTTGCGACCAATGAAATACAGACGGACGCGCAGCAGACGAGTGGGTCGGCTCCGGAACAGACGACGCTCGAGCAGGACATTATTAACCAGTTGTCCCATATGGAAGATATCGTGGTCAGTGAAGTACTGCTGGACCAGAGCCAGTCCCGTGTTACCGTCAGAAATCTGCCTGACAGTCCCGGTATCTGTTCGCGGCTGTTCTCTGTTGTGGCCGAGGGGGGCGTCTCGGTTGATATGATCGTGCAGAATATGGGAGAAGAGGAACAGGCCCACCTGTCATTCACCGTTCCCCGGACCTCACTGGAAAAGAGCCTGGAACTGGTGGCACCGCTGCTGAAAGAATGGGGCGAGGCCGAGCTGAGTCATGAGGCGGAAATTGCCAAGCTGTCCGTCGTCGGGATTGGCTTACGCAGCCATACGGGTGTGGGACAGTCCATGTTTAGCGCACTGGCGGAATCGGGAATTAATATCCAGATGATCAACACCAGTGAAACCCGGATCAGTGCCGTGGTAGCCCATCAACAGGGCGAAGCGGCTTACCGGGGGCTGTTACAGAAATTTCACCTGGTATAATTCGACTTATACTTCTTCAGTGAGTGCAGCCTGCAGGATCTGAGCAAGCTGTGCAGAGAATCTGCTGCGAGGCATTACTTCCGTGCAGCCTGCTGCCCGGGCCGCTTCCAGCTTTTCGACATCCACATGCGGTCCAAAGGCGATACTCACCAGAGTGGGATGCTCCTGATGGATCGATTTCAACTGGTCCCAGTTCAATGAAGGCTGATTCAGGTCCACCAGCAGCACCTGGCGGATCGAGTCGTCCAGTTGTGCCAGTGCCTGGCGCGTGCTGAGTACGGTACAGAAAGTGTACTCACACTGTCTGGCGGCTCCGGTAATCTGGCTCGAAAACATGATGTCCGAGCAGAGGATGAGTACCTGAGAGGCTGGTTTTGTCATAATGGATACCGGTTGTGTTCAGATTGTGGATCGATGGAAATGGACGTGTTGCCATTCCCCGTCCTGTTTCTGCCAGATGCGGGTTTCTTCACAGGCCGCGGTGGAATCGTGGCCATGCTCATCGATCACCTGGACGATGCGGACATAAGTAATGAGGGCAACTTCGCCCATGATTGAGACCATGGGTGAAGTGATGGTCGACTGCCGTGGCCTGCCTGTGGGATTCATGTCAAAATAAAATCGATGGAAATCCATTCCCGCGACCAGATGCCCCCTGGCTTCCGGTTCAAAGGCGGTCAGTTCTTCATCACAGAGACTTGTGTAAGTATTCCAGTCTTTATGATCGATGGAATGCAGCAACTGCTTACTGAGTTTTAACAACTCCTGTACGTCGTTATCAGACATCTTTAAGTCTTTCAGAGATGGATTGATGAAATCACTTTTGATCCATCTTATCCGTTAGTTCAATTTCTGGAAATTGAATGGTCTTTTTATTTTCTGAAGAACTCTGATCTGGTACGTACTCATCAATGGTTGCCGTGTCGCTCGATTTTTTCTGTTTGTCCGGTAAGGGGATATCCTGAGAGCGAACGTTGTCGGAAACTGCTGTCAGGGTATTTTCCGGTAAGATCCCCTCCAGGGATTTGAGATTGATCGTCGAACCGACATCGACAAACTGTTTCGGATCATAGTCGACCTGAAAATTGACGTCTGCAATCGAAAGCAGACAGCCGGGGGCTAACTTGGTATCCCGTTTGGGAGTCAGTTTCTGACCATCGATGAAGGTGCCGTTGGAACTGCCCAGGTCATGAACCAGTGCCACGGACCCGGTGAGAAAGATTTTGCAGTGGTGGCGGCTGACCAGGTCGGATTTCAGTTTGATATCGCAGTCGGGAGCTCTGCCGATCAGAGTCGTTTTTGTGAGAGTCATGGTTTTGGATTTGGATGATGTACTTTGAACACTCAAACGAATTTTCATGACTCTACCACACACATAAGAAAACCCGCCGAAGAAAAGACTCCGGCGGGAGATTTGTTAATCATCAGGTTTGATTATAGATTCTTCTTTGACGCAAGTCTATGCGGCTGCGGAGTCATCTTTAGGGAAAAGTTGTTCAGTACCCTGGATGATTTCCGGTGTGACCACATATTTCTTGCCGGCTTCCTGTTCGGGAAGTTCGTACATGATATCGAACATGGCCTGCTCAATGACGCTGCGTAAACCCCGTGCTCCCGTATTTTTCTTCTGGGCGATACGGGCGATTTCGTGCAGTGCTCCTTCCGTAAATTCGAGTTCCGCTTTTTCCATTTCGAAGAACTTCTGGAACTGTCGCACCAGGGAATTCTTGGGTTCCGTCAGAACACGGACCAGGTCTTGCTCGCCCAGTTGGCAGAGTGAAGAGAGTACGGGCAGTCGTCCCAGGAGTTCCGGGATCAGGCCGAATTCCAGCACGTCATCCACGGAAGCCTGTGCCAGCAGGTCATTTTTAGACCGTTCCTGTATTTTCTTCTGCTGATTATTCTGTCCGAAGCCGATGGTTTTTCGGCCCAGTCGTTTCCCGACAATATCTTCCAGTCCCACAAAGGTACCACCACAGATAAAGAGGATATTACTGGTATCGAGCTGAATGTACTGCTGCTCGGGATGTTTGCGACCACCTTGTGGCGGAACATTGGCAACGGTCCCTTCCAGCATTTTCAGCAGCGCCTGCTGAACGCCTTCGCCGGAAACATCCCGGGTGATGGAGACGTTCTGGCTGGTTTTTCCAATCTTGTCAATTTCGTCGATGAATAAAATGCCCCGCTGGGCTGCTTCGACATCGAAGTCGGCAGCATGCAGCAGCTTGAGCAACAGGTTCTCAACGTCTTCTCCCACGTAACCGGCTTCGGTGAGCGTGGTGGCATCCCCGATGGCAAACGGGACCTGCAGGTAACGGGCCAGACTTTTCGCCAGTAATGTCTTACCGGATCCGGTCGGACCGATCAGCAGGATGTTGGATTTATCGAGTTCAACGTCCGAGCCTTCCTCTTCGGCATGCATCAGTCGTTTGTAATGATTATGAACGGCGACTGCCATGACTTTCTTGGCTCGTTCCTGGCCGATTACATACTCGTTCAGGTGAGTCACAATTTCCCGCGGCGTGGGAACGTTCTTGAACAGTTTTTTGGTGGTTCCTCTGCGTCGGTGCTCCTGTTCCAGAATGGACTGGCAAACTTCAATACATTCGCCACAGATATACGCGTTATCGGGTCCCTCTACCAGGGGCCCCACTTCACGATAGCTTTTTCTGCAAAAAGAACAGTTCGCGTTTTTCTTCCCAGAAGAATTACGTTTTCCAGAGGTGATATCTCGTCCGGTGGGCATAGCTTCCCTTCAACGGTGTCAACTAAATTATGGCGATCAACGTCCAGTGAATTTTGATTCTGCCTCCGTGCAAATCACTCGATAGGTAAAAATAACTTTTGAAATGGATCTCTGATAAGGATCAATATTGATTACTAAGAGGCAGTTATCGGATAAAAAATGTGATCTATTTCTATTTGCATTAAGAAGAACCGCTGACAGTCATTCCTGATCCGACTGACTGTTAATCTCAGCCTGATCAGAATCTGCATCAACAGTGTCCTTATCCAGACCCTGTCTGGTTGGAGCAACGAGTCGCTTTTTGATGGATCGGAATTCGTCGTCGGTAAGGTCACCTTCTCGCTGCATTTCTGCGAATTGCATAAGTAATTCACGGGCATCCACATGACGATCCTCATTTTCCCGAAAACGTCCTACGACCCATACGATCAACCAAATCAAAAAACTGACGATCAAAACTGCCAGGATCCATTCAACGAGATGATCGCCCAGCAGTTCCTTGAACAGCTTTTGTTTATCCGCCTGTTTTCCCAGAGTTAAAAAATAAAAAATCACTGTAACTCAGGCAGAGAGCAAAGTCTTCCTGCCTTTCCTATATCTGAACTGCAAAACGGATGCAGGCTCCATGGACTTAGATGCGGATCCCCTGCTTAACACGACAGACTGTTATTATCAGGGAGACCTCTGAACGAGGCAAGCCTTCTTATGTCTCAGCTCAGTCACAGTATATGCGAGACTAAGCATTTCACGCGCCAAAAATGGTCAATTTACGATAAGAAAAAGAAATAGGATTGCTGGAAATCGCTGATCGAAAACAGACTGGACGCAGCCACTGGACGCGATTCACCCCTGTTTTCCAGTTCCTGTCGGAACAATCACTTCTGGCAAACGGGAAGCCGTCAAACAGGAGTGGACTCTGATATGAAATTATTTTCCCTGGTGTCAACTATAGATAAGAGAGGTCAGAATCGTAAGAATTACATTGTCGATCTTACCGTAAGTGTAATACGAACGGGGATTTGACTGCTTTTGAAAGTGGAGAGGGAATCCTGTCTGAGCTGGAAGTCCGCCCGTGATTCTCATAAAATGGGATTCTTGCAAATGGTGCCGGTAAAGTCGGGAGACCGCTTGCATTGCATCCTGAACGGATCACTTTTATGATCAACTCGCGAAATAAACGAATCATGATAATTCCAGGTCTGACTTAAAGTTCGTCAAACTGGTGTACAAATACAGGTGGAAAGAATTTGAGGGTTTTGAATGGACTTTGAGAAGCGTCTTCAGAATGCCATTAATAAAGGGCGCGCCGCCAAAGATGAAGAGATCAGACAGGAAGTTGGCAAAAAACTGACCGAAGAGGAGTTTCGGAATCTTCACTTGAAATACCGTCTGGAGTTAACCGAACACATCGACAGTTGTCTGAGAAAACTGTCAGATCACTTTCCCGGCTTTCAGTTCAACACTGTTATGGGAGAGGAAGGCTGGGGTTCGAAAATTACGCGGGATGATGTCAGCTTGAATACCGGTCAAAAAGCGCAGACCCTTTACAGTCGTCTGCAAATGATTGTCAGGCCCTTTACCGAGACCCATATCGTCGAACTGGTAGCGAAAGCCACCATTCGCAATAAAGAGATTTTTAATCGTTCCCATTATCAGTTTATTGCCGAAGCTGATATGCAATCGTTTCAGGACTTAATGGATCTCTGGATCCTTGAGTTTGCCGAGCAGTTTTCCTATCAAGGCTGATTTATCATTCCCCTGCGTCCCCGTCTCTTTCAGATAAGGTTTTACAGCAGATGAGTCGTCATTCGGATTTAACACAGGTTCTCGATCGTGGTGCGGTTGCTATCATTCGCGCACAATCGGGTGAGTTGCTGGTTGATGTCTCCAAAGCGATTTATGCTGGCGGACTGGATGTGATTGAAGTCACGTTTACCGTGCCTGGTGTGCTTGACATACTGGCACAGGTCAAACGCGACCTGGGTGATAAGATATTGCTGGGAGCTGGCACCGTATTGGATACGGAAACCGCCCGGGCGGCAATTCTTGCCGGTGCGGAATTCATTGTGACCCCTACCGTGAATACCGATGTCATCGAACTGTGCAACCGGTATGATAAACTGATCATGACGGGAGCCTTTACTCCGACAGAGGTATTAACGGCCTGGGAAGCAGGCGCAGATATCATCAAAGTCTTTCCGGCTTTTGTGGGAGGGCCCGCCTATCTGAAAGCCCTGCATGGGCCTCTGCCCCAGATTCCTTTGATGCCCACCGGCGGCGTCGACCTGGAAACCCTGCCCGCTTATCTGAAAGCGGGCGCCTGTGCCGTCGGACTGGGTAGTTCACTGGTCACAGCCAAAATGGTTGAGTCAGGTGATCTGGAAGGGATTCAGAAACTGACTGCTGAGTATATGGGCAAAATTAAGGAGCTGCGCAAAGGGTAGATGGCCTTGCCTGTTCCCGAGGGCTTCCTCTTTAACACAGGAATATTTCTTCGTGTTTTCTCCTGTTGCGCTTCTGTTTCAACCCGAAAGATCGTCTCAAGTCCTACCAACCGAATAGACGATATGCCTAGATAGTCAATCTTCGGTTTACCAGTGCGCGTATTCCCCTGAGTTGCGTCTCATTCAGTTTGATATTGGCTCAAGTTCGTCGCGAGATGCTGTCAGGGATCGAAATACATGCTTTGTACCCGGTGAATAGACTGTTAGCAAAATTCACAACTTCTCAGGAGGGACTCCGGGCCGGGATCACAGAAGAATGTGTTCTTCAGGCAGGGAGGTGCATTGGCATGAGACTATTTACATTACTGGTAGTCAGTTGCTTGTTTTGGGGATTCCCCTTGAATTCCGCTTCGGCTGCTGTTTCTACGTCCCCCGTATTTACCAGTAAGACCCAGTTTCGCATTCCTTATCATTACGATCAGGCTGAAATTGATCGACTCGGTGCGCGGGAAATCAGACTTTATGTTTCCACCGACCGGGGGGTGACATGGAATCATCTGCAGTCGGTTCCTCCTACCACGCGCAAATTTCCCTTTGAAGCCACCCAGGATGGAGAATACTGGTTCTCCGTGCGGACTTTGGATTCCCAAAATCAGCTGCATCCGTCCGGTCGTGTGTTTGAGCCCGGTTTACGGGTCGTGATTGATACGACACCTCCACAACTGGATCTCGATCTGCGACAGATTTCCCCGGGTAAAGTTCAACTGATCTGGAATGCCGAAGATCAGAACCTGGATCCGACCAAACTGGTCCTGGAATACTCCCAGAACGGGAGTCAGAACTGGCAGCGTGTGATTGTCGCTCCTCATGGAAAAGGTCAGACCACCTGGTCCATTTCGCAAGGCGGCGTCGTGTCAGTGCGGGGTGTGATTAAAGACAGAGCCGATAATACAGGCAGCAGCCAGAAACAGATTCGGGTCGTTGCCGCGGCCAGTCGTACGACGCTTCCCAAACCCAAGGAAGATCTTCCCGACTTTAACCAGCCGATCGCCCAGGGGACGCTGCCGGACAACAGCTTGACCCAGACAGAACCGGGGACACTCGCACCTTATTCCGGTGATCACGTTTCACCTCAGCCCACGCAACCCCATGGTTTAGATTCCCAGACACCCCTGGCGAATCATCAGCTTCCCAGCGTCTTTCCTCAGCAGAACCGATCAGAACAGGTCAACCCGGGGCCGCAGAGTGACCAGGGGCAGGTTAAAAATCAATTTGTCGCCGATGATCCGGAAAAGCGTCCGAATTACGCCAAGAATCGTTACCCCCAGTCGGCCACACAAAACTGGGCTGCAGAACGCAAGCAGGTCTTGAACGGGACCAAATTCCAGATCGGATTCGAAGTCGATGAAGTCGGTCCCTCAGGCATCGGTGCTGTGGAACTTTACATTACAGAAGACAATGGCCAGAAATGGTATAAATACGGCGAAGACGCGGACAAAAAGAGTCCGTTCCACGTCGAAGTCCCCCATGATGGCATCTATGGGTTTTCCTTACGGGTGCGGAGTGGAGTTGGTTTGGCGGATGCCTTACCCAAGTCGGGTGAGAAACCGGATGTTGTGATTGTGGTGGACCGGACGGCACCTGCCCTGAAATTAAATCCCGTGGTACAGGGACTGGGTGGAGAAGCGAATAAGGTCACGATTTCCTGGGCCATGAGTGATCAGAACCCTGCTGAGAAATCGATCGCCATCAATTTCTCAACGCAACCGGGGGGCCCCTGGGAACCCATCGTGGACTGGCAGGAAGATCAGGGACGGTTTACCTGGTCTGTGCGACCAGGCAACCCTTC
>TARA_R100001132_G_C3274901_1_pt1 | contig 10501 bp, 3 predicted proteins | sample TARA_R100001132 | Tara Oceans TARA_R100001132 (sample SAMEA2621247) | marine metagenome | biome: marine biome (ENVO:00000447); feature: mesopelagic zone (ENVO:00000213); material: "saline water (ENVO:00002010), including plankton (ENVO:xxxxxxxx)" | depth 800 m | reverse complement strand
TCGCCGACCAACCCTTCGAGACACCCAAAGACCGGCGAGCTCTCCGCGATGTTTTGGACTTTGTATTACAGAACACCTACGACAAGTTCGCAGGGCAGTTCTTTACTCCCATTCAGATCGCCGCCTTGATGGTGGAACTCGCCAAACCCAAATCTGGCGAATCAGTTTACGATCCGTGCTTTGGCTCCGCCGGGCTGCTGACCGCAGCTCTGGAGATCGTAGAACATCGTGATCACGTTCGACTGGGCGATGCGACGTACACTTCCGGCAAACAGCCCTTGCATCTTGCTGGCGTCGAAATCAACCCCGATGCGTACGTCATCGGCATGACACGGCTCGTGCTTTCCGGTGTCAATGACCCGCAAATCGAACTGGGCAATAGCCTGGAGCGTGTACCGTCGAATAATCCCAGCTCCGAAGGCTTCGACATCGTCCTGGCGAACCCTCCCTGGGGCGTGAAGGTTGAGCTTTACGGGTTGGATCACTACCCAATTCCAATCAAGGACTCATCCTCGCTGTTTCTGCAACATGCAATCTCGCAACTTCGACCTGGCGGCCGGGGCGTGGTTGTCGTTCCGCCAAGCCTGTTGTTTCGGTCCGGTCGCGAACAACAACTTCGCGAATGGCTGCTCCACGAGAACACCGTTGAGGCAGTGATTTCGATTCCGCGAGGCGCATTCTCGCCCCATACCTCGATCGAAACCTGCCTGCTGCTGTTTCGTCGTGGAGGCACGACAAAATCGGTGCGGATGGTCAACGCCGTGTCGATCTTTGAGAAAGCCGCCAAAACCCAGATCGCGGCGGCTCCGTTTGTTATGGCTACACAACTGGGCCATCACGTTCGTTCACCCGAGCCGGGCCGTGAATGGTGGGATGTTGACGTCGAGGACTTGACAGAACTCGACTACGACCTCACTCCCAAACGGCGAGACCGAAGTGGCCTCGAACTCATTCTGGATTCGCTCCCGAAGGAAGCGGAAATACGGCTGTTGAAAGATTGCTGCACGGTCACGACCGGTCGCAGCATCCGGTCGAGCGACCTGACGCAGTCTCCGCCCAAGTCAAACTACGAACCATCAAGCCAGACCCTGTTCCCGGATGTGGAACGATCAGAGATCAATCCGCAACGTCCATTTGAGTTTGCAGATACCCCGATTCCCTACATTCGCATCAGAGATGTTGAAAAGGGACATGCAACGCGCGGTTCCTCGTGGTTGATGCCGACTGTCGCTTCGACCATCGAACCGAAATGGAAACTCCGAGCAGGCGACATCCTACTTTCCAAGTCTGGAACGATTGGTAAAGCTGGGATCGTTCGCAACGGCGCGGTGGGGGCGATTGCGGCCAACGGGTTCTTCGTCATTCGAGTGAAAGAAGGGACGATTGATCCGCACTACCTGCTGGCCTATCTGCAAAGCACCGAGGCCAATGCCTGGCTGGAAGACCGCGCACGCGGAGCGGCGGCGAAACATCTTTCAGTCGCGTCAATTAAAGAACTTCCGATAGCGTTGCCGCCACTTCAGGTTCAGCAGCGAACCGCTGAGCAGCGCCGGAAATTTGATGTCGACGCGCTGACCTATCTGTCTGAGTTGCTCACCGAAGATGACTCGGATTCCATAGCGTCTGAGCTGAACGACTGGGTGTCGCGGAATCTCAAACGCGTCGAAAGCTACGAAGGTGATCCGGCCAGCCAGAATGTATTGGAACTGCTCGAAGAAGTCGCTGACTCACGATGTCCGATCAACACCTGCAAGGAGTGCAAGCATCCATATTATCTGGACTATGCAACGAACTATCTCGAACCACCCACGGACTACTCAGAAGGCATTGCAACCCACTGCCTCGAATGCTGGTTGGGACTCGAAGCCAGAGGAGATCATGTTGACTGTTTTGGGGACGAGACACCGATCGGACCGTGGGCAGTTGAGTTCAGAGGAGTGACGAAGCCTCTTGCTGGTGTGTCGAGCATTCCTGATCCGACTGCCCTTGTCAGCGTGCTTCAGCGAGTCGCGTCAAACGTGCGCGACACTGCGACGCTTATTGATGGAAACCTGCCGAATCAGGAACGAGCGAGACTCCTGACTGGTCGAGTCGTCACCCTCATTAACCGATATACCCAGGCGCTGCTCGAAGACGCCAAGCTGGCGGTCGATGTCGTTGCCTCGACCGAGGATCACTTTGGTGCAATCGACATTCGTCTCGAAATCGAAAACCGAGGCCGAGTACCCGTTCGCGACGTCAGGTTCTCCATGTACCCGCCTATGGACGAGGTCGAACCAGGCACGATCCCATTCATGCAGCCTGGGCAACGCTATGAAGTTCACTTTGAGGGACAAAACCAGCGTCTTTCTGACGAGATCAGGATCGCTGAAATGTGGACCGATCCAGCCTGGTCACTCAACTGGACAGCCCGCGATCTTGCTGGGGATTCCGTTGAAGGCTCGCGCGACCTGAGTATCGACATTCGTCACGACTGCAACGAGTCGGAATCAGGGGCGGAAGTGCTCGGAGAATTAGACAGTAGCCCCTACGTCTGCGGCGATCCGGTAACTCGCGAACGACAGGACGTGTTCTTTGGTAGGGATGACTTGCTCAGTCAAATCAAACGACAAGTGTCACAAACCGGCAACGTCGTTTTGCTGGAAGGGAATCGCCGAGCTGGAAAATCGTCGGTGCTTTGGCACCTTGAAGGTGCAAATGCAGTACCCGGATGGCTGGGAGTTTATTGCAGCTTGCAAGGCACAGAGGGCGACAGTTCGGGGGGCATACCCACCGCCGAAGTGTTTCGAGGTATTGCGTATGAGATCGTGCAAAGCGTTCGCAAGCTGAACGGCTCCGCCATGTTACCTGATGGCTCTATACTTGACGGTGAACGGCGGTTGGGGATTGCGAGATCATTGCATCAGGGGATCAGCGAGGAAAGCCCGTTTCAGGATTTCCGTGAATACCTTGAACTGGTCCTTGAGACGCTTGCGCAACAACAGCTTGGCCTGCTGTTGATGTTAGATGAGTTCGATAAATTGCAGGAGGGTATCGACAAAGGTGTCACGTCTCCGCAGGTACCCGAAAACATCCGCTTCCTCGTACAGTCCTATCCAAAGTTCTCTGCAATGCTGACGGGGTCACGCCGCCTGAAGCGAATGCGGCAGGAATACTGGTCCGCCTTGTTCGGTTTGGGTACTCGGCTCGGCGTATCAGCATTGCCGCTGGAAGCAGCAGTTCGTTTGATCACTGAGCCAGTTGCCGGTCGATTGTCGTACTCCAAGTCGGCTGTCAACAGAGCACAAGCGCTGACGGCCGGACAGCCTTACTTGTTGCAATGTCTGTGCAACCGTGTATTCGACATTGCAGCGAGAACAGGAGTCCGCTTGATCACCGTGGACCACGTCAACGACGCGGCCGACGCGTTGGTTGAGGATAATGAACACTTTGCCAGCCTCTGGGATTATACCGAGTTTGATCGAAGGCGATTCCTGCTTTACCTGCTGCACCGCGAGGAGAGCGGCACAGACCCCATGCGTCTCGGTGTGATCGAAGCAAAGCTGGAAGAAGCAGGGGTGGAACTTCGCGAGGAAATCGTGATCGCAGACCTTGAATATCTGCGAGAGCTAGAGCTGGTCGATCTGCATGGTGAGTCAACGGTCGCGTATTACACCCTGACGATTCCCATGATGGGGCAGTGGCTGGACTCGCAACAGGATTTTGAAATTCTCCGTAGCCGTGCCCGTGCCGAAGCGGAAGACATCAGCGGAAAACTCAGCGAGTCGACACTGCTTCAAGATGAAATCGAAGACCTCGAAGACTCAATGGATATAGACGATGAGTGACACACACTTTCCCATACTGAGCACAGACGAAATTCCAATGATCGGGCGGCAGGCTCTGCTGGACGGGATTTGGGGAAAGCTGACGAAAGCATCCCCCGACAATCTGTCGATCGTTGGGCCAAGGCACATCGGCAAAACAGTCCTCCTGAATGCCTTAGTTGATCGGGCGAAGAAGGATGACTCACCGTATTCGCTAGTGATCTATTGGCAACTCGGGTACGCACCGCCGCAATCTGACGATGAGTTCATTGAGCAACTCTGCGACCTGCTGTATTCCGCTATGGGCTCAGATACGAGCACTTACGCGGAGGCGAGGAGTGAAATTGAAAAGGCACGTGCGAGTGATGAAGGCGTCTCTCTGATGCTTCTCCGCGAAATTATGGAGGATATTCAAAACTATCTTGAACAGTCCGTACTCATAATTTGGGACGGCTTTGACAAGCCGCTGAGTCAGGGCCGATTGACGGGAACCTTGTTCGGAAACCTTCGCGATCTAATTCACAATAAACGCCATCGACTTGTAACCGCAACTAGGCAATCGCAAACCGAACTCGCAAGGAGTATTGATGTAGAAGATAGCCCTTTCTGGGAAATGTTTGGAACTAACTTCGTTCGCATTGGCCCGTTCGACAATTGTGACCTTGACGCCGCAGTTGACGCAGCCTCAATCAGCATCAGTCAAGGTGGAAGAACCGAGTTGAGCAACTGGACAGGAGGGAACCCGGTTCTGCTGTTCTCAGTTCTGAACTCACTGGTGAGCTCTCAACAAAATGAGTACGACCACAAAAAGGTCAACGAGGTCGCCAGCAACATGGCGTCAGCACTATCTGACTTCTTGGACAGACTATGGGATGACTTTGGCTCAGCTACCAAGAATGCATTTCATCTGATCGTCGAGAACGGTGGGGGCGTTGACAATGATCGGATTGGCAAAGAAGAAGCACGCAATCTGCTTGCCCGAGGCTTTGCAGTTCGTGACGATGGAAAGATCAGATCGTCCTGTCGTATGTTGGAGCAACATGTTCGTGGCTCAAAACCGGACAGAAGTACATTGGAGCGCATGTTCGGAACCTGGCACGCTTATCGTACTGAGATACGGTCAATTCTTGAACTGAGAATCAAACAAATCCGTCAAGTAAATGCTCGGTTACATAGGCTCGTCAAACGCTGTCTCGATGACATCCCGGATTACCCAGACGACTGCCTCAATAATCTCACCAGCATTGAGGAAGTCGCTTTGGACGCTGTTTGGCAGCACGAACTTGATGGTGGGAACGCTGTTCCTCAGGACGTCATCTCGTACTGGACGCAACATCCACGCGACGGCGACAACATCATAGAAGGAATGATGAACGCCAACGACTGGAATCTCCCACGAGACCGCTTCAAGCAGCTCGCGATCCTTCAGCGACTGACGGGCAGCAAGATGCACTTCGATCCCAAGTCGAAATCTGTCTCCAAGGACACCTACGTGTTACTGAACGCGATCCACCAATTTCGGAATCGCAGCGAACACGCCGAAGGCCAGTCAATCCACGAAGGAGTAGCCGTGTCAGCCCTGCTGCTCTGTATCGAATTACTGAGCTGCTTAGAAAGGGAGCTGGGGTAGTCCATGAAAGATTTGTCGTTGCCACTGGATGCGTTTGTCCGCGCAGTAGGAGTTGATCACGAAGTACCGCACGCCATGCTGCTCGGTGCCGGGGCGTCTGTCAGTTCGGCCATCCCTTCGGCGTGGCAGTGTATCTGGGAGTGGAAACGTAAAATCTTCCTGACCAACAATCCCGGCCTGGAAAAGCAGTTTTCAGAGCTAACGCTGCTTTCGGCGCAGCGTGGCATTCAGGATTGGCTCGACAAGCAAGGTGGGTACCCTGCTTTGGACTCGCATGAGGAGTATTGCTTCTATATCGAAAAATGCTTTCCGGTTGGCCAGCATCGTCGGCAGTTCTTTGCCGACATGATTCGCAACGCGAAGCCTCATCACGGATACAAACTGCTAAGTCTCTTGGCTGAAGCAGGGATCGTTACATCTTGTTGGACGATGAACTTTGACGGTTTGGTCGCCAAGGCAGGGGGTGACTACGACATTACGCCCATCGAGGTTGGGATGGATTGCCAACATCGTGCGTTTCGCCAGCCACGCCGAGGCGAATTGTTATGCGTCTCTTTACATGGAGATTACCGATACGACGAGCTCAAGAACACGGATGGTGAGCTGCAAAAGCAGGAAGCGGAACTTCGTGACGCGCTCATCAAAGAGTCACGCGACGCGACATTGATCGTCATTGGGTACAGCGGGCGCGATGCTTCATTGATGAAGGCGCTCAACGACGCCTACTCACAACCTGGAAGCGGAGCCTTGTATTGGTGCGGATACGGCGACCACATCGCGACACCGGTAAAGCATCTCTTAGGGGCTGCCCGTGCCGCGAACCGGACGGCGTATTTTGTCCCAACGCACGGATTTGACGACATCCTCTCACGGCTCGCTTTGCACTGCCTGAAGGATGATCGGCAGGACAAAGCTAGAGCATTATTGGCCGCGACCAAACAAGGAAGCGATATCTGCGATTCATTTTATGTCGACGAACTTCCTTGCGCGGCGCTGATCAAAAGCAACGCATTCGAGATCGAATGCCCCTCTGAATTACTTGAGTTCAGTTTGAACGACTGGCCCGAAAAACCTTGGTCTTGGCTGGACGATCTGTGCAAGGGACGAAACTTTGTCGCCGTACCCTTCAAAGGAAAGTTGCTGGCAATCGGATTGATAGATGACATCAAAGAAGCATTTGGCAATCGTATTGAGAACTCTATAGAACGTACACCTGTAACTGACGCTGACCTCACGATCGAAAACGGCACTGTCAATTCGCTGATGCTTCGAGCGCTGCTGCGTGTTTTTAGCCAAACCACCGGGATTGAGGCTGACAATCGCAAGTTGCTTTGGCAGTCGGAGCCAGATCGGGTCAAGCCATTCGACGGAACTCAGTGTCACATCCATAGAGCAGCGGTTGTGTCACTGCGTTTCTTTGGTGATCGGAATCAACTGGTTCTCAAGCCGACCGTTATTGTGAAGAACAAAGATGGAAGTGACTTGCCAAAAGATGTTTCAAGCACGCTGAAGATGGAAGTGCTGGGATATGAACACAATAGCAAGTTCAACAAGGCACTCGATCTTTGGCGCAAATTACTGTTTCCACAAAAAGGAACGAACGAATTTGAATTCCCGGCGAACTGTGGCTCCACGTTCCGATTCAAAGTTCGCTCTGCACCTTGTTTCGCCTCGATAGGTACGCGACAGAACGAGCGGCCGATACAGATCGGTGACGGAATGCGTCCGCACATCAAACAGGTGGGCGTCAATGTTCCTGAGCCACTCTTGCAGTTCTCCAACAAGCAGGCGACGGGGTTTGTAACAGACCCTCATCCGCTACGGGGATTGGCAAACAATCAGCCATTCGACTTTGGGCTGACGTCTCGTGGACTCATGCCAGCCGTCCGAATCGGCGTCGTTTGCCCTACGAAGGAGTCTGCTCAGCTGGCCAGATACTTGCAGCAGGCTAATGTCCGGCAGCAACCGAACAATTCAGAAGCCGACTATCTTATCGATTATCCCGGATTTCAAAGTGCGTTCGGGTTACCCGTCGAATTGCCGCAGCACGGAGATGCCGGGTGGTCAGTCTGTCCCGAGCCTATGGATACTGGAAATGAGTTAAAAACCTGTCTGCAAGCCGCGCAGCAAATAACGCGGTCGGTTGATTCACTCGTCGCGGCAAATAAGCCCAATGTCGTCTTGGTTTTCATACCTGAGCGTTGGTCGCGTTTCCGAGTCTACCGGGACGAGAACGAAGGATTCGACCTGCACGACTTTGTAAAGGCGTATTGCATTCAGAAAGGTATCGCAACTCAATTCCTTGAAGAACACACGCTAGCTAGTCAGCAGCAATGCAGGGTTTGGTGGTGGCTGGCTCTCGCGTTTTATGCCAAGGCGATGCGTACACCATGGGCGCTGGCATCCTTAGACCCGAATGCTGCGTTTGTCGGTCTCGGCTTTACTGTGGATCGGTACGCATCGCGTGGTCACCAGACTGTGCTTGGGTGCAGCCATCTCTACAACTCACAAGGACAGGGATTACAGTTTAGGCTGAGCAAAATTGAAAACCCGATAATGCGGAATCGAAATCCGCACATGTCGTACGATGATGCTCGTCAAGTTGCAGAGTCAATTCGGCAGCTGTTTTTTGAGTCACAGTCCCGCTTGCCGCCGCGGGTTGTCCTCCACAAACAGACTCCGTTTCTGCGTGATGAAAAGCAAGGGTTACTCGATGGACTATCGGGGGTCGACAGCATTGATTTACTTGAAGTGCAGGTTGATTCTGCGCTCCGTTATGTCTCATCAGTTCAGACAACGAAAACCATCAACGGAAAACGTGTTGTGGGATTCGACGAAGACAATTTCCCGGTACGCCGTGGCACCGTCGTCAAGATTGGAAGTCGCCGAGCTCTGGTGTGGTGCCATGGTGTGACAGACTCAGTCAAAAGCGGCTGGAAGTATTTTCAAGGTAAACGGCACATCCCGTCACCGCTGATCGTGAAACGACACGCCGGTGACACGGACTTAGAGACAATCGCGGCGGAGCTACTTGGACTTTCAAAGATGGATTGGAACTCAGCCGACATGTATTCAAAGTTACCTGCTACGATCGACTCGTCCCGTCAAATTGCCCGAATCGGAGCCAAGTTGCAGAGATTCGGGCCAGTGTCATACGACTATCGACTCTTCATGTAAAGGCGTGTGTGTTTTCCAATAGTCAACTCCTTTCGGCAACGAAACGCAGGGCATCATCGCTGTCCGAAATGACTTACCCAAGGTGGGATATCGATTTTGGGATGAAGTCGCCGTTGGAGATCAAGAATTGCGCACGGCCAACGGATTAGAGCCGCAGAGTTGAAGTATCCGCCATGTTATGATCCCTAGAAATGTAAATGTACTATTTGAAGGATTTCAAAAGTACTTTTTAAAAGTTCTATTTAACCGTTTGTTTTTGAGCTTTAAAAACGCCTTTTATACCAAGCTCATCCCCCAACCACAGTACAGCCTCATTAAGCAAATCTTGCGGGACCGTGGTGTAGTGCTTATCAGCCATACTAACAGGTGCGTGATCCAGGAATAGTGACTCTAATCCCTGGTAGTCGCGGTTATTCCTGATCAGGGATGCCGATGTTTTCTTGAGCATCTTGAGAGTGAAATCGATATCGGCATTTTCGGCGAGGCGCCGGATTGATGACCTGACAGCATCTGTCTTCTGGATTTTATTGCTGGAATCTAAACGCTCAGTTTTCAATGTCTTCCCATTACTGGTAAGCAACACTCGCTCTTTACTGGAGCTTCTTTCCTTTTTGAGTAGTTCAAACGTCGGCTCCCAAAGTGGATAACTGACGGTAGGAACCGAGTCGTACTTATTGGTCTTACTGCGTTTCCTGGTAATGACACCAGCTGTCCAGTCAACTTCGTCCGGGAGGAGATCAGACATATCCTGCTGCGTCATCGCACAGTTCAGCCCAAGTAATATATACAATTTTGTGCGTGTCGTTGCCTTTTTCAGTATCTCCTGGACTTGTGGGATCTCCAGTACTTTCGTCTCACCTTTCTTTTTGGCGATCCGCATTCTTTTGTCTTCAATGTTTTTCGGGAGATGTTCCAGCTTGTCAGTGTTATTTGCTAACCAGCGCAGGAATGATTTGAAGCTGGACAGGATGTCGTGTGCATAGCTGTTTGAGAACTTGCCTGCCGTAATCTGCTGTAAAAGATGATTACGAAATCCCGATAGCGTCGAGGCATCAACCTTACACACGGAAGTAGTTCGCCCAGTGAACTTCATAACTACATCCAGATGAACTCGCAAAGTATCTGCCCGTGCTGCAGACAGTTGACCTGCAGCGACTTCAGTTCGCTTTTCGCTCAGAAACTGTTCAACATTTGACATGAACGTATCATCGACTCCTGCTTCAGGGGTCCTTCTATTCTGAGCCTCAAGCCGATCTTTCCAGAGAGTCTGCTCGAATGGGACCGGACCTTCGACTATTTGCGCTGGTTCAAATCCCTGCCTCACATACTCCGCTTTCAGATCCTCATTCATCTCGACTGGTGCAGGTCCTGCGAAAAAACGATCCGCCCAACAGAGTGGTGATGGAACTCGATCACCAAGTCGTTCTTCGAGGTCTTGAAGCTTATCCCTGGCCAAAGCTGCTGTAATCTCATCTCCGTGATCCACGGACCAGGTTAGAACACTGTTCCATTCTGCGATGACCGCCTCGTATTCGAGCCTGTGGGGCTTGTTCCTGATAGCTTCGTGATCAAGCTCAGCTTTCAGCCGCTTCCACTCGGACTCAGCTTGTCTTTTGGCTTCGCGATCACTCTTACCTAAACCACCATCAAAGCGATGTTTCTTTCCGCGGTACTCGACTTTCCATTTCCCGCGGCCACTTTCCCAGTTCAATTTTGGTTGCCGAGCCATCTGGTATTTCCCTCTGGTCCGTTAAATGGTCCGTTATTCTGTAGTTTTTATTGTAATAACGGACCAGGTGTCTTCGCAACCCATTGATATAAAACAACTTAAAATTCAGCACCTGTGTTTGGGACGCAGAGGTCGCACGTTCGAATCGTGTCGCCCCGA
>TARA_R100001132_G_scaffold27582_2_pt1 | contig 10522 bp, 7 predicted proteins | sample TARA_R100001132 | Tara Oceans TARA_R100001132 (sample SAMEA2621247) | marine metagenome | biome: marine biome (ENVO:00000447); feature: mesopelagic zone (ENVO:00000213); material: "saline water (ENVO:00002010), including plankton (ENVO:xxxxxxxx)" | depth 800 m | reverse complement strand
GAAACCGACCAGGGATGCCAGGACCACGAGGATCGGCAGCAGGAACAGTTCTGTGGAACTGAAGGCGAAGGGATTGATCAAGAGGCCGCTGCGGGCTTCGATAATCGGCGCGGCTACGAAGACCAGTCCGTGTCCGAGGATGATTCCCAGAATGCCACCCCCCAGGCAGAGCAGGACGGACTCAGAGAGGATGATACCAAACACGGTGGTGCGGCCTGCACCCAAGGCACGCATGATGGCGATTTCCCGTTTGCGGTCAGACATCGAATTGTAAATACTCACGAAAATCCCGACTCCGGAAACGACGATGATCAACGAAGTCAAGATAATCAGCATGGTGCGGATATTGCCTACGATGTTGGTCATGAGCCAGCTGATCTGTTGAATTGGATTGACGGCCTGTGCCTGGTTGCCTTCTTTCAGTTCGGACTGAAACTTGATGGTGGAGAAGCCGCGGAGACGATCCCCTTTCATCTGCACGAGGATCGCGGTGACTTCTTTCTGTGCATCGGGAACTTCATGTCCGTGGTCATGTCCATGATCGTGGCCGCTGTGATCATGGTGGTCATGGGCGGCACTTTCTTTCAGCCGGGCTTTCAATTTTTCTTCATCGACTTTTTCACCGAAGAATGCGGCTTCGCGGCGGATGGCTTCTTCCAGGGGTTTTTCATGACCGGAGACCTGGTAAAAACCGCGGAGATTGACGAAGACGGTCCGGTCGTTGGGAGTTCCCGTGGGAGCCAGGATGCCGACGATTTTGAATTTCTCATCGTGTACGTGGCCACTTTCAGCGGAACCATGTATGAGGCTGAATTCGTCACCCATCTTCCAGTTGTTCTGTTTCGCCACCGCAGAACCGATGACCGAATCCCAGGTGCCTGGCAGAAACTTTCCCTCTTTGTTGATCCGAAAATGACGACCAGGAATGTATTCGAGTGCGAAGTAGCGGGGAATGGTGCCTACAATCGGGAAGCCCCCTTTCTGGGTGACATCGCCGATCGCGAACGGAATGGCTTCTTCAATGCGAGAGTCGTTTTTCAGCTCGGTATAATAACGGTAGGGCAGATTTTCGATGGGGGCCCCCACACGGAAAACCGTGTTCAACACCAGTTGCAGTGCGCTTCCCTTGGGGCCGACAATCAGGTCGTATCCACTGGCGGTCTGGTTAAACATGCGATCAATGACCCCATTGATGACCAGGACAGAAATCATCAATGTCACACCCAGGGCAACGCTGAGTGCCGTCAGCAGTGAGGCGACGCGGCGTTGTCGGATACTTTTCCAGGCAATGGTCAGGGTATTCATAGGGAAAATTACTTTGTTCGCAAAAGATAAGGATAATGAATGTTACCGTAACGAATCGCCGCTGTCAGACGCGGGCATGCACCTTGTTAAATTCTGCCAGAGACTCTACGCGTTCAAACTGTTTCGCGACTTCCTGAGAGTGGGTGACCAGCAGCATGGCGATCTGGTTTTGATGGCAGGCGTCGCGGAGCAATTCCAGGATCGTCTGCTGATTGGCGAGGTCGACGTTCGCCGTGGGTTCATCCGCCAGCAGCAGTCGGGGCTGGTTAGCCAGGGCGCGGGCCACGGCGACGCGCTGCTGTTCCCCGACTGACATCTGCCGGGGATGGTGATGCAGCCGGTGTTCGAGTCCCACGAGCGCCAGTAATTCTTTGGCGCGGTCGCGACTCGGTTTTTTCCGGGAAAAGCTCATACCCAGCAGCACATTTTCCAGGGCAGAAAACGCGGGCAGCAGATTGAAGGTCTGGAAGACAATGCCGATGCGTTCTGCCCGGAACTGGTCCCGGACCACTTCAGCCATCGAGGCGATCTCGGTGCCGGCAATGGTGACTTTACCGCTGTCGACGGCAGTGATGCCGGAAATGACATTCAGCAGGGTGGATTTTCCGGATCCGCTTTCGCCGATCAGGACAACCTGTTCCTGGTCTTTGATTTCAAAGCGTTCGATATCCAGAATCGGGAGCGAGGAGCCATCAGGTTCACGATAACTCTTTTTCACATTTTCCAGCAGCAGAGACATACTGACCTCGATTGACAGGCTGAGAAGGCGGTCTGCTGAGACAGGCCGCAAAAATCATGTTTGTTTTTGCAAATGTTATGCAATAAGCGTGCAGTTGACTAGGGTTGTTTTGTCAAAAGTTTGCAATTCCCGCTGATCGGCGGGGTCTGGTGGTTCTCTCTTAAACAATTATTAATATATGACTTACGTCTTTGGACACGCAAGTCGGATTTCGGGAGATCGCCGTAGGCTTAATCGGGCGGATTTGCTATAGTTCCGCCTTTCTGATTAAAACCAATACACGGATGGATTGTGAATCAAGGAAGAAGACAAGATGCGAAGTCGTAACCGGGGCCGATGGATAACTCCCTTTCGTTTTATCATGATTGCCGGACTGGGGATTCTGGGAACAGCTGCCTGGAAGTATGATCTGCTGCCTTTTCAGGTGAGTAGTGCTCCCACCGGTGCCCTGCATGAAGAGTCGCATCAGGCTCCGGCACAGTCGGAATCGCAGGACAATGAAGCCGAACCGGTTCTGTCCCAGGAGACGATCATTGCCCAGTCCGAACCACCCGCGGAAGCATTGCCCGAAGGGAATGATAATCAGCGTGCTTACAAAACCCGCGACATTGAACTGCCACGCATTTACAAGCGAACGCTGAGCGGACAGATTGTCGAAGCGGAAACCATCGTTGATTCCCCGGTGAATGAAGCATTAGAGCCTCAGTTTTTTAAGAAACCCGAGCAGTTCAAAGGTTCGGCACAGCCTTTACCGCAGGAACCGCCAGCAATGTCTGCGCGGCAGACCGTTGACCCGCGTGCGCCTCGCCAGTTACAACCGCCGGAAGGAATTAAACGCGCCAGCAACCCCGTCATTAAAACCGCCGAACACGCGAGCTTTAAAGAGGAGATTGGTGGCAGCCCGGCGCAGCAGGAAATTCCCGATCTGATCGCCATTGATGAGCTGATTCAACAGCGAAAGATTCTCGAAGCACACAAAAGCCTTTCTAAAATCTACTGGGCCCAGCCCGAGCTGTATCCCGTGATCAAATCACGGATCGAAGAGACGGCGCGGCTGATTTACTTTTCACCGCAGCCTCATTTTATGACACCCTATGAGATTCAACCCGGTGATCAGCTTCGTAAAGTCGCGAAAGATTATCATATTAATTGGGAGTACCTGGCGAAACTGAATCAGATTGACCCTGTGAAGATCCGGCCGGGTCAGAAATTGAAAGTCATCAAAGGCCCCTTCAATGCATTCGTGGATCTGAGTGACTTCACCTTAACCGTACACGCCCATGGTTACTTTGTTCGCAGATATTCGATTGGAACCGGCAAAGATCAGTCGACGCCTGTCGGCAAGTTTGTGGTGAAAGACAAACTGGTTGATCCTGTCTATTACGGCTCCGATGGCGTGATTGCCAATGATGATCCGACCAACCCGCTGGGGGAACGCTGGATTGACATCGGCGATAGTTACGGAATTCATGGCACGATTGATCCGGCTTCGATTGGCAAAGCGGAATCGAAGGGCTGTGTGCGGCTGCTGAATGAGCATGTCGCGGAAGTCTACGACCTGCTGGGTATTGGCTCGGAAGTCGTGATTCGCCCCTGAGATGCCGTCGCTGAAAACCCGGGCGAATCAGCACACTCACCTGTGCCCCGTGCTGTGTCTGCTGCCTGTGGCAGTGTAATAAACACGTTTTCGGGCATTCTTTTCCCGTGGTCCGTTTGAATGTTGAATTCAAGCCTGTAGAATACGTGTGGCGAAACCGGAATTAAGCGCTGGTATCAGACGTGCGCTGACTGGTTCCGCATTCGATAACGTCACACATTCAGGTTAGGGACAGAGCATTCATGTATGATCGGGAAAAGCTGATCGAGTTGTTTCGGGAACGGGCTTTAAAGTTCGGCGATTTCACACTGGCGTCAGGTAAGAAAAGTACTTATTACCTGGATGGAAAGCAGGTCGTGCTGCACTCGCATGGTCTGCGTCAGGTATCAGCGGGCCTGCTGGAACTACTGGGCGATACCGAATTCGATGCCATCGGCGGCATGTCGATCGGCGCTGATCCGATTGTTGCCGGCGTGTTGGCGATTGCTGCCGAGCAGGGCCGCGCCCTGAATGGTTTCATGGTACGCAAAGAAGCCAAGGGGCATGGCACGAACAAATATGTGGAAGGTCCCGTAAAGCCAGGCGATAAAGTGGTGATTGTCGATGATGTCATCACCACCGCGGGCAGCGCCCTGCTGTCGGTGGACCGGGCCGAAGAGTTTGGCTGCAAGGTAATCAAGGCCCTGGGTGTTGTCGATCGTCTGCAGGGCGGGGCAGCCAATTTTGCGAAACGCAACATCCCGTTCGAGTCGCTGCTTTCGATTGTGGATTTCGGCATCGACCCTCCTGCAGAAGATGAATAATTAAAGTCCGTTTCCAGTGCTTAAATGAAAGAGGTCTTCCCGATGACCAGTTTCCTGCGATATGACGATTCAGCGGCGCGACGATTAATCGACGGTAAGTGGTATGAAACGCTGCAGCCCGATCTGCTGGCGGCCCGCGATGAAATGCTCAAGGATATTGAGTTGCTGGGCACCGATCAGATCCCCGCCGACAAACAGCCGCTGGACGCCGGTTTCCAGAATCTGCCCCAACAACTGCTGGATGAATACGAGGCGAAAAAAGAGGAAAGCCTGCTGGGCAGAATTGAAACCAAGGCCCGCGAGCTGCGCGAAGAGTCGGACCGCTTCGTGGTTCTGGGGATCGGGGGATCTTATATGGGGATGCGGGCCTTGTTCGAAGCCTTGTGTCATCCCTGGCATAACGAACTGACGCGCCAGCAGCGAAACGGTGTGCCCCGTCTGTATTTTGAAGGGAACAATGTCGACAACGATTCCATTTCTGCATTGAAGGAATTGCTGGAAACCGGTTGCCAGGACCCGGCAGATCTGCTGCAGCGGTGGAGTCTGACCGTGATCAGTAAATCGGGTGGTACGCTGGAAACCGCCGTGGGTTTCCGTCTGTTCCGGGAAGCGCTGGAAGCGTATTACGGTCCTGATTCCGCAGTGAGCCGATCGCTGGTCGTCCCGATTACCGGCCTGGAAGGCAAGCTGAGGAACTTCTCGAATGAAAAAGGCTACGAAGATATCTTTCCGATTCCCGACAATGTCGGCGGTCGCTTTTCCGTCTTTACCGCGGTAGGTCTGTTCCCGGCTGCCGTCATGGGCATCGATATCAGGCAGCTGCTGCAGGGAGCCGCTGACATGACGGAGCGGTTTAACTCTCAGCCTCTGGGTGACAACCCGGTCATGGATTACACGGCGACCTGTCACCTGTTTGAGCGTGAGAAGAATGTTTCCATTCGCGTGCTGTCTACCTGGGGAAAACGCCTGGAAGCGCTGGGGCTGTGGTACGATCAGTTGCTGGCAGAAAGCCTGGGGAAAGCAGAGCAGGGGGCAACTCCTTTGACGGTCGTCAATACACGCGATCTGCATAGCCGCGGTCAACAGCACCAGGAAGGGGCGCTCGACAAACTGATCACCAATGTGATTGTCGAACGGGCAGGAACCGAAGACGTCGCGGTTCCCATGGTGCCAGACAATGAGAACCAGGATGATCTCAATAAGCTGAAAGGCAAAACCATTCCCGATATTCTGTCTGCGGCGATTGAAGGGACCAACCGGGCTTACGCCGACGTCAATCGTCCGACGGCGGATCTGATTCTGCCGGAGTTAAATGAATATACGGTGGGGCAGACACTGCAGATGCTGATGCTGGCAACGGTGCTGGAAGGACGGTTGATTAAGATCAATCCGTATGGTCAGCCAGGCGTGGAAGCTTACAAGAAGAACATGCAGGAAGTGTTGAATCGCTGAACTCCCGGGCCCGTGTTGAGTGAACCCGGGGAGTACAGATATTCTGGAATCCGAATCAGGCTTTCCCGGGAATTTCCTGGTTTTTGTCGATGGGCACACCAATCATCTGTCCGCTGAAGACCATGCTGTCGCCGACGAGTCCCTGGAAGTTGAATTCAGCGCGTTTGCCGGCGCGAATCCGCGCGAGTTGTGCCATGATGACCAGGCGTTGATTGGGGAAGACGGGACTGCGGAAGCGGACATCGTTCATTCCGCCGAATCCGAGAAAATCGCCGCCCAGCAGTTTGTACTTGCGTGCATAGAACCCGGCGAGCTGCGCCGAGCATTCGCAGAGAATGACGCCGGGCATCAAGGGGAAGCCGGGCATATGGCCCCGGACCCAGAATTCGTCTTCGCGGACATCTTTAAAGCCGACAATCCCATGGTTTTCCCGGTCGATATGCACGATTCCGGAGAGCTGTTCCATCTCAAATCGCTGAGGGTTAATTTCCCTGATGTCTTCAATTCCGAACACGGGGTTGTCAAAATCGAAGTCGATTCCACCATAAAGCAACTTGGGAGGCATGTTCTCTCTTCTCCATTAGGGTCATCAATATTTTAAATGGCCCTGGTTCTCTGGCAGGGACCATTGTCTATATGAAAAGGGTATATAAGGTGAATTTCGGGAATGCCCGCGCATCTGTCTGCTGAAACGGGCCAGTTCCCTTCGTGATCAAACCGTGATACTAACAAAAGTCGGAAATAATGTTAATCGAGGATTTCGGCTAATTGGCCTAAACTGGTGATCAATCTGTCAGGTTTTGTCTCTGAGCTGCGGACTTGCGCTTTACTGGCATGCACACTGAGTGAATCGCCGGCGAATAATGCGGTTTTCAGGCCGAAATGCCGGGCTACTGCCAGATCGTCTTCGATGCGGGTGCCCACATGCAGGATTTCGTCAGGAGCGACTCCCGACTGTTCAAATCGCTCAAGCAGTCTCTCATAAAGAGACGCTGATGGCTTACGGACCTCTTCGCGACAGGATAAGCAGAAGCATTCCTGGGTGAAGAGCTCAGACAGTGGTGGCAGCTTACCTTGCGCGCTCAGTCCCCTCAGCAGTTGAACCAGAGTGAAAGGTTGTGCATCAGCGAAGAGGGCGATCTTTTTACCCCGTTTGCTTAAATCTACAAGGGTCGCTAAAGCCTCGGGCATGGGTTGAATACCCTGGAGTGAAGCGTGAAAGAAGTAAGCCACTTTCAGGCTGAAGTCGTCGAGGTTTCCGTATAAGGATTCGTCGAACGTGTATTCATTCTTCTGCAGTCGCGTGATGAGCTGTTTCCAGAGTTCCACGACATTGATTTCCGGCTTTTCTCCTTTGGCGGTCTTGCTGGAAATCTGCATGTCTGCCAGCAGGCTGCGATATTGTGAGAGCATGTATTCCCAGGGGGCACCTGGTTTACGGGACATGCTGTTCCACATGTTGAATTCTTTAATGGTTTTGTCGAGGGCGATCTGCATTCTGAGTTGCTGTTCGTGATCAAACAGCAGGCAGCCATCGGCAATGTGGAGTAATGTACCATAGACACTAAAAGTGACCGCTTTGATTCCTGGCAGAGGTTTTAAGAAGGGAGTGGCTTTGGGGACAACCAGCTGGGGTGCGACGGGCCAGATCAGGTCATCGCGGCTGGTTAACCATTCAGCATATTCTTGGAGTGTCTGCGCCATAGTGAGTGCATTATTTCCGGATTGAGTTGGCTGGAATCAGAAACAGAAGTCAACTTTCAGAGATCACTGAATCGTTGTGAATGGAAAACGATCTGCTGGCCAGAAGGAACTGCAACTCATCGTGAATTGAAGTTCCGGACGGGCTGGCTGGGAATGTGCCTTGATCTTAGACGAGACATCTGCGAGAGGGCAAGCGAAAAAAGTGATTTCAGTAGTATTCCGATAGGAGACGATCGTTTAGGAGTTTTAGAAATTCCTCCAACACAACCCGTACGCTCCGTCGTAATAGGTATGACAGGTGCAATATCTTGAACCTGATGCAGGCTGCTGTTGTCCTGACGGTTATCCGCCCGCTCCCGGGCCGCAGGCTGAAAAAATGCCCAAAACCCGTGTGAAAAATTCAAGTGCCTGCAGAAATTTGGTTCATATCTTAAGTGTTTCTCACAAGTGATTTAAGTGCCTGAATTATAGAGGATTACGGCCAGATATTCCTCACAGTTGATTCTTCCCTGCCAGCTAATCCGAGCGTCTCTGTTGCTACTGCACTCTCTCTTGTCAAAGAGCTTAAAGTCCTCACTCCAGTTTCGTCGATGCAATTAGGGCAGACGGTTGAAACCGGAAAGACGTAAAAACCACGTCGAACCAGTCAACATCAGTTTGACGGGTTCAATCCCTTCAATGGTCTGTAAGGGGGGAGAGGACAAGACGGATCTAGTCTGACGAACTGATCTGAATGGTATTGCGATTGTCATTCAGTCCAACCCCAAAAAAGTATTACGTACCAGATCCCAAATTTCCTTAAAATTAAAGATTGGCATTTTGAAACAGTTTCTGGAGATGCTGTCTCCTTAAACAAACCCCGACCCAAGACTACTCAGGTTACAACTTGAAACTGACTGGCCAGGATAGCCGCAACAGTAGTGGGGGTTAAAGCAAGAAGAGAAGTAACCTTTCTTCGAATAGATTTGCCAAGCATGTGATTGGAGAGCCCGCAATGAAAACGATCTTCACTACTGGCCAAGTAGCAAAGATCTGTAAGGTTGCACCCCGCACGGTTAGTAAGTGGTTCGACTCCGGCCGTCTGAGAGGATACCGGATCCCCGGTTCTCAGGACCGACGAATCCCACGTGAGCACCTTATTCGATTTCTTAAAGAACACGGTATGCCTTTAGGCGAACTGGAAGACGAAGCCATGGGCAAGTTGTTGCTCGTGGGTGCTGACACCCAGGTTCGTGCCAGCCTTGACGATCTGATGGCAACAGAAGATTTCAAGATTGAATATGCCGTAAGTGGTTTTGAAGCTGGAATCCAGGCTGAATCACTGCACCCCGACTGCGTGATCGTAGATTTCGCAATGGGTCGCAATGAAGCTCTGATGATCGCTCAGAACCTGCGAAGAAACAAAGACTATACAGACTCTGTTCTGATTGCCCTGCTGAGCGATGAAGACAACGCCAGCGGTTTCGACAGAACATTGTTCAACGAAACTTTCCGGAAACCATTTGACGCAGCATTACTGGCCGAACGGATTCGGACCTTGGTTGGACGTAAAAAGCAGATCGCCTGATAGACCGGGCAGGAATGCCTTAAGGTGAGCATGCCAGGGAAGCGTAGTTCTCGATATTATGGACGGTGTCGAGAGAGCGACCCACTGGACAACCAGAACAATCGCAAAGGGATTTGCTGGTTTGCGTGAACGACTAAACCCGGCTAAGAGGTCAAACTCTTGGTCGGGTTTTTTTACGCGCCGACTTTCTGCATAATGACAGTTATGAAACAACACAAGCCTTCCCCCGACGCTTCTATCAAACGGCGACCTGCTGCCATGCTCTGGTACCTGTTGCTGGCGGGACTGTCGTTGCTGCTCGTGAGTTCCCAACTGGATTGTGCAGACGATCTCTCCTTCACCGGACCCGGTCCGGGGATGACCGTTGATGAACCCTTTAATGTCGGGCAGGGCGTGTTTCTCGTGCGGGCGATGCGCGCGTATGGGCTGGGAATCCTTGCACCGGAAAGCCTGCGGGAAATCTTTGAGCATCCAAACTATCTGCCCGACCATCCGCCACTGGGGCGGTTTTTGATTGGTCTGTCCCATGAGACGGTGGCGACGTTCGCAGGTGACGAGAGTCGCCCGTTTGTCGTCACTTATGGCCGGTATGCATCTGCGGTCTGCTTTGCCTGCCTGGTATTCCTGGTGGGCTGGTTTACCTTTCTGCGGACGGGTCATCAGGGAGCACTGATTGCAGCGGCTTCTCTGCTGGCGCTGCCTCGTCTGTTCGGACACGCTCATCTGGCCGCCCTGGAGATGCCGACGGCGCTGTTTTATGTCCTGGCGGTACTGGCGGTGGTTCAGTTCTGGGACATGCAGCAGGCGCCCTCGAAAAAACGGGCCTGTCTGACCGGCATCCTCCTCGGGCTGGCGCTGCTTACCAAAATTCAGGCGGTACTGATTCCGATTCCCGTCATTGTGTGGGCAATCTGGAAATGGCGACAGCAGGCGTTGCTGCCTCTGTTCTGCTGGGGCGGCGTGGGGGTCCTGGTGTTCTTTCTGGGCTGGCCGTGGCTCTGGTTTGATCCGGCAGGACATCTCAGTGAATACCTGGGCAGAACAACCGGGCGGGCGGCGTTATATGTGCAATACTTCGGGACGAAATATGCCGACCGCGATCTGCCCTGGCATTACGCCTGGGTGATGTTGCTGACAACGGTTCCCGTCGGACTGTTGATCTGCAGCAGTTTCGGTGTCACAAAGCTCTGGCGGGATTTCAAAACGGATCAGCAGAAGCGACCGACGGGTGAGCTGCTGCTTTTTCTGTCACTGTTGTGGCCTCTCATCTTATTCACGCTGCCCGGCATTACCGTTTACGATGGCGTGCGGCTGTTTCTGATGGTCTTCCCGCTGCTGGCGATTCTGATCGGGCT
>TARA_R100001132_G_C3274907_1_pt1 | contig 10528 bp, 8 predicted proteins | sample TARA_R100001132 | Tara Oceans TARA_R100001132 (sample SAMEA2621247) | marine metagenome | biome: marine biome (ENVO:00000447); feature: mesopelagic zone (ENVO:00000213); material: "saline water (ENVO:00002010), including plankton (ENVO:xxxxxxxx)" | depth 800 m | reverse complement strand
CCGAGCCGCAGCCGAAACCAGCTTCGCGCCATTTCACTTTGCCCGTCTGCTGATCGAGACAGTTCAGTCGGACGATGCGTCCCAGGTTGGAATTCCCGTCCATGCCATAATAGTGCTTCTGAAACAGCACGCTGTTGTTGAAGTGATTCTTCATGTCTTTATTGGTATAGCGGGCGGTGAGTTTCTCATTTTCAAATTCCAGCAGAGCACAGCCCTTATGATATCCCGATGAGATAAAAATCGTGTTGCCATCAATGATGGGTGTGGTGGAATTCGTATCAAAGGGTGAAGGCCAGTTGAAAGTTGTGACCTCGACACCATCGCTGGCGCGGGTGATGGTCAGACATTCGTTATTGAGCAGCGCCAGGTATTGAGTCCCCTCCTTTTCGAAGGCAGCCGGCGTCCCATAGCCGGGCATGTGAGGCGTGGATTTCCAGAGTTCTTTGCCCGTGCGTTTATCCAGCGCGACCAGGCGTCCGGCTTCGACCAGCAGTTGATCCCCCAGGATCAGCGGCGAACAGGTAAAGCCCCACTCCGGGACTTCCATCTCGTAGGCTTCTGTTAATTTCTTTTCCCAGACGATCTTGCCCGTTTTAATTTCAAAACAGATCAGTCTCCCGTCGCGGCTGTTGGTGTAGAGAAAATCTCCATCAATGGTGGGCGTGGCTCCCGGGCCCCCCGCATTCAGATGATTGACCAGTTCCGCCGGGTAACTGTGCTCCCAGATGATATCGCCGGTATTCGCATCCAGGCAGAACACCGTTTCGTTCCCCTCTGTATGGCCCATCGTATACAGCCGGCCGTCGGCAGCAGAAATCGAACTGTAACCGGTTCCCACATTTCTGCGCCAGCTTACCTGGGGTGGTTTGTTGGACCAGTCCGCGCGCCAGGCAGTTTCAGAGGAGATGCCATCATAGTTCGGACCCAGCCAGTGTGGCCAGAAACCTGTCTGCGCAACCGGTGCCGACTGAGGGCGGGCCTCTTTAAATGAAACTTCGGCGATGACGGGCGGCAGCGAATCCGGTGGTATATTGGATTCACCGGCCAGGGCGGTTTCAGGTACTGTTTCGCTGCAGGCCAGCGGCAAGAGACTGGTCAGCACTAACAGCAACGGGGTGACATATTTCATTCCGTTCTCCTTTAGGGGGTGTCACCCTATTATGCCCGCACATTCCTTACCTGGGAATGTCAACTTTGATCCGGAGATCGCGGAGCTGGTGTGGGTCGACTTCTGAGGGAGCACCACTCAGCAGGTCGGCTGCTTTCTGAGTTTTGGGGAAGGCGATGACGTCACGGATATTATCGTTTCCGCAAATCAGCATCACCAGACGATCCAGTCCCAGGGCAGCACCGGCGTGTGGGGGAGCTCCGTAACGCAGGGCCTGCAGCAGGAAGCCGAACCGCTCTTCCGCTTCTTCTGCCGAGATCCCCAGTAAATCAAAGATGGTCTGCTGCACTTTCTGATCGTGCACACGCACGCTGCCGCTGGCTAATTCATAACCATTCATCACCAGGTCATACGATTGTGCCCGCACTTTGGCCGGGTCACTTTCGAAGTACTGCACGTCTTCTTCAACGGGCTGACAGAAGGGATGGTGTTCGGCGTCCCAGCGTTTTTCTTCTTCGTTGTAGGAGAGCAGCGGAAAATTGACGACCCAGCAGCATTTGAAATCATCGGGCCCATACAGTTCCAGCTCTTTACCCAGGCGGTTTCTCAGGGCTGCCAGGGCCGCTGAGGTTACTGCGCACTGATCGGCTACGAAGAACAGCAGATCGCCGACTTGGGCCTGCATGGCATCCATGATCTTCTGCTTGTCTTCATCGGAGAAGAACTTTGCGATGGGAGAATGCAGCCCTTCCTCGGTGACTTTGAAGAAGGCCAGCCCTTTGGCACCATATTCACCAACGAATTCAGTCAGGCCGTCAATGTCTTTGCGGCTGTAGCGGTCGGCGGCAGCTTTGGCGTTTAAACCTCTGACGCGGCCACCGGTTTCCATGGTCTTTTTGAAAACGGCAAAGTCACAACTGGCTGCGATCTCACCCACGTCGATCAGTTCCAGCCCAAACCGCAGATCCGGTTTATCCGATCCGTATTTTTCCATCACATCATGATAATCATAGCGGGGCAGAGCATCGGTGATTTCGATGTTCCGCAGCTCTTTCAGAAGGAGGGCGATCAGGCCGTCGATTAAAGTCAGAATGTCTTCCTGTTCGACGAACGCCATCTCGAGGTCGATCTGTGTGAATTCCGGCTGACGGTCGGCACGCAGGTCTTCATCGCGGAAACAGCGGGCGATCTGCATGTAACGGTCGTAGCCGCCAATCATCAGAATCTGTTTGTAGATCTGGGGCGACTGGGGCAAGGCATAAAAGCTGCCTTCGTGGACGCGGCTGGGGACGAGGTAATCGCGGGCTCCTTCCGGTGTACTGCGTCCCAGGATGGGCGTCTCAATTTCCAGGAACCGGTGTTCGTCGAAATAGTCGCGCGTCAGCTTGGTCAGGCGATGTCGGACTTTTAAGGCTTCCTGCAGACGTTCGCTGCGCAGATCGAGGAAGCGATAGGTCAGCCGCAGTTCTTCATTCGGAAGTTCGCTCGTGCCAGGTTCGAACGGAGGTGTCTTGCTTTTATTGAGTACTTTGAGTTCGTGGGCGCGGATCTCAATTTTTCCGGTCGCCAGTTTTTCGTTTTCCCGGTCATCCCGCAGTACGACTTCGCCGGCGACCTGGATGACGTCTTCCGCTCGCAGGGAACGGGCCAGCTCGTGCATGTCGGCGTCGCGATCGGGGTTGAACACAATCTGGGTCACTCCGTAGCGATCGCGCAGGTCGATGAATGCCAGGCCACCATGGTCGCGACCGCGGATCACCCAGCCCGCCAGTGTGACTGTCTGCCCGACATGATCTGTTCTTAATTCGCCACAGGTATGTGTTCGTAACACCTTAGTATGTCCTTGGTAAGAAAGCTGCAGTACCGAAAAAACGTTCGTGTGGATCCCGCGCGGTCAGGAGTAGATGCGGACTATTTGTATCAATTCAACAGACCGCATCGAGAACCGCTGATGGCTCATCGATCCTGACGTATCCTGCAGGGTATGATCCGCGCTAAGGAGCCGAGGTTCGCCTGAATGCTCCTCAAGGCAAAAACAATGAAGCTGATCTTATTCAAGCAGGCAACGGCCCGCAATGAATAGCAGGCGCTTAGCCAGATACAGACTGTGATCTTTTAACGGAATCTCCGATTATACAGACCGAAGACGTATCTGGCTGGCTGCAGTGTGAACTAACGTGCGCTTTTAGCGGTTGCGACGGAAGCGAAACAGGCCACGCCGTCTCTGCACGGGAGCCGGGCAGCAGTTGCAGTCCGGGTTGGAGACCGCTTGTGTGGCAGGAATCGGTTCGACCGGGGCACTCTGTTCTTCATAGGGAGCCTGAGCGACTTTTTTGGCAGGAGGCGCCGCTGGTTTTTTCGGAGCCGCCGATACTTTCTTCGCTTTGGGTTGTGGCTTTGCTGTCTGTTTTTTAGCAGCTGGTTTAGTGCCGGTTACTTTCAGGAACTGCTGATAGGCGTCAGCGACGTTGCCCTGTTGTGTATTGCCTTCATGAATATACAGGCCGTACGTCAGATTGAACGTTTCCCCGGCTTTGAGGTGCTTGGGGTCAGCCGGCGACTTTTTGTTCGTGTAGGAATGATCGCCAAAGGGGCTGATGGTAAACAGGCCGTAGTTGCGAACGTGGTAACGTGATTTTTTGAAGTTCTGTGGAGAGTCCATCAGAGCCACGCCATACAGTTTGCCGTTGAGCGGACCGTAGTAGTCGATCCATTCGGTAGGTTTGCCCCAGTTGTCTTTGGTGCCTTTAATTCCGGTGTTATTCTCAACACTGCCTTCTTCTTTTTCCCGCATGCCGTTGGGTAGACGAATTCCGAACAGGCCTTCTTTGGTGTCTTCGAAGACAACCGGTTTATCACCGGCTTTGAAAGTGATGTCATAAGTCAGGAGTCGGTTGGCATAGATTGAGATCACGGTGGTTTCGGTAACGATCGGTTTTCCGTCTTCGCCGAGCCACTGATTGGTGACCTGCATCACGGCGGGATTGCCGTCAGCTTTTTTGATTTTCACATCGCTGTTTTTGATCTTGCCCTTTTCTGCCCAGAAGTCAACTTCGTTGACTTCATCGACGGCCACCCAGATCCCTTTGTGGTGGGGGTGATCTTCGGGGTCGACCAGTGAGCGGGTGATGATTGTGCCATCCGCGGCGCGCACGGGAGAGAAAAACGGCTTGGGAAGATCTCCGCCGGTGTGATAGGTGGTGAATGGTTTTCCATCGATCGTCACATTGACTTTCGTACCATTTTTTGTGATTTGGACAGGGGCGTCTTTCGCGTCGGCCACTGAGCTGAAGCCGACAAACAGGCAGAGTATACTTAGCAAGATTTTCACAGCGAAAATTCCTCAAAAGGCATTTGGTCGTAACGGGTTAGTTAATTACTATCAGTTATTGTGTGCTGAATGGCATTGCTGCGCCAAGTCGCACAGACGATTTCAATGATTTTTTCTGGAACTGAACCGAAACTCTGTTTGCGAAATGACCTTTTAATCTGTTATCCTGAGTAGCTTGAGAAAAATAGATCACCCGACTCTTATCTGAAGACACATCTGAAAACAATGAATACGAAACGACGGTTGCGAACCCTGTCTCCCCTGAAATCATATCCCGGGAAATCGTCTGGTTTGCGGAATCAGGGATCACGGGATCGAGAACCGGCATGGGAAATTGCCTTGTCGGGAGATCTGGGTGATAAAGAGACCGACCTGGTCTCGCGGATTGTGGAACTGCCCCGCGGCAGTCGCGGCACGATTTACTTTGATTCGCCCGGCGGTTCCGTCTATGCGGGACTGACGCTTGCCAGCCTGATCCGACTACGCAAGTTGAACGTGGCCGGCGTTGCTTTGGGGGAATGCTCGTCTGCGGCGATTCTGCCCTTTGCGGCCTGCAGGCAGCGTTTCGTAACCACTTATACCACACTGCTGTTTCACCCGATCCGCTGGCAGAGTGAAGATGATGTCCGGTTTGAGGAAGCAGCGGAATGGGCGCGGCATTTCAAAATCATGGAATCCGATTTCGACCGGTTGCAGGCACAGCTTTTCGGTTGTGAACAGAGTCTGCTGGATCAATGGACGCGACCCGGGAAATTCGTCTCCGGACAGGAACTGGTCGATGCCGGCCTGGCGCAACTCATCGATCCTTTCTCATCAGAAGATCAGTGGCAGGTGATTGAGGCAAGATAGAAGGATTGTCCGGGATGGTCGATTCGATATTCCCGACTTGATATCGATTTCCTGGAACGGATTGCGGCTTCAATGCGTCCTGAAAAAGGTCAGGCAGTAAACGCGCTGGTACCTGACAGAGAGATTCTGTGTCTTAACTTTCAAAGGGTGTCCCATGAATGATTTCAAACAGAGCGTCTGTGCTTTACTGATCTTGATTCTGACAAACTGCTGTCTCAATTCCCTCTCTGCTGCTGATCCCCCGGTGGAACCAGAGACCGTCAAAAAGATTAAAAAGGTGGAGACCCAGGTACTGACCACGAATCCCCCTCAGCTGTTTGTTGCGGTGAGCGGAGAAGTTCCCAGTGGCGGCTTTACCGATGTGACCCTGACGCGGGTGAGCTATCGCAAACCGCCTGAAGATGGCATTCAGGATTACTATCTGAAAGCAGTGCCGCCCACGCAGCCGGCGATTGCCGTCATCTCGGAAGTCAAAGCCAGAGACCGCTGGGTCGGGATGCCGTTCTGGGTCAAGGGAATCCGCGTGCATGGCGTCGATGACGGAGTGAAGGTAGTGCTCTTCAATGAAGAACAGTCAAAAGCCAGACCGCGCGTGCGACGATTTAAAGGGACATCCAACAGCGGATCGTATGATGAAGCCATTAAAGCAGCGCTCGCGAAACTGAATAAAGCATTAGCCGATGACGGTGTTCGCGATGCGACGGCAACGTGGAAAGTGAGCTCGGTTCAAGGCGAAGTCGGAGGCATCACCGGATTAAATCAACTCAGCGTGATCATTATCGCGAACCGTCAGCCTGCCTGGAAGACACAACCCGCTGCCACTTCGGAATCAAAGCCGAAGCCGGAGAAGTCGGAATAGCAGTCAGAACGCGATCGATTATCGTTTCGGGGCGATCACGCCGGTTTCGGGGCTGGATGCGGTTGCATACAATTTCCTGGGAATGCGGCCGGCGAGGTATGCGTCGCGTCCCGCTTCGATGCCGTGTTTCATCGCCCGCGCCATTCGCACCGGATCCTGGGCACCGGCGATGCCTGTATTGAGCAGCACGCCATCGCAGCCGAGTTCCATTGCGATGGTCACATCACTGGCAGTCCCGACGCCGGCGTCGACGATCACCGGGTAATCCGGGTCATTTTCTTTGAGATATTCCAGGCAGATGCGGATGTTGTTCGGATTCAGAATTCCCTGTCCGCTGCCGATCGGGCTGCCTGCAGGCATCACAGAAGTGGCGCCGGCTTCTTTCAGCCGTTTCGCGGTAATCGGATCATCGGTTGAGTAACAGAGAACCGAGAAGCCTTCATCGACCAATTGCTTTGTGGCTTCGAGTGTCGCGACCGGATCGGGGAGCAGTGTTTTGGTATCGCCGAGCACTTCGATCTTGACCCAGTCGGCGCCCGGGTTTTCCAGGCCGCGCAGAATTTCGCGACCCATGCGGGCGACGCGGACGGCATCTTCGGCAGAGAAACAGCCGGCAGTGTTGGGAAGAATCGTGTATTTATCCAGATCGATGAAATCGAGAATATTACGCCCATCCGAATCAATCAGGCGTTCACGGCGGACCGCCACGGTAATCACATCGGCGCCACTGACTTCCAGGCTCTCCTGCATCAGTTCGTAAGTTGAGTACTTGCCCGTGCCTACGATCAGACGGGAATTCAGATGATGCGTTCCCAGTATGAGAGATGATTCTGTGCTGCCGATTGTTGCCATAATAATTACCCACCGCCTACCAGTGTTACAATTTCCAGGCGATCGCCCTCCTGCAGCGCGCAGGCAGCATGTTCTTCGCGTGGAATTAAAATTAAATTTCGTTCGACAGCCAGATACTTTGGCTGCAGTGCCAGTTCCACCAGCAGATCGGCGACTGTGAATTCAGCCGGGACCTCGCGGGTTTCACCGTTCACCTGAATTTTCACCGACCAGGCTCCTTGGAAATATACAATTTGCGACCTGCCAACATCAGAGAACACCGATCTGACTGCTGGCACAGGGGATCTGCGAAACTCTTTCGTTTGCAAAAAATGAGTTTAGAAGTGATACTGCCGGTCGTCAAGCAATGGCCGGGAAGCCTGCAGACTATTTCCAGCGGAGTGGTTTGTTTGTATTCTGAACAGAAGCTGCTGCTGACTTCCGGTGACAGTGATTGAAGAATTTCATCGATTCTTTACAAGTCTTTAATATCAATCGATATAACTTGCAGGTTGAGCGACGTGGAAATCAGTGGCTGGTCGCAGAAAAACAGATCGCATTTAGTGAGGATAGAATAGAATGTTGGCTAGACGAATTTCGAGGTTTCTTTCTTATGGGGCAGGACTCCTGATCATGACAGCAACAACTTCACTTTCTGCCGTCGAGATTATCGGGCACCGGGGCGCATCGTATGATGCTCCTGAGAACACGCTCGCTTCCGTCAATCTGGCCTGGGAGCGCAAAGCGGATGCGGTCGAGATCGATATCTACCTGTCCAAAGACGGCAAGATCGTCGCTTATCATGATAAAACCACCAAACGCATCGGCGGACGTGATCGGGAAGTCAAAGAGCAGACCTTCGACGAACTGCAGACTCTGGACGTGGGTGCCTGGAAAAATGCGAAGTACAAAGCAGAACGGATTCCCACGTTGACCCAGATTCTGGAGACCATTCCGGATCAGAAGCGGCTGTTTATTGAAATCAAATGTGGTCCCGAAGTCCTGCCGCAACTGAAACAGGAACTGGCTGCTTCCGGCAAAACAGCCGCCCAGACTGCGATTATCGGCTTTGAATATGAGACAATGCAGCAGGCCAAACAGTTAATGCCCGAGCTGGAAGTCATCTGGGTGTTCAAGGTGAAACAGAACAAAGTGACCCGTAAGTGGCAGCACAAGCCGGATTACTACATTCAGAAAGCCAAAGCAGCGAACCTGGATGGACTGGATCTGGGCTATAATGGTTTCGTGAATAAAGCCTTTGTAGAACAGGCGAAAGCAGCCGACCTGCCCGTGTATGTCTGGACGGTCAACAAGGTGGCAGATGCGAAAAAACTGGCAGCAATGGGAGTGACCGGCATTACCACAGATCGACCCGGACTGCTGCTTTCCGCTTTAAAACAGGAGAAATAGCCTGTTTTCCTGTGTTCAGCGTGGTGTCTCGTATTGATTTACACCCGGGTTTGTTCGAAAATAGACTGTGTCCAGCTTTACTGTAGCGACTCTCGTGCCCTTTGGCCCGAGTCTCATCATGGGAGAGTCGCTCAGGTGAAATGTGATGTGCTCCAGCAGCATGTCACTCTGGTACGACAGAATTATCTATAAGAGGGACCAACCCGATGAGAAACCGTTTGATTTTGCTGACAGGTTCTGCGCTGTGCATGGCGTCTCTCTGTTTCACGTCAGAGGTCACTGCGAAAGACGAACCTCAGCCGCTGCCACAGCCAGCGATTGACTACATCTTTGATCTGGAAAGCGACGACTTCCAGGCTCGGCAAGAAGCAACGCAGAAGCTGCCCGAATATGGTGAGCAGATTATCGAACCCCTTTTGAAAGTGACCCGGGGTGACAGTCTGGAAGCGGCGGTCCGTGCGATTCTGGTGATCGAGCAGGTTTACATTCAGGGGAAGGAAAAATCCATCGGCCGGGCTGAAGATGCGCTGGAACAATTGACGCATGCCAATAATCCCTCGGTGGCTATCCGGGCGGAAGAGGCCATTGATCGCCACGCGGATATTCGCGAAAAACGTGCGGTCCGCGAAATCACAAAAATGGGCGGCAAAGTGATCTTCTGGACCGCGGAAGATATTGCCAAAACTCCGGGTGCCAGTACAAGGGAACCAGGCCAGGTCCGCTACATTGTTCTGGGTGAGAAGTGGTGGTCAGGGAATGAAAAAACAAAAGAAGCGACGGAAGAAGGCGGGAACGCAAAAGAGGGCGGTGATGAAAAAGTCGGCGATAATATCAAGGAAGGGGGAATGGAACGGGGCCTGCGGTTCATAAAGCGGATCAGAAACCTGGAGACGCTCTATATGATCAAAGGCAACACGATCCCGGAACTGGCGATGGATGATTTAGTACGCGCGCTTCCCTCTACCCGCTTCCAGACGCGCGACAGCGACGCGATGCTGGGCATCTCATCATCCCAGGCGGGTGGTGTCGAAGCTGGCGGATGTCGCGTGGGGGATGTCAGCGAGGGACTGGCAGCAGCGAAAGCAGGCATCCAGTCCGGCGACCTGATCGTCCAGTTTGGTGATCAAAAAGTGGAAAACTTTAACAGCCTGGTAGATCTCATCGGCAAAAAAGAAGCCGGTGATAAAGTCGAGGTCCTGCTGATTCGCAATGGCAAACCGAAGTCAGTCAACGTGACACTCAGCAGCTGGCTGGAGAAATAACGCCTCATTCAGTCGTGTAACTGGTTGAGCAGTTTGAGCGCGGTCTGGCGGATTTTGGTTTCCGCATCGATTTCCAGATAACTGCTGCGTGCCGGCCAGGTTTCATAACCTCCCAGGGCATGCTGTGCGGGAGTAGGCAGATAGCCGCTCGAGCCATTCGCCAGTTCCATCGAGAAGGTCGCTTTGAACGGGCTCTGGTCTTTGATCGCCAGTCCGGTTTCCGTAAACACTTCGCAAGGCAAACCCACGATCCCCAGTTCACCAATGCGAATCGCCTGAATCTTGATTTTCTCTGTGGGAGGATACTTACTGAGTTCCACCGCTTCCGTTGCATAAATCTTCGACCACCGATGAGGGGTTTTCTGTTGTGGATGTTCCAGAATATCACGCGCCCATCTCAGCCGTGCTGCATCCGGACGACGAATCCCCAGCTCCAGTTCCTGTTCGATCATGTTTATGTTCCAGTCTGACTGGTGGTCCAGTTGGTCAATGACTTTCAGCGACTGTTCTGCAAACTGCTTACCCGCTTCTTCGATCCATTCAAACGCCGCATACTTCTTTTTGTCCTGTTTCATGACGGCACCCACGTTGCCGCTCGTGCCGTTGGAAAGCATGCCCACAAACGGGGGATGTGAATTTTCCGTCGTCTGTTTTTTCGCGAGATGTCTGGTGTAAGCGCCAAAATAGTCGGCACTGATCTGACCTTTCTGGTAACCCCCGCAATAGTGAATGCTCATGTTGCCCAGGATTGCCAGAGGCGTTCCATCTCGGTGTTGAACGGAAAGCAGGGAGCATTGCGGATCGACAGGTGCCGCGGGCTGGATGATTGATTTGCTCTGGCCGGCGACCGACTTGATCTGCTCTCCTGCCACTCCGAA
>TARA_R100001132_G_scaffold27382_1_pt1 | contig 10531 bp, 3 predicted proteins | sample TARA_R100001132 | Tara Oceans TARA_R100001132 (sample SAMEA2621247) | marine metagenome | biome: marine biome (ENVO:00000447); feature: mesopelagic zone (ENVO:00000213); material: "saline water (ENVO:00002010), including plankton (ENVO:xxxxxxxx)" | depth 800 m | reverse complement strand
CGCCCATGCTGACCACCAGCGGTTTGCCGGCTTCTTCGAGTGCGCGCCACATCAGATCGCTGGCGAGGGCGCTGCCGCCGGGACTGTCGACGCGTACCACGATCGCTTTGACCTGATCATCGTCGGCTGCTTTCTCAACGGCTTTGATAAATGTGTCTGACCCCAGAACATTGCCTCCCATGAGACCACCCTGCGCGGAAGAACCGGACATGATCGCGCCCGTGGCATAGATCACGGCAATCCGCGGACCGGAGCCGATACGCTGTGAGGAATCGATGCCGGCCAGCAGGTCCATCAGTTTGATCAATCCCGCGATGCCGGAGAAATCGGTGTCGGCACGTTTTTTCGCATACTTCTTGATGAACTTGACGTCGTTCTTTTTGTTATCTCCGGTGAGCAGTCCGGGCAGTTGATCTTCGTAGGCGATATGATCAATCAGCCCCAGCTTCTTTGCTTCGGCTGCCATGTAGGGACCGCCGTTGATGGCCGCTTCCACTTTCTCGGCGGACAATCCCCGTGATGCGGAGATCATTTCCGTAATCTGCCCGAAATAATTATCGAGTATCGCTTCCATTTCTTCGCGGAACGCGTCGCTCATTTCCGTACGCGTATAAGGTTCTGCCGCCGACTTGTATTTGCCGACGCGCAGGATATCGGGTTTGATGTCCAGGATGTCGAACAGATTCTTGTAGAAGCTGACCTCGGCCCGCAGCCCCAGCAGGATCAGCGAGGCCGACTCGGGCATCACGATCTGATCACAGGCGGAAGCGAGCAGGTAATCTTTGGTCATGCCCGATTCAATCCAGGCGAAGACTTTCTTGTCGCTCTTGCGGACTTTCTTAATCGCCTGCCGCAGTTCATTCAACTTGGCCCAGCCGATCTCTGTCCCTTTGAAATGCAGGACGACGCCGGTCAGCGATTTATCTTCCGCCGCCTTCTCCAGTCGTGAAATCGCTTTGGAGAGGGATTCGGTCACATCGCCGAACAGGCCGGGCATCTGCGGACCTTCAGGGTACGAGCCCTTGATTACCATGTGAGCCCAGTTTTCGCGGATTGGTTTGGCATCCTCTTCTGCAGCAGACGCTAAATTTTGAGTCAGAAGGAACGCACAGCCCAGCAGCAGCGCAACCAGGAACCACCGATTTTTATGAACAGGCATCGACATCAGAAATCTCCATAACAGGGACGTATGTATTGTTTGCAGAGCCGGGAGCAGCGTGCAGCAGCGGAAGAGGTCACTCTGAAAAACGTTAAATTCGTATTAACTCCTATAAGCAGTCTAAGTAGTACGGCAGGCTACGGTCAAGAAAGAGTTGACTGATGCTCCCGTTATACGCACTGAAATCTGTTTGCTTCAGAAAATTCCTGTGTGAAAAACCGAAAAGTGTTGTCAGAGGATGTTTCATTTGTCACACTGGAACCGCTGGTTTCTCGCGTGATCTCCGGTCACTGCTTCGTTCCCTGTACTCACTGTGGTTTAACAAACATGTCCGTACGTACTTTTCTACTGTCACTGATCTGCGTTGTTTCCTTCTCAGGCTCCCTTTCGGCACAGGGACTGATCTGGGAACTGCCCGCCGAGGGCTCCTGGGTCCGCTTCGAAGGGACTTATGAAAAAGAGATGCCGGGACCGGAATCCAACGATCTGAACATCAAACTGCAGTGGACGCGGCATCTGGTAATCAGTTCCGTGGGCTCTGAAATGGCAGAATTTGAAGGCGAACAGACCCCCTGCCGCTGGCTGGAGTTCAAATGCATCACCGGAAAATCGACGGAATCGGGTGTGGCCCCCGGGGTATCCGGCCCGCGGATTTACAAGGTTCTGGTTCCCGAAAAAGCAGTGAACGGAGAGATCAAAGAAAATATCGGGAAAAATGAGCTGCCGGTTACCTTTCTGCCAATCGTCCGCGGTTATCGGAAAACCGGCGACCGTCCCGTTGAACCACTGAAAACAAACGTACTGCGATTCTATCCCATGATCACCATGCTGGGACATTACACCCAATGGGATTCCGTCGGGGAGCCCGCGAGTGTGGAAACACCGGCGGGAACGTTCTCTGCCCGGCAATACCAGGGAACCTTCCTCAGCGAAAGCACCACGACCCGCTCGAAAAATGAGGGAAAAATCTGGCGGACCTCCGAAATTCCGTTCGGCGTGGCGAAATGGTCGGTCGTGATAACCCGCGAAACCAAGGGGGGCACGCAGGCCCGATCCGAATTCAAACAGACATCCCTGATCCAGGTGAACATGTCGGCCCACGAAGTGGGGAATAACGCCGAGAGCGAACTGCCGGCTTCACGCTGAAGACCGACTGAACTGTCAGAAGCCGCCCCGGTTCTGCCTGGCCGTATTTCAGGCGGGATTCCCGTTCGATTTGCAAACAATGCCACCCGAGACTTGACGCTGTCTTCACAGGTGAAAAGAATCAGGTGTTTACGAACATAATTGCTTCCCCCGTGTCTGCGTGGGGGAACTTTCGAGATCTGATACCGGTTTTCAGATCCACACACATTTATCCATTCAGAGAACAAAGATCACCATTATGTCGATGCAGCTCTCAGCTACTGTTCAGAAACTCAAGCCCTCCGCGACCATTGCCGCTGCAGCAAAAGCCAAGGAACTGAAAAGTACCGGCGTCAAAGTCTACGAGTTCACCCTGGGAGAGCCAGACTTCACGACCCCCGCTCATATCTGCCAGGCAGCAAAAGATGCCATGGATGCCGGCCAGACCCATTACACCCCGGCAGCCGGAACACCCGAAGTCAAACAGGCGATCTGCGATGCCTACCAGCGTGACTATGGTTTGAGCTATCAGCCGAACCAGGTGGTCGTTTCCAACGGTGCCAAGCATTCAATTCATAATGTGCTGACCGCCTTGTGTGGACCTGGCGATGAAGTCATCATCCCGACTCCCTACTGGGTGAGTTACAGTGCCCTGGTTGAACTGACGGGTGCGACTCCCGTGATGGTCGAAACATCAGAAGAGAGCGGTTTCTGCATGAACGCGGAACAGTTCGCTGCCGCGATTACTCCTAAAACCAAACTGATGATGCTCAACAACCCCTGTAACCCGACGGGCGCCGCCTACCCGGTGGAAACACTGGAAGCGCTGGCGAAAGTCGCCGTTGAAAAAGACGTGGCGGTCCTCTCGGACGAGATCTATGAAAAGCTGATCTACGAAGGTTCCGAATTCCGCAGCTTCGCTTCTTTCGGCCCCGAAGTCGCTGCACTAACGATTATTGTGAGTGGCGTCAGTAAAGCCTACGCGATGACCGGCTGGCGGATTGGCTGGACGCTGGCCAGCCCCGAGTTAACCGCCGCGATGACCAAGCTGCAGAGCCAGGAGACTTCGAATCCCTGCAGCATCAGCCAGGCCGCGACGATCGCTGCCCTGTCCGGTCCCCAGGAAAGTGTGGCCGACATGCTGACCGCGTTCAAAGAACGTCGGGCGTATGTGCTGGAACGCCTGCGCAAATTCCCGGACATCAGCTTTGCTGAGCCAGGGGGAGCCTTTTATGCCTTCTTCAATGTGAGTGCCCACTTCAATAAACCGCTGGGTGGCGGCAAAGTGGTAACCGATTCCAGCGAATTCTGCACCGCGCTGCTGGAAGAAGCCCACGTGGCACTGGTGACCGGCGATGCCTTTGGGGCACCGGGTTATGTCCGCCTGTCATTTGCGACGGACCTGAAAACCCTCGAAGCCGGCCTGGACCGCATCGAGCAGTTTCTGTCACCGGCTTAACAGTTAACTGATTTCAACTGACACAACAAAAAAAACACCATCCCGATTTCTCAGGATGGTGTTTTTGTTTTTCACTGATACTCAGATCAGACAAGTGTCTTGATCTTAGTACTGTCCCCAGCCGTAAGGCAGTTCGCCTTGGCCATACACTGACCCTGGATGCTGTACTCCCGGAAGCGAATCTGTCGTCGTAGTATACGGAAACCCATCCAGGACGAAGATCCCGAGGTCTCCACTATTGTCAAGTCGGAAGGTACTGGCCCCCATACCTGAGTAGAGGAAGTCTCCTGCACCAGGATCGATAAAGTCATTGATACGAGCTGCCAGACGTTGAGCATTTCGACGTCGTGCGGTATCAACAAATGGTCCATCGAAGGGAGGACTGGTTGTGTTCAGTCGAGATTTGAAGGTATCAGCGTTTTCGTAATATGCTCCGGCATTATTCACATCACCAGAGATAATTGTGTTATTATCCCACAACAGGTCCAGTCGAGCGAGTGCATCGGACTGGAAGGTATTGATGACTGTCGGGTCGACAGTGGCCCCCCAGGTTCCGGTGGTTGCAGCCGGATCAACCGTTGAGACAAACGATTCAAAGTAGACATCGTCACCCAGGTTACCCGTCAGTGTAGTATTTGTGACAGACATGATCACACCTGATGTCACGAAGTTACCCGCACCATCGCTGGCAAACCCACCGCCGTATTCCGAACCAGAAGTTCCGGTGAAGGATCGAGTGGTACCGACGCGTACGACCAGACCTGTGGCACTGAAGCCACTGTCGCGACCGTTGTTGATGATCTGGTTATTATCCATATCCATTCTCAGGTAGACATCCTGGAAGAGACTTCCGTCGTCTGCCAGTGCAGTTGTCGAGGGGTCCGTCTGATTCTGTGTGAGCGAAGCAGTATAAACGACATACACCCCTTCCAGACGGTTTTCGTTTACGATGTTATTGTTAAACGCAATGTTGATGGTAGATGCTGAACCGCCGAGACCAGGTCGGGCCAGGACATCGAAGCCACGACCTCCGTTGAAGTCGATCACGTTGCCGTCAATATTCAGGTCATAAAGCCCTGACAGGACATTCATGAACTCGATACCGTCTCCCCCGTTCCGGGTGATATCGTTGTTGGTAATGGTCATGTTGTTATAGCCTGGCAGATCCATATCGATACCGGCGACCGCGTTCTCCGCAATGTAGTTGCGGGCGATCGTGACAGTACCAGCGCCTGTGATACCAATACCGTCGACACCGTTATCCACGATCATGTTACCCAGTGCAGAATCTGCTGCGTTCCCGATGACGAGCCCGTCAGAGGCAGCCGCCAGTTGGATACCGTCGCCATCATTTTCAGCAATGTAGTTGCGGGTCCAGTCTCCGGTGATCCCGCGGGCGTCCCCAGGAGCATTCGTAAGCTCCGTGGTGCGAATACCGTTGGTGTCGTTACCGGTAATGATGTTGCTGTCAATATCAGCAGATAAGACTGCATCCGATTCCACTCTCATATCAATACCATTCAGAGTATTATCCGTGATGGTGTTATTGTTGATGGTGTAGGTATCCGTTTTGTTGGCAGCAGACGCTGTCAAATCAATACCATCCAGTGAGTTCGTTGTAAAGGTGTTGTAAAAGATATCGATATTGGTCATCACAGCATCAGAGGTACGAGCCATTTCAAGACCATTGCCGCCGTTGTTTGTGAACACGTTTCCAAAGTCAGAAGAGCTGCCACCGATCGTGATGTTGTCGATCGTACCAAAGTCACCCAGGTTGTTTCCGGTCACGGTCATTAACAGACCGGATGCCGCACTGTTCTGGAATATGCTCCGCTGAATCGTGCTGTTCGTTAAGGTGGCTGTATCCCGCACGATAAACCCGACACCCTCACCGTTAAACTCACTGTTTAATGTAGTATCGAAAGTGGTATCAAAGTTATGTTGATCAATGTCAACCTGGTTAGTTGTATTTCCGATTAACAGCAGCCCGATATGGGCATCGCCGTTGTTCTGGAATGTATTGGTCAGAGAGTTATCAATGGCTGCTAAATCACCAAACTCCAGAGTCACCCCGCCATTTCCGCCGATGGTCGTTGTACCATCAACCGTACCTCCGACACCAAAACCAGAACCGTCATCACCAGGCAGATCCGGAGCGCGACCGACAAAGGTATTCCTGGTGATGGAGGCCGTTGTCCGAACATCACTCGTATCAAACGAGATCCCGTCGGTTCCTGTCAGGTTGCGATTGAAATTATTCGAGTCGATACTGCCCAGCGTATTGACAGCTGTGTCAGTTCCACCCAGAGCTTCTCCGCCCAGGAACATACCTGCTGCGGTATTGTTACTGAAATCGTTCTCAGAAATCAGGGAGGTTGTGAAGACACCGCCGGTGTTGTTCACAATGCTCATCCCGTGCCGGGTATTGCCTGTGAATGTGTTACTGCCGATGGAAGGCGATCCAAAGCCGGTCAGATCAATCGTACCTGTGGTCAGAGTAAAGGCTAAACCATCCAGTGTGTTACCGGTGGCGGTGTTGTTGATAATACTGCCACCGATAGCACCGTCATTCGTGGTATTCAGGCTGATACCATTCTGCCCGTTACCGTTAAAGACGTTTGTGGTGGAGTTGGCATTCCCGATATTCAGATTGATGGTTGATCCTGCTCCATCGGAGGTAGCAACAAAGCCATCGGTGCCGTTGTTGCTGGCAATGATATTGGTCATCCCCAGATTGTCTACGCCATTTGATAAGGCAGACATCGTACCGCCGGCGGTCGCATTAAAGCCGATACCGTAGCCGGCGTTGTTGCTGGTCGTGATCGTATCAAAGCTGTTGAAGGTAACGGTACTCGCATTGGAATTGACCTGCAGACCACCTGTCGTGGCATTGGTATTATTACTGAAGGTGTTACTGGAGAAATCAGTTTCAATCGTGGAACCACCATTGGCGGTCAGAATCATACCGGTGCCATTACTGTTGGACGTATTTCCGGTGATGCCCAGTGTCGTCACTCCATCAGCGGCGGTACCTACCCCGTCAATGGAACTTCCCGCGTTGGCAATGATTTCAAAGCCGGTGCCTGTTCCGGGAGGCACAACTCCCAGATTGTTCGTGGCCGTGTTGTTCTGGACTGACAGTTCCAATGTGCCGGCCGTCTGTGTGATGCGGGCAGCATGTAATGAGTTCGCCCCGTCTCCCGTAAATGTATTGCCGGAGAGGATGCCTGTTTCACTGGCAGTATTTACGACATCGACACCACGGTTATACAGCACGAAGGTATTACGGTTGATATCAAAGCCACGTGTTCCTGCTGAGTAGATGCCATAGTTATGCGGCGTTCCACCAGCCCGCACACCACTGAGATTGAAACCGGAAACTTCCCAGGCCCCTCCCTGTCCCACAACCACAGCTCCTGCTGCACCGCCTGCCCCTGCGGAATTGCTGAGCGTAGGACGGCTGGCATCCGGGTTGTAACCTGGCAGAGTCGCACTGACAATATTTCCATTGATATCCAGAGTATTAAAGCTGTGGACCACTGCTTCACTCAACAGACGCTGTCCGGTGACACCACCGATACCGCCGCCGTTATCCAGCAGTGTGATCTGACCATCCAGGTTCAGTTCATTACCATCCTGTACGAAGATGATATCTGTCGTGGAAGTCGGCGGTGATGCATTATAGGCGGCTACAGAACCAAAGGGCGTCTCAAAAGTACCATTGCCGGCGGCACCGAAGTCCGGATCGATGTGGGCTACGGTGTAAGGCAGGCCGTCATCAGGATTGATCGCGAGTTCGTTCGTGGTTGTCTCTTTCACGTTGGCAACAACACGGTAGTTACGATTCATAGGCTGATACATGCGCTGCTGCAGTGTTTTGGGACGCATCCACTTGTCGGAGCGACCTTCCGGAATCGAAAGTGTCACATTCATCCAGGCATTGGAACCGAAGACATCATCCTTGGCATAGCTGACACTCATCTGCCACCAGTCGTTGATATTTGCTTCTGCACGGAACTTGACACCGGCAGCACTCTTGTCGTGATCGGAATTGTAGTAGTATCCCCCAACAAAGCCATCGATGCCGAATTTCCCGAGCACAGGCAGCGGACCACCGACTTCGGCGTCAACACCACCATAAGAAGACTCCGACTGTCGCAGGCGATTCAGAAAAATTCGATTTGACTGGAAGTAACCAGTGCCCGACAGATTGTTGGAGATAATGATCTCGTTGTTATTGATCGGAAAATAACCGTTCACGCGGGTGGTCAGATACTGGCCAATGACTTCACCACTCAAACCGAGCTGGTGATAATCCTGGGCGTGTCCGTCATCGTAATCGTACCAGCCTGCTACAGTGAAAATCTTATCCAGGTTATCGTTGTAGGCCCGCCACCCGGCACCCAGGTTCACACCACCGGCTCCCATGTCCGTGATCATGGCCCGCAGATCCAGGAAGAGCATGCTCTGCTCCGGATTGATTGTGAACGGCAGTAAGACGCCCAGGTTGGAATAACCATCGTCGTAACCAATACCGCCACCGATGCCTTTGTCCAGGCGGAACAGCGGATGGAAAGCATCGGCATACATCGGCTCATAGCCCACGCCGTTATCGATGAATTCATTGACTTCCATCGTGCGGGGATCAGGATATTTGTACGGAGCATACCCCTGCAGGTTATCCTGGTAACTTACATCCTTCATGGTTGTAAAACCGGGAACATCATTTCTCTGGACTGTGTTATCAGGAATAAAATCATGCCTGAACACACCCGAGGAAACGTTTCCTACGACAGCAGAACCCTCTGGCTCACCAATCGTCGCTTGTCCCTCTGTTTGATTACCTTCAGTTTGAGCCGGATCTGCAAACGCAGACACCAGTACGTACTGAGAGGCTAAAAAGAAGCAGGCCAGGCTGACACTTAATTTCTTCATCGAATGCTCCAACGTCGATGTATTACTCGTCTCTTACGATTCCAGACGATCAACTTCGTTCCTCAACATCTCCCGGTCTTTCACTCACAGGATGTCTGATCCTCCGTGTGCAAAACCGGTCGAAGCGAACAGGCGGGTGGAACCCGGTCCATTCTGCCACTCATTCCGGGTCGGATGTGAAACTATTCCGATTATCCGGATACAAGCGGTTATTCTGATCTTTCGGAATAATCGCATTGTGAAGTTGAGACGAAATATGCTAATCGCAGGGGTGCCTGGAAAACGTCACAGCAAAGAAGAGACATCGAACTGCAATCCACAAGGCGCAAGCACTTGTAATTATTGATCTTAGAAGAAGTGATCTTGTTCAGTTCGAAAGCGGGAGCGCGGGGAATCTGCTGCAAAAATTAATCAATATTTTTGGAGCAAAAATCATGGTCAGCAGCGAACAATGTGTGGCCTTTTGGCCACTGTCGCCTGTAACGATTTGCCTGATCCCGCAATTCAGGAAGCCTGGGTGACTTACGAATGTAGCCAGAACTTACTTGAACCAGATTGTGTCAGCTTCCCATTTCCCCTGAACGGGGACAAGTGTCGTCAGGGTTCGGCCATTTTTCATCTTGATTTTTGCCTGGAGTACCCCGTCCACTTCCTGGATTTCAATCTCATGAACGAGTTCTTCCAGCGAAGCGGTTTCAGCCTGTTTTTTTGCCTGTTCGAGTGCTTCTTTGGTGATGAGCTTCCTGACGCGTTCCGTAAAATAAGGTTGCATCGCTGCCACATCACCTTCACGGATGAACTGCAACTGCTTCTCGATAATTTCTCTCGATTTGAGTTTCAGCTGATGGGCCAGATCCTGTTTCTGGGCTGCGGTCAGATCGGCCGTTTCGGGATGTGCCAGGATCAGTTCTGCTGATTTCAGTCGGTTTATCCATTCCTCACGATCGGCTGGTTTGAGAGGCAGTTTTCTTGAGACATATCCCAGGCGGTGCATGTCGCGACTGCCGCGCACCATTCGATTGATTTCATGTTGAGCAGGCGTTTTATCACTTTGGGCAACCCGCCATTCATACAGAATATCATTTTCGCCGTCTGCGATCACATTCCATTCTTCCAGTTCATACGACTTCTCCACCTGTGCCTTCATGCGGTTCATCATTTCCCGGGCAGAGAACTGCTCGCCGAGTTTGAACAGTCGTTGCGTGGAAAACATCTGCTGGTAATCCTGTACGGTTTCACCGGAAGTGACATATTCAGTCAATGCGTTCGTGGAATTCATCATGCGGTAGCCTTCCCGCCAGGGGGCTCCCAGATGAAATTTCATTGATTTCACAGCGGTCATGTATTTTGCCGACAAGTCTCGCGTATCAAGTACGGCATACAGGCTGGCATTGCGAAAATTGAGCCACATGAATCCATAGATCAACTGGGTTTCCCCGTTACTCTCCCGCTGGCTGTCTGGTTTTCCCAGGAGTTTGAGTACTTCGACTTCCGGCGTCCCGACATTCAGAATTCCTTTGCGATCAAAAAAACTCCAGAATTTGAGGAAATCCTGGATGGCCCGTTTGTTCTCGGCATCCAGCAGGACCGCTTTTCGGATCTGCACCCAGCTTTTCTCGGCCTGGGAATCTTCCAGGTAGGCAATCCCCAGCAGATAGTGCAGCATGCTGATTCCCGGCTGTAATTCAACCGATTTTTCGAATTCAGCAATCGCCCCTTTCCAGTCTTTCTGCTTAAGCAGCGTCTGCCCCTGCTGTGCATGTTCCAATGCTGCTTTTCGTTTTTCCAGCGTTTCAGCGGACGGGCTTTCCGGCTTTACTTCCGATGGGGGGGCTTGAGCCAGACAGATTTCC
>TARA_R100001132_G_scaffold27462_1_pt1 | contig 10632 bp, 3 predicted proteins | sample TARA_R100001132 | Tara Oceans TARA_R100001132 (sample SAMEA2621247) | marine metagenome | biome: marine biome (ENVO:00000447); feature: mesopelagic zone (ENVO:00000213); material: "saline water (ENVO:00002010), including plankton (ENVO:xxxxxxxx)" | depth 800 m | reverse complement strand
CACGGCAGGAAGAACCGGCTTCAGGCTGGGCTTCATTATTATTGCGTCCGATCGTCTGTCCCGAAGTGAAAGGCGTCACCCCTGAAAAACGGATGGAAGTGCGTTTTTTCGCTCCCGGTACGCTGGTGAGTAACCTGGATTTCGTAGAATCCATTTTTGGGAATGCCGGCGATCCTTACGTGCCTGTCAACGATGCTGGTCTGGATGTAATGCACTGGACCGGACATACCGGCGCTGTCATCCTGGCACCGCATCTGACTAAGTTGACCAAAAAGGAGGTCGGCTTGCCTCACTGGGATGACGCGACAGAACGACAGCAGCGGGACAGCATGTGCTGGAAAACGGAAGACGAACTCTACAACGACGGGATGGCATTTAAAATGACCTGTCGCACTGATGCCGGTGTGATTGTCACACTGATCGCGGATAACTACTTTGGTTACTGCAAAAAGGAAGTCAAAACCCAGATCAGTTACTCTGCCAACCTGTTTGGAAATGCGGAAGAAGAACACGCCGGTGGAACGATGGCTTATCCCAGTTACAATCTGGGTGAAGGCTTTCAGATGAACAGCGTTCGCTATAACGGCCGTACTTTTAAGGATGTCCTCAATGATTATGGCGATCACATTGAGGGTAAAGCAGAGGGGTATGGAATCGATCGGATTTATCCGGAACTGATCTATATCCCGGAAGACGCTTACGCCAGTCTGCCTGAACAATGTATCCGCTGGACCCGGGATGGCAATCAGCATTCGATCCCGTTGCTCCCCGGAAATGTTTACATGGCTCCCTCAGGGTACCACCTGCGGATGGAAAAGCACCCGGCAGCTCCCTCCTGGCGGATCGTCGGTACGACGGGAGAAGGCATATTCTGTCATAAGCCGTGTACCGTGTCTGGCGGTGGTAAAAGCGAAATCAGTAAATCAGTGATGGATTACATGCTGTATGGGCCCGTCTTTGTTTCTGATTATGAAAAAGATATGGAATACGTCCGCGAAATCATTGAGCGGGATTATTCAGATCGCTGGCTGGAACCCCTGGCGAAAGGGGATCCCAATCTACGTCCCAGCCGTAAAGTGCTGGATCAGAACCGTTCGCTGGGGAGCGTGATTAAACTTTTGACTCCCTCACCGGCTTACACTGCTGAGTTCAACAACTGGCTGAATGAGATTCCGGATCATATCCGGGCGCTGGTCTTCATTATCAAACGGATTTACTGGTCCGACTGGGGACAGGACTGGGACAACCATTTTGGCGTAGACATCGTGAATGGAACCTACGGTCATGAATTGAAGTATCGGGAACGCAAGCTGGTGGGAACGTATCTGCGGGTCGGTCTGTTTTCGTTGTCTGGCTGGCGTACCTTCAAAGTGCGCCAGGATTTCATCGCTTCGATGAAGATTCAGACCGAGGATGACATCAGCGCTTCCGTTGTCGTTCCCGCCCGGGCCTTGAGCCACCTGGCTGAAGGGGAAAAATCCGAAAGCTGCAAGTTTGTGATCAACAGTGAATATCGCCTGTTTCAACGGCCCGATGATGCGATCGTCCGTGGCCTGGATAAACAGACGGAAGCCGACCTGTCACGTCCCGGTAATTTTATTTCGAATTTTGAGCCGTTGACCAATCAGCAGGTTCGCGAGATGAGCAAGTACGTAGTCGACTTTGATGCTTTCAGTTCCCCCATGCAGGAAATGCTGAAGTCAGCGGAAGAATCAAACAGCAGTTATGTGGTCTGCTCGGCGAATCCACGCCAGATTGATGGCAAACCCACGAAGAACCCGCGCTACCTGCAGATTCGCCCTGACCTGGTAAAGCCATTCAATACGTATGTTGCCAAGATGGCCACACGGCTGTTCCGGGCGATTCCCGCCGATCAACCGGTTCACAATCCCGTCAACGCAGTCATGCTGGGACGCCGCAATAATCCTCCTGATAAAGAAAAGGGAATTCGCAGTCTTGCCGTCTATTCCCCCATTCATTATCAGGAACTGCCCGAGTTGTTCATGGACTTTATCTGTTCCCTGACCGGCAAAAGTCCGTCTACAACCGGTGCCGGCAGTGAAGGCGCTTTGACCAAAGGTCCCTTCAACGCATTACGTCCCGCCGCAGATCTGAACAGTGCGCTGGTTGGGTTCATCCTGACCGGGTACGCCGGTTTTTCAACGGCCGCCGGTCATATCGGACCGAATGTTCGTGTCGACCATGATATCAGCCTGCTGATTCCGGAAATCTGGTGCCGTATGTCATCTGAAGAACGCGATCCGGAATTCCTGATCAAAGAAGGTCTTCTGGAACCGCTCCAGGACTTCGATTATGAGGGGCAACAGATCCCTGCGAGCCGCCTGGGATATCGTATCACCTATAAATTCCTGCTGCGGTTCTTTGGACGCGTTTTCGATAACCCGGCTTCGGTCTTTGATGAGACAATTCTCAAGCCGGAGAAACAGGATCTGGAATCGTTTGTAGACGGCATTCAGTATATTGCGGAAGCACAACAGCGTGTGGCGCTGCAGTATTTTCAGGATGGTTCCTACGAAGAATCCTGTCCGCCGCTGCAGGCTGTTCTGTCAATTATGGCACACGGTGAGTGGAAGGGGCATACCATTCATGACCCGGAAGTCCGATCCCTGTTTACGCGGGAATCACTCCTGAAAAGTGAGTGGTATCAGAAACGTCTGCTGGCGCGACAGGAGCGGGAAGCCAAATTACTGAGCCGTCATCTGGAGTACCTGGATGCATTCGCCGTACATCCGGGGTATGACCGGGAAGTACCTCGTCTCGGAATTCCAGAACGGCGGGAATGGGTCGAGAAACAACTGGCGCATGTATCTTCTCCTGGATATCTGGAAGAACTGTCCGGCATGATCGGTGCGCAACCTGGAGCGGATTTGAATCTGTCTACTGAATAAAGCAGTGCACGAGCGGTTTCGCTTTCCAGATGATCTGCTAAAATGCCCGCTGTCACCGTATCCCGGTGGTCAGAACTGGTGTCTTAACTGCATCAGCCTGCGTACCGGATCTGTCCATCTGTTCTGTTTTTCAGGATTATGGTTGCAGAGACACGGTAAAGCCAAATGTCATTACCAGTCCATCCTCATTTTTAGACAGTTAGTACAGGTTTCCCAGGTATGTCCGATCGCGCTGCTCGAATTGAAGCTCTCTACGCCGCCATTCAGAAACGAATTCTGATACTGGATGGGGCGATGGGAACCATGATTCAGAACCATAAACTGAAAGAAGCCGATTACCGGGGTTCACGGTTTGCCGCCTATCACATGGACATCGCGGGGAATAATGATCTGCTGAGCCTGACGCAACCAGATATCATTCGGGAAATTCACCGCGAATACCTCGAAGCAGGGGCAGATATTATTGAGACCAACACGTTTAATGGAACGCGTCTGTCTCAAAGTGATTATGAGATGGAATCACTGGTACACGAACTCAACCAGGAATCTGCCCGGCTGGCACGCGAGGTTGCCGATGAGATCACCGCAGAGAATCCGGACAAGCCACGCTGGGTCGCCGGAGTGCTGGGGCCCACGAGCCGTACTTGTTCGATCTCTCCCGATGTGAATGACCCGGGGGCGCGAAATGTAACCTACGACGAACTGGTCGAAAACTATCTGGAATCGATCGATGGTCTGGTCAAGGGGGGCATCGATCTGATTCTGATCGAAACCATATTCGATACCCTCAATGCGAAAGCAGCTGTATTCGCAGTAAAGACGTATTTTCAACGGGAAAATATTGAGCTGCCGATCATGATTTCAGGCACGATCACCGATGCTTCCGGAAGAACGCTTTCCGGGCAGACTACGGAAGCGTTCTGGAATTCGCTTGCGCATGCGAAACCATTTTCGATTGGTTTGAACTGCGCGCTGGGTGCCCAGGAATTGCGGCAGTATGTCAAAGAGCTCTCACGTGTCGCTGATACTTATGTTTCTGCGCACCCCAATGCCGGGCTGCCCAATGAATTCGGTGAATACGATCAGTCAGCAGCAGAGATGGCAGAGATCGTCGATGAATTTGCGGAAAGCGGTTTTCTGAATATTCTGGGCGGATGTTGCGGGACGACCCCGGCGCACATTAAGGCCATCGCGGAAGCGATGGAAAAACATTACCCGCGACCTATTCCCGACATTGAACCGGCACTGCGTCTCTCCGGACTGGAACCGTTCAATGTCACGAAAGACAGTCTGTTTGTGAATGTCGGCGAACGGTGTAACGTGACCGGTTCAGCCCGTTTTAAACGACTCATTAAGGAAGACGATTACGATACGGCGCTGGAAGTGGCATTAGAGCAGGTACAAAACGGTGCCCATGTGATGGATGTCAACATGGATGAGGGCATGCTCGATGCAGTGAAAGCCATGACTCTGTTTCTGAACCTGGTCGCAACAGAACCGGAAATTGCGCGGGTGCCTGTGATGGTGGACTCTTCCAAATGGGAAGTGATCGTCGCCGGTCTGAAATGTATTCAGGGCAAACCGATTGTTAACTCAATCAGTCTGAAAGAAGGCGAAGCAGAATTTCTGGAGCGGGCCCGGCTGTGTCAGATGTACGGAGCAGCTGTGGTCATAATGGCATTTGACGAAGAAGGTCAGGCGGATACCCAGAAACGAAAAACGGAAATCTGTGAACGCTCATACAATCTGCTGGTGAATGAACTCCAGTTCCCTCCCCAGGACATCATCTTCGATCCCAATATCTTCGCAGTTGCGACGGGTATCGACGAGCATAACAACTATGCGGTTGATTTCATCGAAGCCACCCGCTGGATCCGACAGAACCTGCCTTACGCGAGTGTTTCTGGCGGCGTTTCGAATGTCTCTTTCTCCTTTCGGGGCAATAATCCGGTCCGCGAAGCGATTCATTCCGTCTTCCTGTACTACGCGATCCAGGCTGGAATGAATATGGGGATCGTGAATGCCACTCAACTGGCGGTTTACGATGATCTGCCAGCTGAGCTCAAGGACAACGTGGAAGACGTCATTCTGAACCGTACGCCAGAAGGAACCGAAGCATTACTGGCGATTGCCGAACAATATCGAGGTGATGGCAAAGCCGGTACTTCTAAAATGGAAGACCTGTCCTGGCGGGAACTGCCGGTCACAAAGCGTATTGAACACGCGCTGGTGAAGGGCATTTCCACTTATATTGTGGAAGATGCAGAACTCGCGCGTCAGGAACTGCCTCGTCCACTGGATGTCATCGAAGGTCCGCTCATGGATGGCATGAATGTGGTCGGGGATCTGTTCGGGGCGGGAAAAATGTTCCTGCCACAGGTTGTGAAATCCGCACGTGTGATGAAGCAGGCGGTGGCTTATCTGCAGCCCTATATCGAACTGGAAAAGCAGGAAGAAAGTAAACCCAATGGCCGCATTCTGATGGCGACCGTAAAAGGGGATGTGCACGATATCGGTAAAAATATCGTGGGGGTTGTGCTGCAGTGTAATAATTTTGAAGTCATCGACCTGGGGGTAATGGTTCCCTGTGAGACGATCTTAAAGACGGCCCGCGAAAAACAGTGTGATGTGATTGGCCTGTCTGGGCTGATTACTCCTTCCCTGGATGAGATGGTTACCGTGGCTGCTGAGATGGAGCGCCTGGGAATGGACCTGCCATTGATGATTGGCGGTGCGACCACTTCCAAAGCGCATACCGCGGTCAAAATTGAACCGCAATATACGCGAAACCAGGTTGTGTACGTCCCCGACGCCTCGCGTGCGGTGGGAGTCGCAGCCGCATTAATCTCCGATGAACAGCATGCTGACTACGTCGCGAAGATTAAAGCAGAATATGTGACCGTTCGCGAACGTGTGGCCAATCGCAAGCCGCAGGGAACTCCCGTTCCGTATGCAGAAGCGATCACGCAGGGATTACAGATTGACTGGGAGAAGTATACTCCTCCGAGACCTTCGTTTACCGGCACGCAAGTGCTCAATGATTATCCCCTGGAAAAGCTGATCGATTATATCGACTGGACGCCGTTCTTCATCAGCTGGAATCTGGTCGGGAAATATCCGCGGATCCTGGAAGACGAGCTGGTGGGTGAAGCCGCCCGGGACCTGTTCGAAAGCGGGCAGGCGATGTTAAAGAAGATTATTGACGAGAAACTGCTCAAAGCGCGAGCTGTGATAGGATTCTGGCCTGCGAATCGCGTGCAGGGAGATGATATTGAAGTCTATGCAGATGAAAATCGCGGCGAAGTCATTGCGAATCTGCACCATATTCGCCAGCAGGTGCGCAAACGGGGACAGGAAGAGAAGCCTCTGATGTCACTGGCGGATTTCATTGCCCCGAAAGAAAGCGGCCAGCAGGATTACATCGGCGGATTCGTCGTGACGGCAGGGATAGGAGCCGAGGAACTGGCGAAGTCTTATGAAGCAGAGCTTGATGACTACAGCAGTATCATGGTCAAAGCGCTTGCAGATCGACTGGCCGAAGCCTTCGCCGAGCATCTGCATGCACGTGTTCGCAGAGAATTCTGGGGATATGCTGCAGACGAATCCCTGAGCAATAATGACTTGATCAAAGAAGAGTACCAGGGCATTCGTCCTGCTCCCGGCTATCCGGCCTGTCCCGATCATACCGAGAAAGCTACGTTGTTCGAGATGTTGAATGCGGAACCAGAAATCGGCGTAAACCTGACGGAGCATTTTGCGATGTACCCGACCGCCGCTGTTTCCGGCTGGTATTTTTCTGCTCCCGAATCACGTTATTTCCACACGGGAAAAATTGATCGGGATCAACTGGCATCGCTGGCAGAGCGGAAAAATATGAGTCTAGAAGATATGGAACGCTGGCTGCGCCCCGTACTCATGGATAATTAAGCGGGCAGGGGAGGTCTCAGGATGGATAGAACTGGAAGCCTCGATCCTGTTTCTGACGAGGTTTCCATTTTTGATTCTCAGAAGATTCTGATTTGCTGTCTTCCGCGTACAGGAGTCTGCCGAGTACGAACCAGAAGTCAGACAGGCGGTTTAGGAATTGAGGTACAGCGGGGTTAATCGTCTCTTCAATTCCCCAGACCTGGATTTCCGCCTGTCGCACCATCGTGCGAATATCGTGGCAAAGGAGCACGCGCAGGCTGCCTTGGGGGAGAATAAATGAATCAAGTGGTTCGAGCGCCGGTGTGAGACTGGCGATAACTTCTGTCAATTCTTCCACAGATTCCTGAGGAAAACGTAATCGCTCTTCGCCGTCGGTGATGGGGGTGCTGATATCAGAGCCGATATCATACATTTCCTGTTGGAATGAAGTCGCCAACTGTGTCAGATTAATCTGACAAGTGTGGTCTTCTGGCAGTTTCACCGTCACGAATTCGGTTTCACAAGCATGGATAAAATAGCCCAGTTTGACAGCCACCTGTTCGACGGAGGCTAACGCTTTGATCTGCGGGCTGGCTTTCGCGATCCGTGAGCCATCATTGAGATAGGTCTGTCCCTGATCGCCGGTTTTGGTGACGATCATATTGAGATGCACTGTTCCACGTTCCGCCACGATTACATTCCTCTGTCAGACTCTGATTGCACGGTGTAAAGTTAAATGCTCAGAACCTGAAAAATTTCTGATGAAAGACTGTATCATAGTTCGTTTTAGTCAAAGGAATATATCTGAGAAGTGAGAAAAGATAATATTGACGACAGAAGGCGTCAATCAGATGCAGTACATTCGTTTTAACTGGAAATCGACGGGATTTCAGCCCAAATCATGTAGAAACAGAACAAATAAGAGACTTTACAAGCCTGGAAAGAGTCTATATACTTTCGACCGAAGCCCAGTCCTTCAAGGAATTTCGGGCTGCAGGAGAGGTGGCAGAGTGGCCGATTGCACCGGTCTTGAAAACCGGCGTGCCGCAAGGTACCGGGGGTTCGAATCCCCCCCTCTCCGCTTATCAAACTGACCAAACGCGCTAAGTTGTTGATTTCAATGACTTAGCGTTGTTTTTTGCGCGACCCAATAAACCTCCTGGTGCACAGTTGGTGCACACATTGTGCACAGGAGGTTTTGATGAGACGACGCAAGAAGTCTTCACAACGAAAGCGCGTTGGACGTGTTTCGTACTATCTTCATCACGGTGCCTGGTATCTTTACTACCTTGAATATCAAGATGGAGTAAAGGTACAACGACGACGCAAGGTGTCTGACACTGAAGAAGAAGCCGCACAGATCGCAGCGCAAATCAACGCGCAATTGGCTTCATCCAGTCCGACACCGTTTTCCTTTACGTCTGTCAGTTTTTTAAATCTGCGGCAGGCCTTTCTCAATCACCATGAAACCGTGGTGAAGTCCTCTCCGGCCACGATCAGGCGCTATCGATCAGCTACACAGCATCTTGAAAACTATTTCAATGAATGCTGTCGATCTGATCTGGCTCATTCGATCCGGGCAGACCATTTTGTGGCCTGGCTGAGGAAACAGAAAGTTTCCCCTAACGGCCATCCCAATACGGCCAAACGGACGCTTCGAGATAAAGGACTGCGTTTCGTTTTGGAAGTCTGCCGGTCGGTTTATATCTATGCCGCCCAGCAGCGTTTTCTTCCCCCCTACTTCGAAAACCCCTTCTCCAAACTCAATCTGGAGCGGATGAGAATCGAAGATGCCAAACCCATCTTTGTTTTCGATGCTGAAGACGAACTGAGTTTCTTCCAGAAAGCAGACGACTGGACATTCCCCATCCACTTTATTCTTGCCAAGACAGGATTAAGGTCAGGCGAACTGATCCATCTGCTGATCGAAGACATCGACCTGGAAAACGGATGGCTGCATGTTCGCAACAAGTCTGAACTGCACTGGAAAGTCAAAACGAGGCGCGAACGCTCTGTCCCCTTAATCGAGGAAGCAGTCGCTGTCTTACGCCGGGTGATAGGCGATCGAACATCAGGTCCTGTATTTATCCGGCACCAGTTTGACGCCTTCAGTTCACCTTTGGGGAACCTGGATCAGCTCGAGCTTCAGGAACTGCTTCAGCAACGTATTGCGCATGCTGATTCGGGGAGTGGGCTCACTCTTTCGCAAACCATGGAGGAGAAACTCGCTATAGCAGTCTGGCGTGAAGCCGGCGTGATCCGGTCGGAGCGTATGCGGAATTCATTTATTCGTACCGGCAAGTTGGCAGGCCTGAAACAGTCTTCCTGCCCCAAAAGCTGGCGGCATTCTTTTGCCACATTGCTTCAGGATGCCAACGTCGATCCGCTCATACGCCAGATCACGCTCGGCCATAAACCGAGCGAGGACGCCCGTAGCGGCGGCCTGGGCATGACTGGCGTCTATACGCACACTCGTGCCACAACACAGAGACGTGAGATCGAACGTGCATTGCGCCTCTGGCCCCAGTCTCTCGCTTATGCCAGACAATGGGCCAGTGCTAAGAAAGTGTGACTCAAAACATGCTGACTTGCTTTAAACAAATATAAAAACAAAAAAATCTAATTAAAACGGAGTGATAAATAATGAGCTATCGAGAAGAAGTTGAACTTGTACCACGGAACGGTCATACCCTGATCGTCGGGATTGTCGCGCGAATTTCTGGGTGTCAAAACCAAAAGGAAATAAGCCTTGACGACCAGGTCGATCACGGTCAAGAAATCGCGCGGGAATATTTTGATGGAGAGATCGAATTCAGAGTCATCGCAACAACAGGAAAGGGGGAGTGGCTTGACCGTCCTGAGCTCGCCGAAGTTGAAGCCAGACTTAAAGCTTACGAATTCGACTTGCTTACCTTTGAGGATATTGGACGTCTGGTTCGCGGTCCTGCAGCACACCGTATATGCGGTATTGCGGTAGACAAAGGGACAAGAGTGATTTCACCGAATGATGACTTTGATACGATTTATCCAGACTGGGAATCCAGACTTTTGGATGCGTGCAAAGAGCATATGAAGCATAATGAGCATACATCACGCCGGATCAAACATAAAAAAATGAACCATTTTAAAAAAATTGGTGGTGCGACTCCCTGCCCCATTGCTGGTTACTTCAAACCTGATGGGGCCGAGACATTCTCAGAGTGGTCAAAGAAAGAGGATGCCGCAGAGTACATCAGAAAAGGGTTACAGGTCCTGAGAAGGACACTGAATGGTGCAGCGGTAGCAGAGTACTTCAATGATGTGGGATTTCCTCCAGGCCCTTCTTGTAGAAAAAACCAATGGGACGGGAGAATGGTACTTCGTTTCTACCGCAATCCGATATTAAAAGGCTTACCCGAACGTGGTAAAATGCATACTGTCAAGAAGCATGAATATGGCAAAAGACGATCTGTCCCGAATCCGAAGGGCGCCATCCATCGGGAAGAGCCGCATCTGGCTTTCTTCTCTCCAGATGAAATCGATCCGGTCCTCGAAGCATTGGAAAGGAAGAATGCCCATTTTAAGCGTAAGAAAAAGTTAAACGGTGTAGATTCCAGATATCAAGTTCCCAAAAAGCGAACACGAGCATTCGGCCAGCATGCCACTTGTTTCTACTGTGGTTGTCATTACGTGTGGGGAGGGAACGGTATGACTGCCAACCTGATGTGCTCTAATTCCCGCGAGTGGCACTGCTGGAACTCCGTTGGGTTTCATGGGCCAAAAGCCGCACAGAAGCTGCTGGAGGTGACCCTGAAAACCCTTTCGTCACTGGATGGAA
>TARA_R100001132_G_scaffold11863_1_pt1 | contig 10666 bp, 4 predicted proteins | sample TARA_R100001132 | Tara Oceans TARA_R100001132 (sample SAMEA2621247) | marine metagenome | biome: marine biome (ENVO:00000447); feature: mesopelagic zone (ENVO:00000213); material: "saline water (ENVO:00002010), including plankton (ENVO:xxxxxxxx)" | depth 800 m | reverse complement strand
GCCTTGGCATCGTGCTTATGCTTTTTCACCACTTCATCAAGATTGGGTCCAATGGAAAGATTCTTGCCGAGGGTGACGCTGCTGTCATCCATTTTGTGGCACTGGGCACAGGCCAGCTTCGTGAAGAGTTCCTGCCCCCGCGTGAAATTCCGATGCTGTTCCACCCGTTTCAAGTCTGGTTCCAGATCGGCCAGTTTCCATTTTGTAATCTTGATTTCCTGTTCCGGGTTCTTCGCGAGAAACGTTTTCAGATCGTTGGTCACGTACATCGTACCCCGCATCAACATGTGGTGACCGGGAAAAGAGCAGATGTAAGGATACGCGCCTTCTTTCGTTGGAGCGACGAACTCGATCACTTCTTCCTGGCCATGGTCAACCAGTTTGCTGGCCCAGAGAATTTCTTTGCTCTCGGGAACAAAGCCGACCGAAAATCCGCTGGCGCCCAGGGCAATTGCTGCCAGTCCCACTTCATCGGCTTTGCCGGGATTGACCAGCATGATGTTGTGAGGCATATAATCAGGGTTGGCGAAAGTCAGTTTCACCTTCTTTCCCGGCTTCACGGTAAGTTTCGTAACGTCATATCGCATGCGTTCACGAACCGTCCCGATGCGAATCGTGGTCAGTTCCGATGTGTCGCTGAGAATACCGGACTTTTGTGTCGCCGCTTCCTCTGTTTCCGCGATCACACCACCACGCATGGTTCCTTCGACATTGAACCACAAATGCTTCACCGTATTCGCGGCAATCCGGGCATGAGGTTCGGGAGACTTCAACAGCACTCCCAGTAATTCCAGGTTACGATCGTTGTGTTGCTGATGTACCCAGAGTGCTTCGAGCAGGTGATGCGCGTCTTCTTTTTTGTTCGGATCAAACTGTTTGACCCACTCCTGCGTGGCCGCAATCACTGAGGCAGAATCGCGTTCACTCAGTTCAACGCGGGTACGGTGGCGAATGCCGTCAATGGGCGATTTCAGATTGTCGAGCAAGGCGGCAATCGGCTGGCCATCAATGGCAACCGGTTCCTGCAGAGGACGTCCCTTGGCGGTCATTCTGTAAATGCGGCCATGCTGATGATCGCGATTCGGGTCTCGCACATTGTGCTGCATGTGACCGATGATGACATTGTGCCAGTCGCAGAAATACAGCGATCCATCGGGGGCAAATATCGCATCAGCGGGGCGGAAATTCTTGTCCCCGCTCATCATCAGACCTTTGGATTTATCTTCTGTTTTGGTGCCGTCGGGATTGAGTCGCATGACGGTAAGATCATCACCGGCAGGCTCGCCCCACACGGTCCCCTCTTCGGCGTTCCGCGCCAGGTCGTAGTGTTTAATGCCCAGGAAACCGATCACGTTACAGATCAGGAAGTCGCCCTGCATTGATTCGGGGAAGTGAGCACTGCTGACTATTTCGCTGGCCGTGACGGGACGAACCTCTTTCTTGAGCAGTTCGTGCATTGTGAACCCGGCTTTATCCGGACGAACCTGATAGGCCCGGCCGCCGGTACCATCGGTCGCGTAGTGATAACCCCAGTAGTCAAATGCGATGCCGTGCGGGTTAGGAGAATTGACCGCATGCATCGAAATGGTAAACCGCCGCGGATCGAAGCGATACATGGCCGATTCAGCAGCCTGCAGAGAGGGTCCCCAGGGGTGTTCGTGGTTATGCACCATGAATACGCCACTCTGCCAGTAAATGGCACCATCGGGCCCGTAGATCAGATTGTTCGCCGCGTGATGAGTATCAGAAGAATCGAGCCCCTGCAGCATCACGGTACGGACATCGGCTACATCGTCGCCGTCAGTATCTTTGAGGAATACAATTTCCGGCGCGGAGGCAACAAGGACACCTCCATTCCAGAACTCGAATCCCAGAGGATTCTGAATCCGGGCAAACTCGGTTACGCGGTCCGCTTTGCCGTCGTTGTTATCATCGTGTAATATCAGCAACGCATCGTTCATCTCTTTCAGTGGTTCCCACTTGGGATAAGTCGGCCAGACAGCGGCCCACAGGCGGCCTTTGGTATCGAACTGCATCTGCACCGGATTCACCAGTTCGGGAAACTGTTTTTCATCGGCGAACAGGCTGACTTCAAACCCGTCAGCGACGGCCATATGCTCAATGCCTTCCGCGCCGCTGATGTAGTTCAGGTTCCCCTCTTTCACCGCGCTGGAACTCTTGCTCCCGCCACCGACGTTCGAGATGACCTTAACCGGTGCCGGCACGTTACTGTCATCGACTTTGAAGTCCTCGCCCCGGGCCACCGCCCAGATCCGGGCATCCCGATTGTTTGTCATCACATCCAGCATCGACAGTTCATGCTGCAGAACAACCGCGTTGGTCTGATCGTTCGTGAATGCGAGAATGGAACGGCCACCCCACACATCATTGCCGTCACGGGCGCGATAGCGGTTATTCCACTTATAATTCTTATCCAGTACAGCAGACCGCAGGGGCTCGAGCGTTTGTGATGCGCTGACCTGATGACCGGCCAATGCTGAGGAAATAATTTCAGCCAGCTGTTTGTTACCTTCTTCGGTCAGATGAACGCCGTTGATGGTCAGAGGTGTGCTTGATTCCTTGAACATCTGCAGGGAAGGATGGAACAGGTCCACATACGCGACTCCCGCTTCCCGGGCTGCCGCTGCTGTTGCCTTGGTGTAAGCCGCCAGTTGTATGTTGTGCGCCTTGCCGTCAGGTACGTTTTTATTTCCGGTGTCTTCGTGTGCGATGGGACTGAATAACACAATCCGCGGGAATGATTTTCCGTTTGCCTTGGATCCTCGTGTCTTTTTGACAAAGTCGACGAGCTTTCTCTGATACTCGTCCGCTTTCTTCACGCCTTCAAATGATTCGTTATAACCGAAGAACGCCAGGACCACGTCTGCCTTCACATGTCGCAGATATTCGGTTATGGTGGCGGCTCCTTTGCTGCGCGGGAACGAATCCACACGATCACCGCTCGCGCTCATGTTGCGAAAACGAACCTGCTTTCCCTGCAGTTCACTCTGCAGCAGCGTTTCCAGCCACCCGTCATGCTGCATCCGATCCGGCAGCCCGTTACCCAGGATGGCAACGACATCGTCTTGCTGAAACGCAAACGGAAGCGGATCGCGATAACCGGCGGGCACCTCGACCAGCGTAAGATCTTCGACTTGAGGGGGGGAATCTGAACCGACTGACTTGGAAGTCGACTTATAAGGGACACCCGGTTTTCCGTCGAAGGTCAGGTATTCCTGCTTTCCCTTGTTCTTAATATCAATCTCCATAGCAAAGGGAGCAGCCACATTCGTGAGCCGAAACACCTCTTTGCGATTCGCATCCAGCAGCGTCAGCGTGAAATCTTCGAGGCGCCCCTCAAATCCCTGACGGTTCCAGATACCCACTTTTTCGACGTCAACAGCGCGACCGAGATCAACTTCCCACCAGGGATTTTCTGTTCCCGCATTGGCAGTATGGGTCTGCCCCCCTTTCCCCCAGTCAGAGCTTTTATTGCCATCCAGGGCTTTGGCAGCGACTGCGGAACCCATTGTACTCGACTGAGTGGCCTTGCCCTCTTTCGCGATATTTTTCCCGCCACTGATCACTTCGACTTCTGCCAGCGTAAGGATCTGTTTCTTGCCGGGAAGTTCGATGCGGACAAACCGTGCGGGCTTTCCGGTTACGAGTGCAGCCGTTGGTTTCTTCCCCTGTTTTTTACCGGGTTTCTTATTTTTTCCGGGGGAATGCTGATGCCCTTTGTGTTTTTCTTCCGGCTTTTTCGTGTTGTTGTTGGCGGGAATCGGACTTTTGAAGCCCGCATACATTTCCGGTTTGATGCCGCGAGCGTACGTGCCATTGCCGAATGTGTTGGGGTTGAACGGCCCGACGAAGGAAACGTCCGCGTCCGCTTTGATCGCGTCTTCCATTCCCAGTGCCCAGAAACAGGCGTTGACCAGCATCCGACGATAGCCTGCATTCAACAGATCCTCAGGGGTCCCATAGAGCGTCGTGAATACGCGGCCCTTCTTTCCCGACGGGGAGGTATACGTTCGGGTCCATTCCGAAGGCATCGGCGGCTTCGTCTCATCTGCAGGGGAATCCTGCTTCATCCCGTTCAGAGGCTGGGCCATCGTCAGAACTTCACCATCAGTTGGCTTGCCGACATAGCCGCCCGCCTGCACCCAGATGTCTTTCACTCCACGGAGAATCGGATGTTTCTGTTTGCTGTCTACAACTGTGATACGTGTGCTCTGCTTATGGTTGGTTCCATAGTGCCCCACCCAGGTCTGCCCCAGCACCTGATGACCAAAGCCCAGTTCGTAATCCTGATCTTTGCTGTTGTAGGAATACTCCGAGAAAGGAGCCGTCGCAGGCATATTGAATGCGTGCGTCGCGGTGCGCATTCCCACCACCGGCCCGCCCCGTTTGAGGTAATCATCAAAATGCTGCATCTGTTCTTTGGGAAAATTCTGGAATCGCAGAAACACTACCGCGAGATCCGCCGTCTTGAGGGCTTCCATGCCTGGCATGTTTGAGTTACCCGCTACAATTTCCCCCGTTTGCGGATCGATATTAAACAGCACGGTACATTTAAAGCCGTGATGCTTCGCGAGAATGCGTGCCAGTTCCGGCAACGATTCCTCAGAGCGGTATTCATGATCGCCTGCCAGAAAAACAATATGCTTTCCTTTCCCCGCGCCGTCAGTACCTTCATAAACCAGCGGCGCCGCACTGGCGAAGTCTGCAACGAGGAGTGATAAGCACAGAGAAACGGCCCAGCAAGCGGATTTCATTGGTGTGTCTGCAATGAGGAATAAGAAATGTTTCATTGTTCGAGCGCAATCCCTGTTAAAAGAGCGAAAACGGTTCTGGAGGTAAGTTGATATTGGTGCTCTCAGTTTAATTACAAGCAGAGGCAGAATCCAGTGACTTGTCAGAGCTGGAACGCTACCTGGACCGAAATGGTCCGCATGCTCCCGAGTGTATTCGACTGAGTGGAACCGCCCGACTATTCCAGATTGAGAGACCACGCGTCCCGGAACTAGCGCATCTTCTGGCCTGAAGGGGAAGAAACACTCGAATTACTGCTGATTTTCGTGAATTGTGTGATCACGGTCTCTGCCTATCAATAACGAGAACGCTCGTCACGCTGAACGTGAACTGAAGGTCAGGCAGCGTATCAAATGCAAGTGCGAGGATCATCAGCGAATCCTGGTCTCGACGACTGGTACTCACTTCAGGGTTGCCAAATCTTAATCCGCGTCGGTCAGATCAGCAGTTCAATCCCACTGCCCGAAATTGAACTGAATTCCACTTTGCCATTTCGGATGGTGACTCCCCGCGCAGAGTCGGCAGCCAGCAGAGTGGCACCATCGAAATCGGCGTAGTCCAGTAACGGCAGCAATTGCGCGGCCGCCGAGATGCCGACCGTCGATTCAATCATGCACCCGACCATTGTTTTCATTCCCAGCTCGCGGGCCTGCTTTAGCATGCGGCTCGCGGGAGTCAGGCCTCCGCATTTGCAGAGTTTGACATTGATTCCATGAAACAGACCGTGGCACTTTTCCACATCCGCTTCTGTCCGACAACTCTCATCTGCAATTACGGGTAATACACTTTCAAGAAATACCCTCCGGTGCGATTCAGCGGGCGCGTCGGCGGGTAATGGCTGCTCAATAAATTCGACCCCCAGTTCAGCCAATACACGGGAATTCGCAATGGTCTGCTCCGGCGTCCAGCCACAATTCGCATCGACGCGAATCGTCGCATCAGTCTCCTGCCGTAAAGCCTGGACAATCTCAAGATCATGCGGCGTTCCCAGTTTGATCTTATAGACAGGCCAGCCGGGTTGTTCGCGGTACTTACGCACCATTTCCTCAATCGAATCAATGCCCAGCGTATAACTGGATTGCGTCTGATTGATCGCAGGCAGACCGAGAACTTCCGTTGTCCGCATGCCATGTATCTTTCCAAACAGGTCGTAAGCGGCGCCATCGATTGCCGAGAGTGCGAATCTGTCGTGAGCAATAACCTCGCTGCAGCGATCATACAATTCGCCTGGGTGAATCAGATCCCCATCGGCGATCAACTCTCTAACCTGGCTCAATGAAGTTTCCAGCGATTCATACGTGTGACCATAGTAGGAATTACAGGTCACTTCGCCGTAGCCGGTTACATCACCATGAGTCAGACCCACAATCAGGCACTGCTGATGATAAAGCGTTCCGCGCGCAATTGTGAATGGATCTTTCAGTGGAAGTTCAACCCGTTGCCAGTGGAGTTTCACGCCGTGATCCTCGTTTTCAGTTCCAGAACAGCGTCAACGAGAACTTCGGAACCATCGCGATAAACATCGCAGACGGGTAACCCCAGCAGATCTCCCACCTGCTGCTTCTCAATCTCGGCCTGTGCTGCAGAAATATTCCGACCATTTAAGGCAACTCCGATCACTTCCGCCGGATACCGTTCAGAAGCCAGTTGTTTGTAGAGTTCCCGGTAGCGTTCCAGCGCCTTCAACGGAACATGAGGCAATCCTTTGACATGAGGTCGGGCGGCTTCATAACAGAAGATCAGTCCCTGCGGGGCACAGCCATGAAGTAATCCCAGCGTCACAGCCGAGAAAGCGGGATGAGTGATACTGCCCTGCCCTTCAATCAGCAAAATCTCGTGTTGCTCATTCTGCAGCACCAGTTCCTCGACGGCCCCGTTCACAAAGTCGGAGACCACACAGTCAACAGGCACACCATTTCCCACAATCATAATGCCGGTCTGTCCGGTCGCCAGAAACTTTGCATCCGCCTGACGCTTCTGCAGCCCCCGTTCGAGTTCCAGCATGGTGACCATCTTCCCAACACTGCAATCCTGTCCGACAGCATGAATCCGCAGACAGCCGGGACGAAAATCAGCACACACGGCCGTTTTGCGATGCTGGTTCCTGCGAACGTCAATCAGCAGACTTCCGCTCCGTTCCGCCTCCTGGCAGAAGCCTTCATTTTCGACAAGAAACTCATGCAGACCGGAAACAATATCTAATCCGCGCTGGATTCCTGTGGAGATCACAAGACTCAGTTCTTCCGGCATCTGACCGCCGGGAGGTGAGATGCCGATAAAGAGCGCATCCGGCGAGTCCACTTCAGCCAGGGAGCCGACGACGGGAGTGGCACCGCCGATGCCGTAGAGCTCCTGAGTCGTTTTTCCACAATGCGCCGGGTCGATCACAGCCAGGCAGTGCTCACCTCGATAACGTAACAGGCTCATGGCTGTCTTAGAATTTGACAAGGGAGCGTCGTGTCCTACAGCAATTGCGATGCGTCGATAGTTTTTGATTGTTTCCAATCCAGGCCCAGTCGATTTTAAAGAAGCGAGTGCAGCAGTATCCATAGTTTCAACCAGTGTTAAATGAGAGATCAGAACCGAAAACGTTATTTAAGCCAGATCGCTGCCCCTGTTCAGGGAGCCGATTTTTTCCGCAGAGCACGACCGGCAAGCGCACCGGTGGGAGTGCCTTCATAAACAGCTGCCACTCCATTGACGAAGACATACCGCATGCCATCTGCATACTGGTGTGGATTTTCGAACGTCGCCGTATCAATAATAGTTTGAGGGTCGAAGACAACGATATCTGCTGCCTGTCCCGGTTTCAGGTAACCACGATCAGTCAGTCCCAGGATATCTGCCGGCAGACCGGTGGCACTGCGAATGGCCTGTTCCAGGGGAATGACCTGTTCGCGAATGGCGTAGTGGCCGATCTTACGGGGGAAAGCACCATAATTACGGGGATGGGGACGCGTCGCATCTGGAATCATCACCCCGCCATCCGAAGCAGTCGCGACCCAGGGATTCGTCATCGCGTTCCGAACCTCTTCTTCATTCATGGCGAAATTCACAATCTGCGCCCCACCACTTCGCATGATCTCTTCAGCAATTTGCAGAGCTGTTTTCTGTTCGGCTTTGGCAATTTCTCGCAGATTTTTACCGACCCATTCAGGTCGCGGGCTGTATTGGGCAATCACAATCTGTTTGCCGTCTTCTTTGATGTCCAGGCTTTTTTCGACCGCCGCACGAATTTTGGCACCGACTTCCGGTTCATCCAGTCGCTTGACCAGTTGATCGACGCCACCGGACATCGACCAGGGCGGAAAGATCGTGGCTGCCAGCGAAGTACTTGCCGCGATATAAGGATATTGATCGGCTGTCACACGCTGACCTTTATCCCGGGCTTCCCTGATCAGTGTAATCGCCAGCCTGAGAGTGCCCCAGTTCGGCGTTCCCTTCACTTTCAGATGCGAAATATGAACCGGAATCGACGCATCCTCTCCAATACGAATCGCTTCCTGAATGGAGCCGACCAGCCCCTCTTCTTCTCCGCGAATGTGGCTGGCATAGATGCCCCCTGCATCACCAATCACTTTCGCCAGCGCTGTGAGTTCCTCTGTGTCTGCATATGTGCTGGGGGTGTAAATCAGCCCGGTAGACATTCCCCAGGCACCCTCTTTCATCGCCTGGGATGTCAGCCGTTGCATTTTCTGCAGTTCTGCCGGGGTCGCCTTGCGATTGACCTTCCCAATAACATGCGAACGCAGTTCCCCCTGTGGTAACAGGTGGGCAACATTGGTTCCGGCGCCTGCTTTGTCCACATTGTCGTAGAACTTCTGAACGTCAATCGGCCCCATCCCGCAGTTTCCGGTCACCGAGGTCGTACATCCCTGCAGCAGATAATTCACCGCGCCCCTCGATTTAGGATCGACAATACCGCGATCGCTGTGGGTATGCAGATCGATGAAACCCGGACAGATCACGAGCCCGGTCGCATCAATGCGGTACTCACATGCCGGGCCTTCACCCGGGCCTGCGGAATGGATTTTTCCGTCACGGACTGCGACGTACCCTCTTTCAATCACCTTACCGGTCCCATCATGTATGGTCCCGTTTGCGATCACATAGTCGAACTGTTCTGCGCCGAATCCAGCTCCTGTGTTCAGCAGACAAATCAGAAACACTAAGCTGAAGCACATCTTCATGGTAAAAGCCACTTGTTCTCCTCCGGGGTAATCTCAATAGCACGAGTCGATTTTTCGGCAGAAAACCCGAGCCGCACTATATATTTTCGTTCAACATGAGTGAACCAGGATCGGGTTCTGAGTTCTCTACAGCATTCTCTACAGTATCGCCATATCCAGTAAGTTTTGCATACTACTTTACTGCTGCTGACTTGTGAAACAATCCGAGAATGCGCAAACTGATATCGAAATTGCGCACACCCTTTTTTAGTTGCTTCAGGTGCCCTACCATGCCTCCCCGCTCCCGTTCTCAGTCTCTGACGATTCCAGATAACAGACAGATCGCCTTGCTGATCGATCCGGATGACACATGGGGACGCAGTGTCATTCAGGGAATCGCAGCAGCTGTCCGCAACGTCCTTCCCTGGAACTTGTGGATCGCTCCCCGCGATCGACAATGGCGACTTCGCGTGCCTCGTAACTGGCTGGGAGATGGCATCATCGCAGCCATACGTGATGATAAAACAGCCGAGCATGTCAGAGGCCTCAATCTCCCCACGGTCAATGTGTCTTCCTGGGAGAAAGATGCTCCCGACTGGTATCGCGTTAAAACAGATGACGTAAAACGGGCCGAGATGGCATTCTCCCACTTTCGCGCGCGGAGCTTCAGCCACTTCGCCTACTATGGTCCTCCCAGCCAGCGGTATTCTCCCTCGCGGGGAGATCACTTCCGGGAAGTCGTCCAGGCCGCGGGATTCACCTGCGATACCTTTCGGGGAAATACAACTACGCGCGACAAATCTTCGGTTCAGGAACGCACCCTCCAATGGCTGCAGCAGGCCCCCCGTCCCCTGGCTGTCTTCGCCGCCGACCCGCATTCCGGAGTCCTGTTAACCGAGGTCTGTAACGCAGTCGGTTTCCGGGTACCGGAAGAAATCGCGATCCTGGTGGCTGACACGGATGAACTGCTCTGTAATATCTCAACCCCTCCGCTGTCCAGCATTGTCCTGGCCAGCGAACAGATTGGCATGACCAGTGTCCGGATTCTGGATTCGCTGCTGAAGGGTAAGAAAGTGAAATCAAAAGTCATTACTCTGCCTCCTCTGAATGTCATCGAACGTCAGTCTTCCGAAATGCTGGCCATTGACGATCCCCTGTTTGTCGATGCCCTCCGCTTCATTCGCGTGCACGCTCATACCGGCATTCAGGTCAGTGACGTTCTGCAGAATGTTTCCCTCTCCCGTCGTTCCCTCGAACAGCGCTTCCGCCAACTGTTGAACAGTACCCCCGCAGTTGAGATTCGCCGTATCAAAATCGAACGAGCCAGACAGTTACTGATTTCCACAGATAAAACCGTCGAGCAGATTGCCGGCGCGACCGGTTTTTGCGCCTCCGGACAATTCTGCTTCGCCTTCAAAAAACATGTCGGGCAGACGCCTCTCGAATTTCGACGTCAAATGCGATCCGGCAAATAGACCTGAGCATTTTTCTTTCTGCTGTCTCCCGTTCGGCTCAGTTCGTAGCCTGATCAACAACCCTCTCCGCTGTTCTTTGTCCGCTGTTCTTTGCCCGCTATCTGGCTGGGTCCGATTCCGACAAATTTCCAGAGCGCAACACAATGAACCATCGCAGCTCTCAATCTATGATAGTCGACCCTGATGATCGGGAAGACGCGACCGTCGAAC
>TARA_R100001132_G_C3274933_1_pt1 | contig 10703 bp, 7 predicted proteins | sample TARA_R100001132 | Tara Oceans TARA_R100001132 (sample SAMEA2621247) | marine metagenome | biome: marine biome (ENVO:00000447); feature: mesopelagic zone (ENVO:00000213); material: "saline water (ENVO:00002010), including plankton (ENVO:xxxxxxxx)" | depth 800 m | reverse complement strand
CGCTCTGTGTAGGCGGAGGGGTAGCAGCGAATACCTTACTGCGAGAGCGACTGGAGGAAATGACAAAGCAGACAGGGTGCCACCTGAGTCTTGCCCCTCCAGATCTGTGCACCGACAATGCCGCCATGGCTGCGATTGCCTGGCATCATCTGGACCAGGGTCGAATCGCATCACTTGACCTGGATGTGACTCCCGGGCTTGTTCGCTGAGAGACTGGTCTGTAAAACCCCTGAAATGCGATCAGGGATTCATGAAACTGAATGTAAAAATCTCAGTGACGTTCGTGAACTGCGGCGACAAAGACAACCTGACATACCTGCGATCCGATGAAACCACTGCTGCCCCTGTCAGGCTGATCCCTTCAGGAATGACAGTAATCACTGGCTGACTGGCTATGCCACCCGTGTTTTGTACTCCCGTTACAAAGGGAGACTGCTGCCCGGTTGAAACTCCCACCTGTCTGGAAACCCGAAAGCTGTTCAGAGATTCTCGAGCGCTTCTCGAAAGCTTGCCTGCCGGATCAGTCAGATGACGATTTCGCAGACGACTGGTTTTCTCGGTATTTTGAGGCGAACCCGGGACCTGTGATTTCTTATCGCGTCTGCCTTTTTCCAGATTGATCCGAATCAGCTGATCCTCTTTTGCCAGCGGAACAATCATCGTTTCAACTACAGGCTGCTCTGTGCCTGCGTAACGAGTGATTTTCAGTTTCGCTCTCTGCCCGACAATATTCCCGGATACATAGCGGACTCGAACAGTATAGTTTCCCGGGAATCCGCTTGCACAGAGATACTCTTCAATACAGTTTTCCTGTTTCGGGCCATACCCGTCATTCAGAAGTACTCCCCCACCCGCAGTCAAGGGAGCTTCAAAAGAACAGACAGTCCCTTTGGGCTCTTCTACGATCAAATCCAGGTCACCATCTCCGTTCCAGGTGAGTTCCAGTTTCAAATCGCGCTCCAGAGCCGCTTTTCTGGCAGATCTGACTCGCTCAGCTTCTGCTTTTCGCCCTGCTTTATTTAACGACTGTTCCAGATCAGCTAATGCATTCAATGCTTTGACATGTAATTGCTGATGATCTTTGATCCAGACATGTGTCAGGATTCCCGTAGCCGCCCACAGAATGGCTTCGGCATCCTTCAGTTTGGTCGCCAGCCTTAACCCCATGATATAAGACTCGGGGCGGGCGGGTTGCAGTTTTGCAGCCTGTTGATAAAGCTTCAGTGCCTGTTCATCAGCCTCAAAACGGGAAAGATACGCGGCGGAATAAACCATACTGGGCACATCGGTAGCAGAAAAATCGATGCGGGAAAGTAACACACGCTGAATTTCCTGCTGAGGACGCCCGGCAATTTCCATGGATAATGCCAGTACGTCATACATCCACGGCTGAGATTGATTATTGATCAACGCGGCATTGATGGCAGCAATCACATGCTCATGTTTGCCGGACTGATGCAGATTGAAAATCAGATCATTCACCACATCGGGAGCTGGCTTACGCTTGGAAAAATACTCGTTCCAGAACGCCTGTGGGTTTTTCACATTCGCAAGCAATGGTGCCTTGAACTCGTTCTTTTTTTCGAGTTCACCATCAACAGAAACGGAGCCTTTCCCCTGGGAACGGCTCCGCGCTGTTAATTTAGATTGATCAGTGACAACAGGTAGCTTCTGTTTGCTGCCTACTTCAGGATCACTGGTTTTTTTTTGAGTTGTTCAATCGTGCGATTGTCAAACCGAAAGGGTTTGTCTTCCACCTGGAACTGAGCTTGAGATGCTTTCGTTTCCGATTCTCCCAGAATGTTATCCAGAATGGCTTTCATTTCCGCATCTTTGATTGGTTTCAGCCCTGGTTGTTCAGCCTTTGCTTTTGCTTTGGGTACAGGCTGCTGCTTCGTCTTTTGCTTGGGTAATGAATTCATCAGCAGCATCTCAGGAGCCACGTTGAAGAAACCCTGACCACCGCCGCCGCCGCCACCCAGGCCGCCGCCACCGCCACCCAAGCCACCGCCGCCGCCGCCCAGGCCGCCCTGCTGACCACCCTGCTGGCCACCAAAGCCACCCTGGCTTGTTCCCACGGAAGACTGCTGTGTGGAAACCGAGATAACCAGGTCAGCCACAGGATAAACGCGTGTGCTTAAGATTTCTTCAGCTTTGATGCTGGTTGTGATTTTCATCACTTCGTCTTCAACCAGATATGTCAGACCAATGGGCTTTAAAATGATATTCAACGCACTTTTCAGTTTGATACCGCTGAGAGCCACATTGACGGGTTCATCGACAGTCAAACCTTCTTCACCCAGATCATTGGAATTGATCAGGATTGTAATGTTATGCAGTTCAGCAAAGTAAGTCATCACTTCAGACAGTGGGATGTCAGGGAAGTTTGCTTCGGTCTCTTTTTGCAGTTCTTCAAAAATCCGCTGTTCTGCAGGACTGTTGCGATGCAGGTCCACATTAGACCATTTCTTGCGACGCTCAGTCAAAGCAGTCCAGACAGGAGCGGATGGCCAGCGAATAGGAGGCTCATCCGGGAAGGGAACGTGTGAGAGTTCAACCTGATACAAGGTTTCCAGGAACCGGTCGGCTCGTAAGGAACGCATCTTGAAGACTTTGGCCAGTTGGCCTGCTGCTTCTGAAGTAAACAAAGCTGCGGTCGCAGGTCCATTCCCTGGTTCCATATCAACGGCAACACGGGCAACGGCTTCCGCTTCTTCATAGGCTTCAAAATTGCCATGTTTACCATCCTGAATCAGGGATCGAACTCGGTCGATTAACTGTTCCAGTTTTTCATCTTCCAGCAGAATCTGATCTACCAGACGCTTCTGTTGTTCGATTTGAGCAAGCTGCTGTTGCTGACGAATCCGTCGCGTCTCAGCGACTTCCATCTGACTGCGAACATCAACCATCATGTTATTCAGACGGCTTTCCAGTTGCTGACGTAAATCAATATCGATATCCGACGTGGATTTGAGGAAATTCAATGTTCGTTTTAGAACTCCCAGGGCTCCATCCGGATTTTCAGCAGAAACCTGCCGGGCCTCTTCAATGGCATTCTGAACTTCAATTTTCATCTGCGCACCCTTGATTTGACGCAGCTGTTCAACTTTGCTGATGGCGTCATCAATCGGTGGATTGGGATCACTTGGAGCTGCGGGTTCTGCTGGAGCTGCGGGCGCTGGTTGGTTTGTATCAGCCTGAGCCAGCTGTGCTTTCTGAAAACGATCTGACATTTTCAGCAGTGATTCAGCACGGGCGTTTTCAGGATCCAGCTGTTGCAGCAGATTTCCATATTTTGCAGCCTGTTCGAAATTGCCACTGCGAATGGCATTGGTTCCCGCAAATTCAAGCTGCGCCATGTGCTCTTCATGTCCGGTGCGTGCCAGATTCATCATCCGCTGACCGGCAAAAGCAACTGCCAGTTCCTGTCCGGGCTGCTGATTTGTCCAAGGCACGGCCAGAAAGCTGTTCACGGCTTGAGCGACAGGTACATTAAACTTCCAGACGCCGTCGAGATTACTGTTTTTCAGGTCGACTGTGAAATTGTTTGAGATATCACCTTTGGCGAGATAAATCGTCTCGCGGTCCGTTCGGACAGGCAGTGCTCGTGTGGTATTTAATTCTAACTGTTTGTCTGAGATTTGAATGGATTCGGGATAAAATACAGGTGCCTGAATCGCTTTGACCAGTTCTTTACCAACAATGGCTGGTAAATCCTGTTTTCCTGCTGCTTCATCAGAAAATACAACACCCCCCGTGTAAACGCCAAGCAATCCGAGCAGTTGCATGTCTTTTCTAGGTCCAACTGCATAGCTGTGAACGGGAATATGCTGTTGAGCCAGTTTGCCTGTCAAGTCTGCCATTTCCGGAAGTGAGATCAGTCTGGCGGTACTCATTCCATCACCAATGTAGACAATAGATCGGGCCTGCTGATTCTGCAGTCCCTGCATGACTGTTTTCAAAGCCACAGACAAATTCGTTGCACCAAGCGGAGCACGGGCTGCCAGCGATTCCACTGCCAGTTGAGCCTGTCGACTCTTGGGAGCAACAAATTCATTTACAAAGGGAGTACATTGAACGTCGACGGCATAAACGGCGACACTCGAATCATTGGGGAGTTCATTCAACAGGGATTTGAGGACATCCAGAGCCTGAGTCCGATGCTCGCCTACCTGACTGGCAGACGTATCAAACAGAATCGCAATCTGCTCACTGGCGTGGGCAGGAGCTGGCAGGCGATCCGCTTTGAATTGCAGGGCATAAAAATGCTCGCCTTCGCTGTTCTGGTAACTGAGGATCTGGCCAATGTTTGAGATTTCTGGAACCTGCTGTTCAGCAAAACTTTGTGGCGAACTCAACATTATCGTCGAGGCAGCCAGAACAAACATTGAAATTCCAAATCTGGATAGCGACATGATTTCTCTCTCCCGAGTAACTTTAGGCAAGAATGCTTGAACTCAAGCCAAGATGGTCGATTGCCAAATTGCGCATTCTCCTCAACTGTGCATTGTATATACAGTCTCGGACACCATTGAAGGAAATTCCCCCGATTTTCTCTTAATTCTCCAAATTTGATGCGAGTTGAAAAGGGTTTGTCGGCACGGACTGAAGTATCCGCGTAATTTGTAGTCCGATTATGGGGAACGTAAGGATCAAAGCCCACTTAGCGAAATCAGCGATTTCAACAAACAGAGCTGATAAAACAGCTTGGATCTACCCAATTGTTCATACCTTATCCCTCAACTCCCTTCTGCTTTCATATTTAAGACATTCGGATTGTACTGATTCTATTCAATGATCAGACGCGAAAATGTCGATCTTTTCTTGTGTCTCACCCCTTGTTTCCACACATGAATTAACTGCTAACTGACGCACCCGAAGTAAACACGCGGATACACATCATCGTCAGAACTTCACACTCCAGACACTGATTCCAGGTATGCTCTCTCGACCGTTTTACATCCTATCATGTCTGATCGCGTTGATCGCTGCACTGATAACATGGGGAGTCCATTCCACCAAATCGGCCCCCCGGTCTGCTGCAGCTGGAAGCCGCCATGCAGTAAAGCAGATCCAAGCCAATAAACCCATCTTTCACTCTCCCCAGCCCGTGGACTGGAATCGCCCCGTCAGCCTGGCCTGCTTGAAAAATCAGCTGCATTTCCCTCTCTCATTCTCACCTGGAGTTGAATACGTACTTATTGTCAATAATCTGGATCGCTCCACCAGACGTACAAAAACGATCAGACTGTCTGTCGAGGAATCGACGGGCGAACAGTCCATCAACTGCTATTTTGAAAATACGCAGGAGCCCGCTTCCGGCTCCCCACCCAGTCGCCTGCTCGATGCTTCCACTGCGCAGCGTACTCCGGACACTGCTGATTTGGAAGATGAGGCATCAACAGAAAAAGAAGCTCTCGAGCCCGTCAGGCACTTCAACCTGTTTGTAACCGATGGGGATCTATCGGACAAAAAACAATACACGCGGCTCAAAGCACGATTGATCCAGGAAAGTCCCCGTGTCGCGATTTATCTCGACGAACAGCAGAAGACCGAAGAGCTGGCTGCCGGGCTGGTCAGTGATCTGATTTCACAGCTTGAAAATGAAGTGCTGGACAAAATCAGCTTGGAATGTGGTCCGATACGGGACGTGGATGGCAACGGCCGCTTCACAATCCTGCTCTCACCCTGGTTAAGTAAGTTGCAGGGGGGGAAAACCACCATCAATGGATTTGTTCGCCCCAGTGACTTTCGTGAAAATGTCGCGGAACCATTCAGTAATCACTGTGATATGCTGTATCTCAATTCTGCATTGAAACCCGGTCAGCAGCTACTGGATCTTTTAAGCCATGAAGTGACGCATGCAGCAGTCTCCAGCATCCGCACTGTCCGTGGCTACTCGCTGCCTGATGAGGAAGACTGGCTGAACGAAGGCATCGCACACCTGATGGAGCCCGGTTATACGAATCGAGACTACCGGATCAGTGAGTTTTTCCGGTCACCGGAATCCTATCCTCTCGTTGTCTCCGATTATTACCGCGCACAACTCTGGCGGAACCATGGATGCCGCGGGGCAGTGAATCTGTTTCTCAACTGGTGTCATCAGCGGGAGCCGAACAGGCGTTTTGCCAATCGATTCATTCATCATCGGTTAACTGGTATCGCCAAAATGGAACAGTTAACTTCCACTCCCTTTCCGGAACTGTTTCGACTCTGGTCTCTGGATCTGGCCAGACAGTCTCTGGCATATAACACACCCCAGACAGACGTGAGTTCACCAGCGCCGCTCATCCACTGTGGAAGATTCTTGCTGGCTGGTCCCGCCCTTCACGACTGGAATATTTCAGACCAGAACCACACAAGCCTGAAACTTGCCTCGACGGCATCTGGTTTCCTGCGACTTAAGTCGAACAGCCAACTGAAGGAAAATCAGCTGATTAAAGTGCAGGGGTTTCCTTCAATGCAGTTGACCCTGTTGAAATTGGAACAGCCAACACAGCAGGTTTCATTACAGGCCCAGTATGCCATTGCTGAAAATCCCACAGAGTCAAATTCTGAATTCGTTGAAATCCAGCTGCGTTGCAGTCACCCTGTCAAATCACTCGTCGAAATGATCAGCCTGGAATTTAACGGGGCCTACCTCTCCCAGGCAGAACGCCAGCCACGAAAAATAGACGTGACAACGATCACTTCTGGCTCGATTGACCAAAGATCCGGCCTGCAAATCGATATTCAGGATAGCGAGACCGATCAGGAAAAACAGCTGACAGAATACCGTGTGTTAATCCCACGAACCAGTTTCGAAGGTAAGACGGGCATCGAAAGCCTCAGCTGGAAAGCCATCGTGATTTCTGAAAACCAGAAACGAAGCGTTGCCCAGGTGGAACTCGATTTACCTTCGCTGCCACCGCGCAGACTGGCAAACAAAGTCAGCGATTCTGCAAACTAAACCATGTTGAAATTAAAAACTGGCAGAATCGTCCTGATTTTCACCCAGATATTTCAGGCGGGTCGCAAACATCTTCTTCAGACGAGATACGGGATACATCCGCACGATCTTATTCTTATAGGTAATTCGACCTTGATCATCACGGCCCAGTTGGGCTGCAATATCCGGCTTGGCCATTCCTGCATACAGCCCGGCAAAGGTTTCCGGATCAACACCATTTCCGGCTTCCAGGTCATCCAGAGCATTCACACCACCACAGGAAACAGCAAATGCATTCAGCCCTTTGGTGGCTGGACGCATGAAATTTTCCTGCTCAAGTGCAGACTGTGCTTCCATCAGTTGCTTCACTCCACGTTTAATTTTATCTTCGGTCTCTTCTGTGGGAGTACCGGAGGCCTGTTGTGCATGCAACCGGGTACTTTCAAAGCTTTGTGAGGCACCTAAAACATAACCGACGGTGATCAGCAGTAAACCGACAGCGACCTGGCTAACCCTGGACATGAAAGACTCCCTGTGATTGCAACAATGTTGTTTTGTGGTTTTTATTCAAGGTCAACAACCGTGAGACACGTTTTGGCATCTCGTACTGTTGGCTTAAAATAGTCAAATCGCATGACGTGCAGTAGCATTTGCAGATCATTTTTACTAATAATTGGCAGCTCAGGTCAATAAGAACCCTGAAATTTAGCTGCTGAAACCACGATCCACTAAGTTTTTGACCGGAATTCAGTCCGATCGAACCAGATCCTGGCTGATCCCGGAGTCTGCACTCGAGGCTGGAGACTTACCAAGATGACCATCCAGGAATTCCAACAGGCACTCTCACAGATCGTCACGCAGTTCCAGAAAGCCGATTATGACGCGAGGCACCTGCTTCTGGATCTTTCTGAAAAAATCCTGGATCTTTCCGGACAGATCCCGGCATCCGTTCCAGCTCACCTGAGGTCCGAGTGGGAATCGATCTGCAGTGATGTCAACGCGGTCCAGCCTGCCTTTAAAAGCCATCGAAAAACCTCGATTCTTTTTGACAGGCAGGGAATGGGACTTCCCGGAGTTCAAACGGCAAAAGCGCTCATCACCAGAATCGTCGCCCTGTCAAAACTGATCGATCGACTGACTGTCTAGAGTGCGTCACTTTTAACCATAGCATCTCTCAAGCTATTCTACCCGGGGCAAATGGACCTGGAGACGCTCCAGTAAAACCGGACACAGTCCCGTTTCCCGCTTCGATCCAGTTTCAGACTACAACGCGACTCAGGTGATGCAGCAACAACTCTTTCTGCTGTGCAATCTCGATCCGATCTTCGGATTTGCAGGCTTCTTCCAGTTGAGCAGACAGCTGGGAGAGTTCATGAAATCCGTAGCCGGCACCGGCGCCTTTCAGCTGATGCGCCAGCGTTTGAAGCTGATCGATCTGCTCTGAACATACGGTCTGGCTCAATATCTGTTTTTTCTCTTCGATCCCATCGACGAACATTTCAATCAGTTCCTGAAAATCTTCGTCATCACAATATGCCGATCGAACGGGGGTATTTTCTAAGGCATTCAACATTTCTAAGATACTCCAATCCAACTCAGGGTCCCAGAATTATCATTTTTTCTATTGTTTAATTTGCGTTTCAGAACTTCATCCGGGTGGACAATAGTGTCAGTTCCGTCCAGCTACGTTTTCAATTAATAGTTTGGAGTAGGACGCGTGGCGGAAAAAAGGTTCATTTATCCAATTTACATGTGAAGTATCAGGTGCACGGGAATTGAATGTACTGATTAAGCCAGATATGCCGATACGAAACATACTCAAACCAGTTTAACATTCCAGATTTACAAGGCCATCTGCAATAAACACAAGAACACGTATCTACCGTCTGATATTGACTCAAACCGGGTTCTTGCCTTATACACCTGCGGTGATTTCTGCGACTCCCAACCCAAGGAGTGAAGTCGTTTCCCAAACGGGGGCCGACAAAGCCTCGCTCTGATTCACCGGAGTGATCAGTCTCAGATATTTTGAGCTAAATCTTTTAATCCATTCTCTTTAGTTCTAGATTAATATATTCCTGCCATGCGATTGTTACAGCGCTACGTTCTTTTCGAACTCCTGCGCGTTTTTACACTCATGATTACTGTCCTGACAGTTCTGCTGGTATTTGTTGGTGCATTCCAACAGGCAACCAGTCAGGGTCTGGGTGTGCTGCTGGTCCTGAAGATCCTGCCGTTCATCGTTCCCAGTATGCTCCCCTTTACGATTCCGGCCACCCTGTTGCTCACGGTCTGTGTGGTTTATGGACGCATCGCCGGCGACCAGGAAATCACCGCCGCGAAAGCAGCGGGGATCAATGTGCTCTCTCTCCTCTGGCCCTCTTTTATTCTGGGGGGCTTCTTAAGTCTGGGTTCACTGATATTAAGCGACCAGATCATTCCCTGGGCGGAAAAAAACATCGAGAACACCATCGCCTGTGAACTCGAAACCATCTTCCTGGAAAAACTGCGTTCACAAAACCAGATCCATGATCCGGCCAGCGGCATCTCCATCACCGTCATGGGCGTGCGCGACAAAACATTACTCGTCCCCACATTTCGCTATTCGCCCCCCAACAAGAAACCCGTCCATTTACAGGCGGAAGAAGCGACCCTGGAATTTGATCTCACCAATCAGCAGGTGATCCTGCATATATCCAAAGGGCATATCGATTTCCCGGGCAAACCACGATTTTTTGTCGAAAAAGATACGTTTCCGTTTCCCCTCCCCAGTCAGACCACCATGGCCAAACCCAGGCACATGAGTGTAAAATCCATCAAATCCGAGCTCGTTGATATCAGCGAAAAAAAAATCGAATTCGAATTTCAGCGGGATATCGAAGTCGCCATGCTGCTGGCGCTGGGAGATTTTGAACGGTTTCAGTCACCTGAAGTCAATGACGATCTCCCCAAAGATCACATGCAGGAAAAACGCAAGAACAAGCTCAAAACCGCACTCTCCAGTCGCTTCGCTTTAAGCTGCAGCTGCTTTTTCTTTGTCCTGGTCGGCTGTCCTTTTTCCATTGCCCAGGCACGCCGACAGTTTCTCACCAGCTTCTTTCTGGTGTTCCTGCCGATTCTGCTCTTTTATTACCCCATCGTATTGCTGGCAATCAATCTGGCCAAACTGGGGAAAATTGAACCGACCTGGTCACTCTGGGCAGGCAATGCAGGTTTGCTGATTGTCGCCATTCACATGCTGCGAAAAGTGCTGCGAAATTAAGAGCCGGTTGAATCGGCACTTTGCTTCTGATCATCCCAGTCAGAAAAGAACGTGGTCAGCCGTCGCGTTTCTCCAAAGATATACAATGCAGCCGAGATATGTCCCGCATCCAGCCAGACCAGTTCCGGCTTCTTACCCATCGATTCCCATAATGCTACTGCGCTTTTCGGAGGGAGAATCTCATCATGCTTCGCAGCCACCATCAGCACATCGCGATCCTGTAACAGTTTTCCATACGTATGCGGATCTACGGGTGACATGATTTCCAGAAATGACTCAAACGTCCCCCCGTTCTCCAGCCACTGCTTGCGAAACTGCACAGCATGCGGATGAGGGTTTTCCCAGATCCCCAGTGCCAGGTTGCCGCCCCCCAGGTAAATCGCCACTTTCTTGAAACGGGGCTCTGCTTCCGCAGACAGCGCAGACATGATGCCTCCCAGACTGATTCCCGTCACTCCCAGACGCTCTGCATCCACTTCCTGACGGCTCGCCAGCCATGCTGCCGCCCGCCGG
>TARA_R100001132_G_C3274939_1_pt1 | contig 10717 bp, 3 predicted proteins | sample TARA_R100001132 | Tara Oceans TARA_R100001132 (sample SAMEA2621247) | marine metagenome | biome: marine biome (ENVO:00000447); feature: mesopelagic zone (ENVO:00000213); material: "saline water (ENVO:00002010), including plankton (ENVO:xxxxxxxx)" | depth 800 m | reverse complement strand
GTCGCCGCGGCGCTCGCGTCTGCCCGCAGTGGTGCCAAAACCCGTCTGCTGGAAGTCAATGGCTGTGTCGGAGGTGTCTGGACGGCAGGCGCACTCACGCTGATCATTGATGCTCAAAATAAGCCCGGCATCATGCGGGAACTGTTGCAGAAACTGGAAGAACGTGGTGCCAGTAATACCCTGCCCAACGGTTCGGTCGCATATGATACCGAGAAAACCAAACTGTTACTGGAAGATCTCCTGCTGGAAGCGGGCGTCAAAATTCAACTTCATACGCGAGTCGTAGGAGCAGCCACTGACATCAATAACCGTCTGTCAGTGATTGTGACGGAATCCAAATCGGGTCGTCAGGCGTGGCGGGCCAGGGCTTTTATTGACTGTTCCGGTGATGGCGATCTGGCAGCGCAGGCGGGTTGCAGTTACGAATTCGGTCAACCTGGTACGGGGCTGACTCAGCCGATGAGCCTGATGGTTCTGTTGACCGGGGTCACATTGGATGGTATTGCTCCTTTCGTCCGCGGAGATGCAGAACCTCGCAAGCTGGGGAACCCGAAGAAAAACCTGCTGGCCGAATTCCAGCGGGCGGGCGTTGATCCTTCCTATGGGGGCCCGACGATTTTTCGGGTTCGTGACGGCCTGTTTGCGATGATGGCCAACCATGAATATGGAACACTGGCCATTGATGCGGCACATGTCACTGAAGCAACTCTGCAGGCACGACGCGAAGTGCATAAGCTGGTCAACAGTCTGAAAAAACTGGGAGATCCCTGGACCAACCTCGAGATCATCGCGACCGCAGAACAGATCGGTACCCGCGAAGGTCGCCGGATTATGGGCCGCTATCATGTCAGCAGTGAAGATCTGAAGAACGGGGCACGGTTTGTGGACGGAATCTGCCACGTACGGTTCGGGATCGATGTTCATTCCACCAACCCAGGAAAAACGAAAGCCATCGAAAAGAAACCGTTCAAATCCAAACCTTATGATATCCCTCTGAGGGCATTGATTGCCCGGGATGTGACCGGCCTGATGATGGCAGGTCGCTGCATCAGTGGAGACTTTATCGCGCACAGCAGTTATCGGGTGACCGGGAATGCCGTGGCGATGGGAGAGGCAGCAGGAGTTGCTTCTGCGCTGGCAGCAACCACACAGAAACTGCCTCACGAAGTCCCCTTCCCTGAGGTGGCCAAGCAACTGGAAGTGATTCGCTCCGGTGAAAACCAGCAGGTGAAAAGTTAATGGAATGCTGAGCGCCGGGTTCGAAATTGCTTGACCCGAACCAGGGGGATGTTTACGCTGTCTCCTCAGCGGTCCGAGTTCAGCGGCTGTCGTATAATGGTATTACCCCAGCTTCCCAAGCTGGTGACGAGGGTTCGATTCCCTTCAGCCGCTCTTTTCAGACTGCCTGCTCACCTGTGACTACTGTCGAGTTTAAGCCTGCTCCTGCAGATCAGAGGGGCTTCTCGAAGATCTTATCCAGTGACTTCGCTTTATCGCTGAAGTCGATTTCGATGGCACTGTGCATCCCCTGCAGAATGATTTTCTGAAAGCGAGGATCGACCTGCAGCTGCAGGATGGTGTCTTTCAGGATGTTGTCTTTAAAGCCGATCGTATCCCCGGTTCTGGCATCCAGGATTTCCAGCAGGAATGAATAACTGCGCGTCCGGGACTCCGTCCGGATTTTACTCATAAAGATCAGGAAGGGGAGCTGGTACTGAGAGGTATCAATCCAGGAACGTTTCGGCAAATTGCGGCTCCAGAGAATCTGCCCTGTTTTACCGTCGATGCTGATTAAGTCATTGTCGAGGTGCACCACATTCAAAAAAGAGTCGCTGACATAAAAGTCGTTTTGAGGAGATCGTCGTCGCGGCGTCGTGTATGAGAAATTGAAGTAGTAGCGCTCCTGATCTTTGAAGCCGATAAACTTATTGAGGCTTGTCAGGTATTCGTCAGGGATGATGGATTCGATGATGGTCTCACCAGTTTCGACGTTGAGTACGCGCAGTCGATTGGGGGGCAGCAGGATCGCCAGTTCTGTTTCAGAAATCTGAGTCGAAAAACCGGAGTTGGAAACAGGCTCATCCAGCAGATGCTGATCAGTCAGCGGGTCCCAGAGACGAACGCGTTTTTCGGTGGTCGATGTGGTTTCGTAGAACAGCTTGCGACCGAAGACGTGACGGGAGCGACTGTTCAAATCCAGTTCGCCTTTGCGGATCAGTTCGCCGGTTGTCGTGCTGTAGACATCGTAATTCGTTCGATTGATATTAAAGGCAACCAGTGCCTGCTGGTCCCCGATCAGCCCTTTGCTGGAATCACTGAGGAAACCTGATTTGGAAGGGATGTTTTTGCGTTCCCACAAGACCTTGCCTGTCGCGGGATTTAATCCGAACAGGTGATTATCCCACTGGAAAACGCAGACGCGCGGCCCGGAGGGGCCAACATAAAACAGTGATTGCGAGTTATTTAAATCAGTGAATTCCTTTGTCCACAGTGGTGTGGAATCTTCTCCGTTCAGTTGCAGCAGCGAAACGCCATGGATCTTGCGGCTGCTACCGAGCGGAATGAAATGACCTACGCGGGTGTTTTGCGAATGATAGGGGTAGGAAATGCGATCGGAAACTTCGATCTTTCCGATGGTCTGTCCAGCGTGCTTATTGATGACATGCAGCTGTTCCCCGGATTTCAACAGCAGCTGAGATATTTCAGCAGGAGGAAGAAACTTGCGTTCATAGTTTTTATAGGTGTTTCTGGTTTCCGGGGGGGGCGTTCCCAGATCACTCTGTCTGATAATCAGGTGAGAGACTTCATGTTGCAGTGGCTGCATGGCCTGGAAGATGGTCCAGGTCTGCGAACCTCGATTAAAGCGGTTAACATACTGTTTTCCGGTGAGGCCGGTCTCAAGTGTGACCTGTGCATATTTTTTGTCCAGCTCACGCAGTAACGCGGCTGCTTCATGGGGAAGCCCGGCGGTCTGCCAGAGTTCCAGCAGTTCGCAGGTAGCGTTCGCCGCGATCTGGTCATCCGGATGACTGCGGTTCTGCATCAGCAGGAATTCAGCCTGCTGGATCTGTCCCTGTTCGATCAGTCGGTCTGCCAGTGTGCTGCGCACTTCAACAGCCTGAGACCAACTGCCGTAGGTGTCGAGAAATGCCTGCAGAGCGAGGGTGGAGCCCTCTTTCAGGGCGACCTGTTGGTCATCCGTGATTTGTGCATCCAGGGCTTCACGGTCGATGCGATCTGCTTTCGCAGTTACTTTTTCCATCAGACCCGCAACCAGGCTTTTGGTGGTGACCAGATGATCGGTGTCTCCTGCCATTGCCAGTGGCTGCTGGACTTCAATTTTCTTAAATTCCTCGGCAATTTCCATCAATGCCTGGTAGTTTTCCTGCTCAAGGAGATACTTGGATTTACGTGAAAGGTAGCGACCTCGTTCCTGGGGGCTGGTCGCAAGTCGTTCCAGTTTCGCAAGAATCAGAAATTCATCCTGTGTCGATTGATTCAGCTCGGCGTAAAGCAGTTCCCGCAAGAGCGACTCAGATCGTGATTTTACGTTGGCAGTGGTGGAAATCGAGAGCAGAGTCTCGAGCCTGTGTTGCGCACTGTTCAAATTCCCGAGTGCCAGTTCTAGTTCGGCTTTTAGCAACTGGTCACTTTGATGTTGGGGAGAATTCAGATTCTGCTGATCAAGTTGAGGTAAGCTGGTCAGCATGGCTTCTGCCTGGGGGAATGCATCAATCTGCCAGAGTCCCAGCGAGATCAACTTACCCTGGTGGGCAATGATGTTTCCGGGATACCAGTTGTGCTGGTCCGGGTCTTGATTTGATTGCTGCGAATGATTCGCATGGGCGTATGCCGCGCCCTGGCGGAGTTTCTGTTTGAAGTCCCGGTTCAGTATTTCTGTGATCTGGGTCGTATTACTTAAGGTAAAGCCGGATTCTTTTCCTGTGGGAATATGGATGCTGAGAATGCTTCCCGTTTTTACAGGCAACAGATAATTATTCTGTGACAGGAAACCTTTGCCGGTCACAGGGCCTACGTGCAGATGCCAGAGTTCCCGTCCATCTTCGATGTGTCTGCCACGACAATAGTCCGAGCCGACAATCAGCACGGTTTTGTCAACAACAGCAGCCACATATTCCGCGTCTTCCCGGTGTACTTCTTCCCAGAGCGGAAGTCCGGTATTTAAATCGACACAATGAATATAGGGGGAACCTGTAGGGAGATAAAAAACACGGTGTTGATCAATCAGGGGCGCAGATGTCAGGCCCGGATGACCAAAGGCGACGGGCCGATAATATCGCTTCTGTGAGATGCGCTGGTACTGGTCTCCGTCTCCGTAGTAATAGTTCCAGAGGAGATCGCCATTCGTGGCATCAATGGCGATCAGAGTATCCATCTGGGTGGTGCAGACCAGAACGCCTTGACTGCAGGCCAGAGGGCACTGCTGATAGGCGCGTGTCCGATCTGCGAATATAGGTTGATTGACGAATGCGATTCCCTGTTTCCAGTGGATCCCACCGTTCTGCGGGTTGATGCACAGAACAGAGAGTTGACTGTGATGTTCGGTCAGGGCATAAATGTAATTTCCGACTGGCAATGGTGCCCCGAGGAAATAATAGCCTTCGATACTCCAGTCGGGTCTGTTCTGCATTGCAGCCGGTTGTTTCACTGCGGGAGAAGCTGTGCCAGCAGAGTCCCGGTTGTCTGGAGCCGATTTTCCGTTTGCCGATTTTCTGTTTAATGGGAGCGCAACCAGCCGATTCCCTTTCTGAGAGACCAGGGGGAAATGAGACGAAGAGCGACGCAGTCCCATGTTGATCTGAGCCGGCGGTTGTGTGTCCGGCAGATAATCAATGGCAAAGACGTATTGGCCATTACTGCTGAGAGATCCGTAGATCGAATTGTAATTATAAAACTTTTCCAGTGGCAGATTCTGGGAATAGGCCGAGTGAGGTGGATTCTGAGCTTCCAGTTGTTCGATCAACTGAGTGAGGCTGCCTGCACTCTGGAAGAGCCAGTCTGTATTCCCGGAGTCCACATGCACCGCCCGGACGCCATTGAAATCACGATAAATGATCAGGTCGTCGACGGCGATGGGTTGATTGACGACCGCGGTTGAGAGATTTTCACGAAACTGTTTCTTCTCCCAGTTTCGGAGTGTTTCCAGTGGGCTGTCTTTATCTGTCCGGCCGATCGGATGGCTCCAGACCGGATTCAGATAAGGCAGACTGGCATCAACTGACTGATTGCGTTTTGCATTACCCTGTGATACGAACCACCCGGTTGTTTTACGAGTCGCGGAATCAGCGAGTGTGGTATCCAGGAACTGCAGCGCCTGTTCCAGAGAGAGTGTTCTGCCGGAGACGATGACTTTCTCTGTTCCGTATGTTTCCAGGATCTGAGCGGTTTTTTCATGCTGTTGTGACTGCTGATAGGTCAGAGCGGCTTTCAGTAAATGGACCGGTTCCAGGCGTGACTTCTGCAGACGGCTTTCGAGGAGCAGATCCCAGTAGCGTGCCGCGAAATCAAAGTTCCCCTGCTCCATATAATGGGTGGCCAGATAATTCAGGGATTCAAAACCGGCTTTCAAGGGAAAGAATCGTAAAGCCAGCAGTTCATACAGTCGCAGATCATTCGTCTGTCGTGCCTGTTGCAATAACTGGTTTGCCTGAGGTCCGGAGATACGTTCATAGTCTGCCAGTGAACGCGGCGAGAACTGGGAATACAATTGCCGGGTGCGCTCGCGGAAATTAACGGGGCGTGGCTGATCATCGGACCAGAAAAAATAGTCTTCCTGGTGATCCAGCAGTTTTTCCAGCTGCAATGCGCCTTCGGTGAACTCGCGATCCTGAAATTTCTGTTCTGCCCGCTCAAACTGAGTCTGTAGATTCCGGTTTCGGTAAATCCGGTGGATCAGAGCCTCACGTTCTTCCGAGATTGACTGATCTGGCTCGCTCTGGTCCGGGACTTCGTTTTGTTCTGGTGGATCCAGGAATGCCAGCAGCGGTTGCCTGTTCTGTTTTTCACCTGAAAGTAAATGGAAACAGGGATAAAACAGAACCACGCTCAGGCAGAGCAAGATTCTGGTTGAGGCATTCTTCGGGAATTTCCTTCCCGAGAATGCAGGATATAATCGATTCATCCTGCGGGTTCTCCTCAGATCAGAAACAAGTGCCTGGTATCAAGCGCATCACCGAACGCAGGCTGCAGCATTATAACATAATCAGCCGGGAGACAGACAGACTAGTTTGAAAAGGAGACCATCCTCCGGATTTAATAAATTCGCGGTATGCCAGTAGGGGAAATAAGTTAGGGATGTTTATTGTTGAATTGACATCCGTCATAGGAATCATCGACAATGGAAGAATCAGATCCTGGACAGATCATGGAATGTATCAAATCCTTCACTGAAGACTGTACAGTCGGGAGAGACAGACCACGCATGCCTTGCTTTACTCACCGCAGAACCAGATCACTTTCCCTGTCTGCTTGTGGATTGCTCCTGTGGGGAGTTCTATCCGGGCTCGTTACTGTCGCCGCTGAAACGAACAAAATCCCTGCCCGACAGGCAGGAAAAGCCCCTGTCGATTTTACGCAGGAAGTTCAACCTCTGCTGGCAAAACATTGTTATTCCTGCCATGGACCTGATGTACAGGAAGGCGGATTACGCCTGGATCAGAGTGAACTGGCATTCAAAAAGCTGGAATCAGAGGCGACGGCAGTCGTGCCACATCACCCGGAGCAGAGTGAGCTGATCGCGCGCATTACGTCGAAGGATGAAAGTCTGCAGATGCCTCCCGAGGGGGAGCGGCTTAAGCCGGAACAGATTGAAGTTCTCAAAAACTGGATTCAGCAGGGCGCGGAATGGAAGAAACACTGGGCGTTCCAGCCGCCTCAGCAGAACAGTCCCCCTGAAACCAGCCAGAGTCAGTGGGTCAAAAATCCGATCGATGCGTTTATCCTGTCCGGCCTGGAGAAAAAGGGGCTGTCCCCTGCTCCGCCCGCTGATCGAGTGGCGCTGATTCGTCGCGTCTGTTTTGATCTGACCGGCTTGCCTCCGACTCCGGAAGAAGTGGATCAGTTTGTGAATGATTCGTCTCCGGATGCTTACGAAAAACTGGTAGATCGCCTGCTGGATTCCCCCCGATATGGAGAGCGCTGGGCGCGTCACTGGCTCGATCTGGTCCGTTATGCTGATACCAACAGTTTCGAAAGGGATGGCGCCAAACCCAATGCCTGGCGTTTTCGAGATTACGTCATCCGATCATTTAATGAGGACAAACCGTACAGTCAGTTTATCAAAGAGCAACTGGCGGGTGACGAACTGGATCAGGTGACCAACGACACGATTATTGCGACCGGATATTACCGCCTGGGGCTCTGGGATGACGAGCCGGCAGATCCGCTTTTGAGTTACTACAATGAACTGGATGATATTGTTTCCACAACCAGCCAGGTCTTTCTCGGCCTGACATTAAACTGTGCCCGCTGCCACGAACATAAGATCGATCCGGTTCCTCACGAAGACTACTATCGATTTATGGCGTTTTTCCATGGTCTGAATTCTTATGGAACGCGCGGCGATCAACTGTCGTTTAACCAGACGGATATTACTGCACCCGAACTAGCGGCAAAGTACGCGAAATACGACCAGCAGAAAAACGATCTCAAGCACAGAATGCATGCGATTGAAGAAACAGCGATTAAAAAAATGCCCGGGGTTGACCAGCGGCGCTCGGAAACCCGTGAGCGGGGAAAACTGCTCAAAGAAAAACTGGCCGAGTATCTGGAACCGGATGAAAGTCAGGCTTACCAGGGGCTAAAGGAAAAGTTAAAGCAGCTGGAAGCCGACCGCAAAAAATTACCTCCACGGAAAGCGGCACTCAGCGTGAGGCGGAGTCTGAAAGCGCCGCGTGAAACCTTCGTGTTACTGCGGGGGAACCCGCATGTCCCTGGTGACAGGGTGGAACCAGGTTTTCCGGAACTCTTTGGTGAGACGGAAGCCATCATTCCGAAACCAACGCAGGATCAGCAGACTTCAGGTAGACGACGGGTTCTGGCGGAGTGGATTGCCGATGAGAACAACATGCTGACATCGCGTGTCATTGTCAATCGGATCTGGCAGCATCATTTTGGTCGGGGGATCGTGCAATCGCCGAATAACTTCGGGCAACTGGGCGTGCCTCCCACGCATCCCGAACTCTTGGACTGGCTGGCCCTGGAATTCGTGAAAGGCGGTCAGCGATTTAAAGCATTTCATAAGTTGATTCTGATGTCGAATACGTATCAGATGTCGTCCCGGCACTCGGAACAGGCGGCAGCCGTCGATCCGGCGAATGATCTGTTCTGGCGGTTTAACATGCGGCGATTGAGCGCAGAAGAAGTGCGTGATTCCATTCTGGCAGTGAATGGTCGCCTGAATCTGAAAATGTATGGCCCTGGTTTTTATCCCTTGATTTCTCAGGAAGTGTTACAGGGGCAATCTCGACCGGGGGAAGGCTGGGGTGATTCCTCAGAAGAAGAACGGGCACGGCGAAGTATTTATATTTTCGTAAAACGCTCGCTGGTGACTCCCCTGCTCTTCAATTTTGACTTTGCAGATACTGACAGCAGCTGTGCGGTTCGCTTTGTGACTACGCAACCGGCTCAGGCTCTGAGCATGATAAACGGCCATTTTGTCAACCGACAGGCGGAACTGTTTGCAGACCGGCTGATTGAGGAAACGGGAACAGAGTATTCCAAGTTTGTCACACGGGCGATTCGCCTGGCTTATGGACGGGCGCCACAGCCAGGTGAAGTGGCTGACGCTGTGCAGCTGATTCAAAGATTGATGCAGAAACATTCCCTGAAAGAAAAACAGGCGCTCGATTATTTCTGTCTGACGGTTTTGAATCGGAATGAATTTGTCTATCTGGATTAAAAGCGAATCAGGTTACTGAAACACAGCCTGAACATTGAATTACGAGACAATAGGCTTGAAGAGGATTAACAATGGCTTTGGATAAACCTGCACATCAACAGAATGGACACGCACAATTCTGTCGTCGCACACGACGGGAGTTTTTGTGGGAAACCGGCGGCGGTTTTGCATCAGTGGCTTTAACCGGCTTGATGTCAGCAGATGGCTTTCTGAATTCACAGGCACTTGCCGCTGACGGGGTGAGTCGGTACCAGAATCCGCTGGCTCCCAAAGATCCTCACTTCAAACCGAAAGCGAAGAGTGTGATCTTTCTGTTTATGTACGGCGGGCCCAGCCACGTCGATACATTTGACCATAAACCCAAGCTGTATGGCCTGGATGGCAAGACGGTTTCTGTAAAAACCAAGGGGCGCGGCGGAGAAAAAAATGAAGGCCGCGTCGTAGGGCCGAAGTGGAAGTTCAAGCGGTATGGAGAATCAGGTCAGTGGGTTTCGGAACTGTTTCCCCATCTGGCAACCTGTGTTGACGACATTGCTTTTCTGAAATCGATGACTGCCGATTCGCCCATTCATGGATCAGCGATGTTGATGATGAATTCCGGTCGCATCTTGAGCGGTTTTCCCAGTCTCGGTTCGTGGCTCAATTATGGACTGGGAACTGAGAATGAGAACCTGCCTGGTTACGTTGTGATGCTGGATCCGACTGGTGGGCCCATCAGTGGCGCCAAAAACTGGTCCAGCGGTTTCATGCCGGCGACTTACCAGGGAACCACGATGCGTTCCAAAGGCGCGCCTCTGATTGATCTGCGTCGTCCGGAAGGCATGTCTAAAGCGGTACAGCGGGAACTGCTGGATGCTTTGAAAGCTGAGAATGAAAAACACGAAGCCACCCGTGCCGGAAACTCGGAACTGGCAGCGCGAATTGCGAGTTATGAACTGGCTTTCAAAATGCAGCAGCATGCTCCCGAAGCAGCGGATCTGGCTGCAGAGACACAACAGACCCAGGAAATGTACGGTTTGAACAATCCACGCACCGCTGATTTTGGCAGTCGTTGTCTGCTGGCGCGTCGGCTCGTGGAACGGGGTGTGCGATTTATTCAACTCTACTCAGGTGGAAACCATAACGATGCGAACTGGGATGCGCACGGTGACCTCGTAAAAAATCACAGCTTCCATGCGGGAAATACGGATCAGCCAATTGCAGCATTGATTAAGGATTTAAAGGCCCGGGGACTGTTTGATGATACGATTATTGTCTGGGGTGGTGAATTTGGCAGGCAGCCCACCGCGGAATATGCGAAAGGAACCGGCCGCGATCACAACTCTGCCGGGTTCACAATGTGGACTGCCGGGGGCGGAATCAAAGGAGGAGTTTCAGTGGGGGCGACCGATGAACTGGGGTCTGCAGCGGTCGAAAAACCGTTCCATGTCAAACGCCTGCATGCCACGATTCTGAACCAGATGGGCCTGGACCCCAACCGGCTTTCTTACTTCTATGGCGGCCTTGATCAAAAGCTGGTCGGCGTCGAGCATACAGAGCCGATTCACGAGATCATTTAAACCTTGAGTACCGTTTGACGGTGTCCCTGCCCTTCAATCCGAGTTCTGACTCGCTTTGATCTGCTGCTGCATCCGTGCTGTTATTTTCGGATGCTGGTCTGCCAGATTATGCTGTTCTCCGATATCGGTTTCCAGATCATAGAGCTCCAGCGGCTTCTGTGGGCTGCTGCGGACCGCTTTCCACTTGCCCGCCCGCAGTGCTTCCTTCCCGCGATATTTCCAGAACAATGTTTCGTGA
>TARA_R100001132_G_scaffold14668_2_pt1 | contig 10771 bp, 7 predicted proteins | sample TARA_R100001132 | Tara Oceans TARA_R100001132 (sample SAMEA2621247) | marine metagenome | biome: marine biome (ENVO:00000447); feature: mesopelagic zone (ENVO:00000213); material: "saline water (ENVO:00002010), including plankton (ENVO:xxxxxxxx)" | depth 800 m | reverse complement strand
TCACGTGTTTCATCGGTCAGGGGGGTATGAACTGTCAGGAAGTCACAGTGTTTGACCAGTTCATCGACTTCTTTGTAAAGTTCGATGCCATACTCGGCGGCACGCTCTGATGACATGAAAGGATCGTACCCGATGATTTTCATTTCCAGTCCCTGGGCACGATGTGCGACGGAGAGACCGATGCGTCCCAGCCCGATAATGGCCAGCGTTTTACCAGCGACCTGGGTTCCCGTCAGTTTTTTACGTTCCCATTTTCCTTCTTTCATGGTGGCATAGGCGGGGCCGATGTTCCGGGCCAGCGCCATCATGAGGGCAATTGTCTGCTCGGCGGTACTGGTGGTATTCCCGGCCGGCGTATTCATGACGACAATCCCTTCCCGCGTAGCGGCGGCACGATCGATATTGTCGACCCCCACACCGGCGCGCACTATCGCTTTCAGCCGGGGTTGACCTTTCAGGATCTCTTCAGTGAGTTTAGTCGCGCTGCGGATGATAATACCATCTGCCGTCTTGAGTGCTTCCCGTACTTCTTCTGGTGATAAGCCGGAACGAATATCCACTTCGATTTCCGGGTTATCTTCGAGGATTTTAAGACCGGCTGGCGAAAGATTGTCCGTGATCAGGACTCGGTACATGGAACTCACTCACTTATTAAAATAAGGGAAACGGGTCAGGGAAATCACAATGATTCCCTGATGATACAGAGGTATCGTCACTTAGCATAGTTCGCCAAAAAATCGCGCCAAGGCAAACAGCACCGCAAACTCGGGAATTCCCGAAACAGAGGCCAGGTCGAGCAGCCTTGCCTCGATTTCGGCCAGGGATCCTTCTATTTATGTCTCGAAAGGGGAAAACTTTAGTTAAACAGAGTATGATAGTCTGTGCACATTCTCCCGGATTCCACAAGCATTACTATTTTTGAGAATTCATCGAAGAAGGTAGATATGAAGCGGTCTGTCATCAAAGTGCTGCTGGTCATTCTGTTGATCTTCCTACCCGTCATTCTGCACCAGGCGTACCGCTGGCTGACGGCTTTGCCGGATCAGATCACAATTGCAGCCGGTCATCCTGAAGGCCGCTATTACAGCATGGCGTTACAGCTCAAAGACCTGCTGGAACAGCAGCTTGGAACAAAGGTAAAAGTCATTCAGACGAAAGGCTCGCTGGAGAACCTTGCGTTATTAAGAAGTGGTAAAGCCGATCTGGGATTCTATCAGCCAGGGGCTGAGTATGTGCTGCAGGGATTTCAAACGGAGCAAGAAAAGAGTAAACCCCCACAGCAGGCGGTAACGGACCGCATCTGTTTCATCGCAAATCTGTATTCACAGGTTGTGCATGTGATCGTGCCTGTTAACTCCGAGATTATTAAACTGGCAGATCTGAAAGGGCATCGCATCGCTCTGGGGGAACAGGGATCTGGAGACCTTGCTGCCAGTCTGCCTCTCTTGCGGCATGCACAAATCAGTCTGGAAGAGATTACACCGGCCTACCTGTCGTATGAAGAAATTGAAGAGCAGTTCGATCAGAATCAACTGGACGCCGCCATCTTGACAGTGGGAATCGAGGCACCTGTTCTGCATGAACTGCTTGACACTGGAAAATATCGAATTCTGGAAATACCCTATATAGAGGCACTCACACGTAAGGAAACACACTTTGACGAGTATGAAATCCCGGCCGGAATGTTCCGCCGCGCAGATCCGGTTGTGCCACCACAAGACCTGCCAACGGTAGCCTGTGGCGCACACCTGCTTGCCCGAGAGTCGGTTTCCGACGAACTGGTTTCGGGAGTGACCGCCATTATTTTACATCAGGATTTTTCAAAGCAGTTACAACTGAATGAATTGATCGAGGGAGGAAATTCCTTTGTCCGGGACAGCCAGGGGTTTCCCCTGCATGTGGGGGCCGATCATATCTATAATCCCGAACTGAAGCCCTTTCTGAATTCGGAGTTTGTTGAAGTTACTGAAGGAATGCGATCGTTTATCGTATCGATGCTGATTGCGACTTACCTGCTGTGGCGTCAGATCCAGAAACGGCGTGAAAAAGCCAAAGAACATAAGCTGGACCGCTACATCAGACAGCTGCTGGCGATTGAGAAGAAGCAGATGAAACTGGATGGCAATAACCTGTCAGATGGTCCGGATTTACAGGTTCTGCTGGACGAGGTGACCATCTTAAGACAGGAGAATCTGAACCAGTTTTCTGCCCATGAATTGAATGAGGATCGTGCGACGGATGCTTTTCTTGAGATGTGCCATGCTTTAAGTGACAAAATCAATGCCAAGCTGCTGGGCTGGAAAATTGATCGGTTGGGTGAGAAAATAAACAAAAGTCCTGAATCTGACAGCTGAAACTTAATTGCATCCGGAACCGAAAAATGCTGGCGAACGCCAACCTGATCAATGGTCTGATAATCCTAGTGGTCATGATACTCTGCTATCTGTTTATATTAATTCCGTTTCTGATCTACTATGCCATTCAGCATATGAGATCGCCCCAATTGATTCTATTACCGGAAGAAGACTGGGGTGATTATCTTACGGGCAAGTGCAGGGCAGAAGCAGACTGGTCACAGACGAATCAATTTGTAGCAGTCGGCGTTTATCGCTGGCAGCAGAACTATATCATCGTCTGGGAGAATGACTCACTGGCGACATTCTTTCAGACCACACTCTCCCCCTACGGCCGATTTCATAGTTTTACGACGATCTTCGAAGAAAGTAACACGCTGATCACAGCCAACGATCGAGAAGCGTTAATCTTTCCGGCACCACCGGGGCGGTACGTCCAGTCATTCGGAGTAGAACAGACGGGCATTCTGAATGAAAAACATCAGGTGGCAATTGAGGATCTGAAACGCGTTAAGCGGCTGGAACTGGCAGAAGAGTTTCCCGAGTTTGAAGAGTCCTATCTGGCCGGTTTACGACAGCAGCACGAGTTCGTCCGCTCCGTGTTTTTCTATCCGATCCGGGGCATCTGGTGGTATCATGTGGGACGTCGAGTCAAATACAATCGACCAATCGATTTAGAGCATGTGATTTTCGAAAACTGACTGGATATGAATGCTCAGGACTCAGCAGGTTTCTGTAATACCCAGAGCCCTCGGTGAATCTTCCAGCCTTCTCTGCGTTTTTTTCGTTCAAAGCTGGTCTGGAAGTCCATATCGTGCTCAGGCAGTTTTTCTTCAGGTGCCTCACGGCTGATAAACTGGCTGGCATGATCCATCAGGTTTTTGACGCGTTCAAAGTACTCTTCTACATCGGTCCAGAAGTGCAGTTCGCCTTCATGCTTTAACGCTTTGGTGATGCGGCTGACGAATACGTCGGTAAAGATCCGTCGTTTATGATGACGTTTTTTCCACCAGGGATCGGGAAAGTAGACATGTACTTCGGAGATGGATGAATCCGGAATGAATTTATCAAATGCAATCCGGGCGTCTCCCCCCAGCATGCGGGCATTCGGCCGTTCGGCTTTGAGTAATCGGCTTGCTGCCCGTCTGCCTTCCCGATAATCTATTTCCATGCCGAGGAAGTTTTTTTCCGGGTGTTCTCCGCTGCCATTAAACAGGAACAGTCCACGGCCTGCCCCCACATCCAGGACGACGGGATGATCATTCCCAAAGAAACGATCCCACTCGAAAGGGCCTTCCAGATCCTCAAGTGTCTGAAAGTAAGGGCGAAGATCTCGGGTTGGTTTGGGACGCGACATGATTTAAAGGGTGATGCTTTCAGGTGGATAACTTACATAATATTTGCTGCACACACTGTAGAATAGATATCCTGAGCTGTAAATTATCACGAGAGCCTCGAAGTTTGTTTTTTGGAGATCCAGATGTTTTCCGAATATTTGATGCAGGCGGCGATTCAGGTCAAGTCAGCACTGGTACAGAATAACCAGAAACTGGTGTTGGCAGAAAGTTGTACTGGCGGTCTGGTGGCTACGCTGATGACCAGCATCCCGGGGATTTCAGAACACTTTTGTGGCTCTGCCGTGGTCTACCGCTGGGATACAAAAATGAAATGGCTGGGAGTTCAAAGGCAGACGCTGGATGAATATACGGACGTCAGTGTTGAAACTGCTCGTGAAATGGCATTGGGTGTGTTGAATCAGACCCCGGAAGCGACATTGTCCGCCTCGATTACGGGACATCTGGGGCCCGACGCTCCTGTACTCCAGGATGGGATTATCTGTATCGGTCTGGCACGAATCCTTGGCGACGGGCCTCAAATGAGGTCGGAATTGATCTCTGCTGAAAGTTATCAATGCGACGAAATACTGGCCGAACTGGACTTGGGATCGGATTCCAGGCACCCATTGACGTTCAGGCAGCAACGACAGATTGCCGCTGCTCATCAACTTCTGACTTTGATTGCTTCAGCCGGTGTACAGTAAATTCCGTCTCAAACCGAGACAGGGAACACTTTTAGGTTCATGATTAATGAACCAGTAGTCGGGCCGTGTGATTTCGCGGTTGCATATCCGGAATAATCGTCAAGCTTTAGCTTTCCGGAACAGGTCTCTTGGTTTTGCCACGTGTTGCAACCGCTTCGTCCGGCACGATCTTCGTTATGAGTACGATATTCTGTACTTCCCTTTGCATCGACACAACTTGAATAACCGAACTATTCACTAGGCCGTGAGTGGTCGTTCAATGCATTTCATCAATTACAATCGATCCAACCAGAACCGAATCTGGCAATAGATCGAATTGAGTATCTTGAAGAGAACATCTCTCAAAGTTCTCCCGTCATTGAATTCACAAGTCGGCAATAGCAAATTTATCGCTCTCGACTCTACTTTTTAGAGGATATCAAAATGAAGCGCTGCAGTATTTGGGCCGCAGTTCTTTCAGCGTCTGTCGCTGTTCCATTTGCAGGCTGTTCACACATGCCCACAGCCATGCTCCCTTCCTCCGCCAGGGAAAAAGTTCTGGACAGCAAAATGGCCGTTGCGCAGGATCTGGAACACAAAAAAGAATTGGAAAAGGCTAAGAAAACCTATGAATCCATTCATAAGGCAGATCCGGATCGGGCACTGGCATGCCACCGACTGGCGATCGTCAGCTACCGACTGGGTGAGCGTGACGAATCGCTGGAGTACTTTGAAAAAGCAAAAGAGCTCACGCCCGAAAATGCAGAATTATTGAGCGATTACGGGTATGCACTTTACAAAATGAAAAAATATCCTGAAGCCGAAGATGTGTTGAGAAAATCGGTTTCATTGAGCCCCAAGAGCGAACGTGCCACAACCCGCCTGGCAACAGTACTGGGAAGCCAGGGGAAAATGCAGGAGAGTTATACTCAGCTCTGCAAAATCAGTTCGCCTGCTGAAGCGCATGAAATTATCGCTCATCTGCATGCAGAGCGTGGCGAAAAACAACTGGCTCTTACTCACTATCAAAAGTCTCTGGCGATGAGCCAGAGAGATGCCAGTGGGCGGGGATCGATCAAACAGGGGTCGAAAGAATTTGAACAGAACCAGAAGTTATTGAAGCGTGTTGAACAGAACATTGCACAACTGTCTGCTGATCCTGCTCTGAAATCCTCCCCCGATACGAGGATGGTGAGCCATTCACAGAAATCGCAGACCAAACCGGAGATGCAGACGGCCGGTCTGGAAAAAGACATGTTTCGAAAGGTAAATCGTACTAATACGACAAAGCCAGAAGTGAAATCTCAAGAATCCCAGCCAAAAACCGAAGTCGCAGAAGTTAAGGATTCTCCGTTCCGGGCGATCCGGGATCGATTCCTCAAAGATAATGATGCGTCCTCTGGTGAAAACCCGTTCCTGGCTGACCCGATGCTGGCAGAATCTGCTTTCGACGAACCAGAGGTTGAAGTCGCCTCGACAAAACCCGAGCAAAAGCAGGTTGTCGAAGTTGAAAAAATCATGGCTGAGGTCCAAAGCCAGCCCGAACCACAGGAGAATGTCAGTTTCAGAAAGCTGACGGATGAAGATGTTAACCGACTGAAAGGCGCTGCTGCAATCGAGAAAAAAACCGTAGCTGTAGCTGCTGCAACAGAGCAGGTTGCTAAAGTTGCGTCACCAGAGCAGAACCAGACCAAAACGAAACGTTCCGCATTTGAACTGATGCGTGAACTGCAGAACGAACTGATCTCCGACTTTACTCCACCACAGCAGGAATCACCTGCTCCCCAGCCGGAGTATCGCCTGGTACAGCAGACAGAACCTCAGTATGAGGAAAGAAATCCGTTTGAAAATGCCAGTCATACGACCACTGTCACATCCCCGTTTGAGGGATCTGAGGTAACACGAATCGGTAAATGGAATCCACTTGATCCCGATTCGATCAAGACTGCTGAATCCGGTAAAATCAATACCTTGTCACAACAGATCGAAAGCCGTCCTGTTACACAAAACCAGAAGCTGGTGGTCCAGACCGCAAGCGTCAGTCAGCCCAAAAAGCAGGATCTCATTCAACCGAACACCGCGGAAGCGTTATGTCCCGATGCTCAGGGTGAAGTGTTAAGCCTGGTGAGAGAACTGAACTCAAATCAGGTACCAGAACTGAAACAGGCTATCCAGAGACTGGGGGCAATGGAAGCTGAAGCTGCTGCTGCAGTGCCAGCTCTGCGATCTTTGTCTCTGCACGAGAACATGGGAGTCCGTATCCAGTGTGCATTCTCCTTGTGGAAGATCGCCGGAAATACGGATGACTCGGTGCCGACTCTGATGGATGCCATGAATTCGTCCGTCGAAAGCGATCGCTCCTTTGCGGCAGCAGTACTGGCTCAGATCGGGGTTCACTCACAGGAACTGACTCCCATCCTGGTACGGTCTCTGTCGGACAATAACGAGTATGTTCGTCTGCATACGGCAGAATTGCTGGCCCGCGACTCAGAGTGGAAATATCAGGCGAACAAAACGCTTGCCGATTGCCTGCTGTCAAAAGATGTGAATATCCGCTGGCTGGCCAGTTACAGTCTGGCAGATCTCAAGCCGGAAGATGATCATGTGATTGCTGTCCTGAGCATCGCTTTACAGGATAAAGCCAGCCAGGTACGTGCAGGTGCTGCTTACGCCCTGGGAGAGATCGGACCTTACGCCCATAAATCGATTCCGGAACTGCAGAAAGCTCGCTTCGATACCAATTCCGAAGTGCGAACTGCAGCCAAGAATGCCTTGAGCCGAGTACGCCGGGTGACTCCACCTTCCGCGAACTGAAAAATTCTGATTGATCGTTTCACTACGGCTTCAAACCTGGATGTTCAGGATTGAAGCCGTTTTTTTATTGAGTCAGACTCAGCATCAATAGCGGTTCTGGAGAATGTCCGCGCCGGTATTTACGGTCTGATACGGATAGCTCTGATCAGAGTCGTTCAGGGCTTCACGCTGAGGAATATTGGACTGGGAGTCTTTTGAAAGATGACGTTCCAGCCGTCCTTCCAACGCTTCCTCTTTCTGTTCCATTTCCTGCTTTCGCAACTTTCGTTCACGTGTAGCAGCCAGCGTGCCCAGACCAAAATAAGAAATCAGGCCAAACACCCCCATCATCAGAAAGGTACTGTCAGCAGGAATGGATGAAGTGGTTCCCGTGGCCATACCGAGTACAAAGATGCTGATAATCAGGATCGAAGTATGGCTCAGTAAAGGGCGTGTGCCTGTTTCTGCGGCTGATCTTTTTCTAGAATGCGTCATAGGAGAAGTCGGTCTCGGGATGATTCGAAGTGGGGGATCGATACAAGCTGGGCCTTCACGACTGGCCCCGTTCCCTTGAGCAATCTGGATCTGCTCATCTAAACTTAGTTCGATTCTTTGTACGGGTCAAAAAAAAGAGAGCATTTCCTCCCTTTTTTGTAAAATGAAGTTGATTGACAACCGATTTTCAGTGAGTTTGGATTGCACATCCCGTCTGGCCGTTAGAATCGCTACAAAAATAATATCTGTTTCAGGAGTTGAGAGCGTCTGTGAAAATTGCTTTGGCACAATTGAACCCGACTGTCGGCGATCTGTCCGGCAACTGTCAGAAAATTCTGGAAACAGTAAATCGCGCAGTTCCATCTGACGTCGATCTGGTTCTCTTCCCGGAACTGATTCTCTGTGGCTATCCACCTAAGGACATTTTACTCCGAGAGGGTTTTATCGAAGCCTGTGATCGTGCCCTCGACATGCTGGCAGCACAGTTGAATCCCGAGATCGGTGTAATCATTGGTCATCCCACAGGGCGAGATCTCCCTGCAGGACGAATCGCGAATGCGGCCAGCCTACTGTTTCAGGGGAAAATCGAATCACAAATTCATAAATTGCTGCTTCCCAATTACGATGTCTTTGATGAGCAACGCTATTTTCGTCACGCAGATCTCAGGCAGATCAAACCGGTTCTATTCCAGGGGCTGAAATTAGGTCTGCATATTTGTGAGGATGCCTGGTGGGGGCAACCAGATACTTTCTATCACAATCAGCCCTTTGAATTACCGGATCCAGTCAAAATACTCGCGGAAGCCGGCTCAGATTTACTGATCAATATCTCCGCCAGTCCCTTCGAGATTGATAAACGAAGTCGTCGACATCAAATTATTGATGCGCATCGGAGTCGCTACTCGATTCCCTATCTGTTTGTGAATCAGGTGGGTGGGAATGACGATCTCGTATTTGATGGTCATAGTTTTGTATTAGATGCTTCCGGCGGTCTGGTATTACAGATGCCCGGCTTTCGAGAAGACATCCAGTATTATGAGACAGACCAGACCCTTGAGAGAGACTCTCCGGACATCCGTTCTATATCCCGTGAAGAACAACTGTTCGATGCCCTGGTTCTGGGGCTGCGGGACTATATGCAGAAGTGTGGATTTACAGATTGTGTCCTGGGGCTGTCTGGTGGAATCGACAGCGCTCTGGCCTGTGCAATTGCGGCAGAAGCAATCGGACCAGAACGCGTACACGCACTGCTGCTCCCCAGTCGATACAGCAGCGATCACAGTGTCGCTGACTCACTGGCACTGGTAGAAAACCTGGGTCTTGATCACGAGACGATCCCCATTGATTCAGTCCATCTCGCTTTTGAGAATCTGCCGGTGATCGGCGAAGACTTAAAACTTGAGCCTACCGGCCTGGCGGACCAGAATTTACAGGCACGCATCAGGGGAGCAAGTGTGATGGTCCGCAGCAATCAACATGGCTGGATGGCATTGGCGACAGGTAACAAAAGCGAACTGGCGATGGGCTATTGTACGTTGTACGGGGATATGGCGGGCGGATTTGCTGTGCTGAGCGATGTTTTTAAATGTGACGTTTATCGCGTAGCAAAGTATGTGAATCAAAGAGCGGGGAGAGTCGTGATACCGGAAAACATACTCGAAAAAGCTCCCAGTGCCGAGTTGGCCCCGAATCAGGTTGACCAGGATTCGCTGCCACCGTATGAGTTACTGGATGGAATTTTGAAAGGGCTGATTGAGGACGAGCGCTCGGTGAAGAGCCTGGCGCAGGAGTTTCCTCTGGAGACCGTCCTCTGGGTGGCAGGTCGCCTGGACCGCAATGAATTCAAACGGCGGCAGATGCCTCCGGGCATTAAGCTCTCTGCCCGTGCCTTCGGTTCCGGACGCCGCATGCCGATGGCTGCCCGGTTCCAGTGGAATGATGAATAACAATATTGACAGATCTGATGACACCCTGACTCCTGCTGTGGGAATAAACAATGAAAAACTATCTCTGGATTGTGACCACGCTTCTGTTATTCGTCTGCAGCTGTCATCAAGGCCAGGCAGCCGACTCTCATCATCTGCCCTCCGCTTCACCGGAATCGGTGGGCATGGACCCCGGGCGGCTGGCGTTGATCGACTTTGTCGTTCAACAAGGACTGGAACGTGATTCCATGCCCGGAGCCGTCGTACTGGTGGGATATCAGGGGAAAGTCGTCTTTCTGAAAGCGTACGGTGATCGACAGCTTCAGCCGGAAGAAGTAGCGATGACCACGGACACGGTGTTCGATCTGGCATCCCTTACCAAACCGATTGCGACAGCAACGAGTATCATGCAACTGATCGAGCAGGGCAAAGTTCAGCTCAGCGATCCAGTTTCCAAATATATTCCTGAATTTGCTTCGAATGGAAAGCAGGATATTACGGTTTATCAGCTGTTAACTCATCAGGGTGGATTGATTCCCGATAATTCCATCAAGGATTACCAGGAGGGCCCGGAAAAGGCGATGCAGCGTATTTATGATCTGAAGTTATACTACGAACCGGGAACCCGCTTTGCTTATACCGACGTTGGATTTATTCTGCTGGGCGATATTGTCAAACGCGTCACTGGACAGTCGGTGCATGAATACTCGCAGAAACATATTTTTCAGCCATTGGGAATGACCGAAACAGGGTATCTTCCGGCAGCGGAATTGAAGAAGCGTGCCGCGACCACTCAACAGCGTGAAGGACGCTGGATGCAGGGGGAAGTTCACGATCCACGAGCCTACAAACTGGATGGTGTCGCGGGACATGCTGGCCTGTTTTCGACCGCCGAGGATCTGGCCATTTATGCGCAAGCCCTGCTGAATCAGGGACGTTCTGGGAATACACAAATCCTGAAACCGACGACCGTCGAATTGATGACCAGAGGCTACCAGGTTGTTGATATCATGCGCGGACTGGGCTGGGATGTGCTTTCGGGTTATTCTTCCAATCGTGGTGATCTCTTTTCCCGACAGGCATTTGGCCACGGGGGTTTTACGGGAACGTCACTCTGGATCGATCCGGCGCAGGATTTGTTTGTGATTTTCCTGAGTAACCGGGTTCACCCCGATGGCAAAGGT
>TARA_R100001132_G_C3274955_1_pt1 | contig 10900 bp, 11 predicted proteins | sample TARA_R100001132 | Tara Oceans TARA_R100001132 (sample SAMEA2621247) | marine metagenome | biome: marine biome (ENVO:00000447); feature: mesopelagic zone (ENVO:00000213); material: "saline water (ENVO:00002010), including plankton (ENVO:xxxxxxxx)" | depth 800 m | reverse complement strand
AGACATTACCTGACTGCGATTACAGACCACTCACGGGTGTCGAGATCTCTGAAGTTTTATTGTCTGACTGTTTCATAGTCGTCGTTGCTTTGCCGGTGGGGAGTACTTCAGAAGCAACTGGGGTTTCGATAGCATCGATCCAGCTCTGATTTTTGTAGGCCCGGTTACCTTTGAAATGCACAGTATTCAGACTACCTCCCCGATAAATATCCATACTGGATACGCGCTGGTTGGGCATGAAGCCAAGAATATTGGAAAGTGTGAGTCGATCACTGGCGCGGCCCGCTGAAACAACCTCTGTATTTTCATTGGGGTGGCGTAGTGCCAGGCTTAATATACCATGATCTTCAACCACCTTAAGCACTTTGCCCTGTTCCGGAGAGACTTCAAGAGTAACAGGATAGTGCACATCTTTCGCATCCCCCACCTTATGTCCGGGAACAGCCTGATCTCCGACAGCAAGGACGCGCACTTTTTCAAGAAGAGTGATCGTGGTTTCAGGAATTCCCTCTACTTGATTGGAGCGGAATAATACGTCAACCACTGTGCCAGGACGGGAAAATCCAGCCACGTTACCAATCTTGTGAATGGCGACTGTCACAGCCCGATTTCCAGGTTCGAGAAGCTCAGAAATGCCAGGCCCCATTCCACTGGCATATAGCTCTATCGTGTGAAAAGGCTGACCTGCTTTAATCGCCGTCTTGAGCGTTCGGCCGGAGATATACTGTGTTGTCATAATCCGCTGTTTACCCTGCATATCATAGTTTTTCTTAAGTAGCTCGGGAGTGATTTGCAGAATCGAGATATCGTCAAGAGACAGTTTCTGACCTGGAACCAGGTCGCGCGATGCAATCGGCAGCATTATTTTCTGTGGTCCTGCTGGTGGATCTTCAGCGAGTACAAATGGTTTTGGCTTTTCATGTAGATACTGCCTCACTGTGTAAGCTGCGCCGAGACCTAGTAAGATTGCGAAAATCGCTGCTGTCATGGTTCCTGGACTAATTTTTGCCACGCTAACTTCCCTGAAAATCTTCGGTGATAGATATTTGTGTTTGGATCTCATCTGGAGTTGGCCTTCAACAGACATCAGATGAAATACACTCGTTTTTAATTACATTCATGCTGCAAATTCAGCACAAAGTACTTCGATTTATTCGCTCGTTGCGGAGATGGTAAGGTCGAGTCCGGCAGGCGCCTCATTTACTGGATCACTGATACTGCTGGAATCAATATATTCACTGGTGACACCATTAAATGAATAACTGTAAGACTGATCAAAGCTCTCGATCGCAACAGCCACATCACCAAACTCCTGAACGATCTGATCCCGCAGTGTGACAACACCTGGTAAAAGCCCCAGCAGCAGAATTGTCATCAACAAAACTGTTGCAAAAGGGGAAACACTTCCTATTTCGTCCATCCAAAATTGAGAAGCAATTCTCATTCCTATCCGATTCCTGTCTGGGTAATTCAAGATTGAATTTTAACTGATCTTACACAAACTTCAGGCATCTTATGTGCCAAAGTCTTAAGACTTTAGAAATCATCTGTTTCCGGAGGGGCGTCTCCGGAAACAGATGAGAGAATCTCAAGCAGTTTATGGACCTTCGGGTTCGGGGTCGATTTGGACGAAGATGCAGGCTGGTTCTTCATCAGCAGTATCTGTCGTAGGATCACAAAAGTCGGTCAGGTCTTCGAACATAGAACCAGCTGTGCTGGATGTGTGTCCTGTAACACCTGAAAAACTGTAACTTTGATTAATGTTTGAAATAGCTAATGCAAGGTCACCTAATTCCTGAACCACCTGATCGCGAACGGTAGCCAGACCAACAACAACACCCAGAACCAGGATTGTGCCGATGAGTACGAGTTCTGACGAGACAACAAAACCGGCCTCATCATTCCAGAACTTATTAAGCATGTTCATTCTAACTCCTCATTAATATGTGAACTGATTTGACAGTTCTTTTGAACATTTTGAAAAAATAATTGAAACATCTTCAGTTGCGAATTAAATCAGAGAATTCTTTAAGTCAATTCGCACAGTCTGGAGTGAAACTTCACTCCAATCAAAAGCCACTTCTTAGCTTCCTTCGCCAGTAGCGATCACAATGCTGATACAGTGCGAAAAGGTTCCGGGGTCTTCTTCATCAACATCACAGAAGTCTGTGTTATCGATGAAAAGCGAACCCGCTGTGCTGGAAGAGTGACCAGTAATTCCGGAAAAAGAATAGCTCTGGTTGCTGTTCGAAAATGCAGCGGCAACGTCTGCAAGTTCCGCGATGACCTGATCACGCAATGTAGTCAGTCCGACAATCATGCCGAGAACCAACACTGTAGCGATCAGCACTAATTCTGTTGAAACGACGAAACCATTTTCATCATTCCAAAACTGCTGAAACATATTCATTCGTACTCCTCACATAGATCAAATGGTTAATTCCTACCCGATGCACCGCAAGCGAAAGCGGCTATTAACACCAAAGCAGATTAACTCGTCTGCATACGCCCAGCGCAGACGTTGCAAAAATACAGCAGACGATGTGCCATTTTGACCTACAGCCCATATTTTTCGCATTTTCACTCCACAATGCACCTTGCGCTTTCTCACGATAATTGAAGAAAACCTCATCACCGCTATAACCATCAACAATTAATCCGGGCACCAATTCCATAAATAATTGGATTGAATGGCAACCGGAGAATGTTACGGTACCACTGCGTTTCCAATCGTTAACACTCTGCAGCAAAGCGTTACCCATGATACACAAGCAGTGGCATTTGGATTCTCAAGACGATCAAACAGAGATTGAGAGCCAGAAATCTGACGACAGGTCAGTCAGGGAAGTGATTAAAGACGGTCAGTGACTTGAGCGGGTGCTGGGAGTTGAATCTGGTGAGGAAATTTTCCACGCCAGAGCGCCAGGGCACGTCCTGCATGTGACAGGAAGGTATAGCTGGCTTTAATCTCAGATTCAGGCATCTCCTGGATCGTCTCCACGAGCCAGTGCCCGGCTTTCTGAAGGGTTTGATCGGGAGGCAGTACTTCGGGGGGTGCCAGTGACCACCATTCCATGGCATGCCCCGTCGCCAGAACCCGGCGGGCGACGGGAGTGAATTTACTTTCCGAAGCCAGATCCAGAGGTTGACCGTCCCAGTTTTTATCCCAGAATCCTTCTTCGGACTGGTTTTTGACCAGCAGGCTGGTGATCCCCTGCAGATAGCTCACAACTTTCTCACGACCTGCTTCAGTCAGGATCGGAGTCTGTTCATCCACTCGGAGCAGGATCACAAGTGCATGTAATCGATGATTACCATAACAGACGCCTTTAACAGGTGGTTGTCGCATGATCCTTTCCGAGATCACATCGAAATTGATGTATTGCCCTTCGGTCGTCATCCAGTCCCTGGCGCTGTTCATATACAGGGCAAATACGACAGCAGACCATTCATACTCAACCTGATTCAGAGTGAAAGATCGCATTGCTTCCCCGATCATCACTGACAGTGACGTCTCGCCCTCTGAAGTCACCACCGGATAATCAGCGGGCGTTCCTACCTCTGCCAGGGTAGCAAGAGTATGATCTTCGTGGCTTGATGTCGCTAAACTTTCCTGCACCCGGGTCCTGACCCCATATTGATTATGGACTAATAAGGGATCGGTCTTTTCCCCCCAGACATCTCCAAATCGGCGATGGTCCAGTAGAATATCCCGCATTTCAATACCTGAAAGTGACTGCGGATCATCAAATTCTGCTTCGATTCCCCAGAAACGGAGTGCATGATCTACATGATTGATTTGTGGTGACTTGCCTCTGAAGCGGGGCTGAAGGCGATTCAGCACTTTTACGAGATCCTCGTCGGAAACAATCTCCAGCCGATTATACTCAGGTGCCACAGACAGAGGATTCAAGCGCAATTCCGGCAACTGCTTCTGCAGTTCCCAGCTTTGAAATCGAATGGCCCCCCAGGTGATGACAACACCGATCAGGAGCAGATGAAAACATAGAAATCCTGCCATTTTCAGCCTGGATTTTAACGACATGACTTGAGGACTCATGGCTGCACCTCCTGTTTTTCGTCGGCAGGTTTTTCAGCATCCTGAACCTCACTCTGACTGGCGGCAGCAATTAACTCTGGTTCCCGTGACACCACTACACTCAGATCATCTTCGTATACCACCTTGAAACCTTTCAACTTGCGCACCTGCCTGGCGAGTTGGACCTGTTTCTCCTTATGCACAATAAATGTGGTCACAGCATATTTTTCTGCAACCGCATGCCAGCCTCGATTCGCCCTGGCAATCCCCAGGTAATCCCTCCAGACCTGAGGCGGCGTGAGATGAACGGCATTGGTTGTCATAAATACATTCATCTCCGCGGGCCCATCCCAGACCAGCCAGTCTCCCCACCACTGCGGATTCCAGACCTGCCCCTGAGGAGGATGCTCTTTTAAAAACTCCGTCAATTTCCGGGGGGTTCCCTGGCTGTAAATTTTATCCAGGGGCCGGGGTTTCCCACCAAATAACGGCGTTGCAATATTCGAAAATGCGAAACCAAACCAGACGATCAATGCACAAACGGCTGTTATTAAAGGCGTTTTTCGGTACCAGAAAGAAACAGGCTGTTTTGAATTGTCATTTAAAACAGGAACAATTAACTCTCTCCGCGGAATTACATTTGTCAGATGAGGCACCATGGCATAGACAAAGACCACAGAAAACCAGCCAATCATTCTGACTCCCACAATCACCGCCAGGGACAACAGTCCCACCCGCAGCATATCTGCTGTCCGAATTGGCGTCCGGCTGTGGCGGAACAGGCCCAGCATCAACACCCAGGAGGCACAGAACCAGATCCCCTCGGCGTCTCTGAACTCAAGTGGCTCCCACTCCAGTACATCCTTCAGGTTGGGATTCCTGGGAAATGTCAGCGAGTTGAGAAACAGATCCATATGATAGGGGTTGAGCAGGGCTCCGCAGACCGCTAATTCAGTCACTACCAGCCAGCATCTGACCCAGGGATCACTACAGACCTGTACCAGGCTTCGGGTACGCCAGCCCACTTCCAGGACTCTACCCAGAAATTGCAGTCCCAGAATGGCCAGTCCCACAACAAAAGACCCATGCAGGTTTGCCCAGGCCAGAAAAATGAGAGGGATTCCCAGGTAAAGCGCCAGCAATAAGGCCAATGGTGCTTTTTTTCCGGAATTTTGGGTGTCATCACCTGGTTTGGCTGTTCGGTTCCAGACATCATATTTTTCTGACCAGGCCATGATCACCAGCATCAAAGCCACACACAACGTTCCAAAAATCTCGGGACGAATAATCGCGATCCGACTGGAAGAAATGACCACCAGCAGAAATGACGCCAGGGTACTGATGCCAGCGCGACCGGTTTTCAGATAAAACGCCAGCCAAAAGAGAATATGGCTCGTGAATACTGTTAAAGCGAAGACGTGAGATAAGCCCCGTACTCCAAATGATGCATAAACCTTGGCAAACAATACCTGTGAGAGCCAGGCGGCATCAATACTCTTAACCCCGTCCGCCAGAGCGAGAAAAGGGTCGTACACTGGTAGACTCTGATGCGCAACAATCCATTCGCCGTAGGAAACATGTCCCCAGATGTCTGAATAAAATATATGGACATTGCCAAAGTAGAAAAACAGCAGCGCAAACCAGAGACAGGTTACCAGTTGAGGCCATCCCATCGAGAACATTTCACGGTAAGACCGCTCTTCACTGTCAGAATGTTGTGACTCCAGTGTCTCGGGATAAGAATCAACCGACATAACGCATTCCACTATTGAAACGAACGACAAACACTAAATTTACGTTGAAAATCGAGGGATCTCGAGGCGCACCTCGAAAGCTCGCGAATTCATACCGCAAACAACGTTCCAAAGAATGGATGACACTGCTCAAAACCCGAGACTGAAGGGGAGCAGCAGTTAAGAATGCTGAACATTCTGTAAATTACAAAATCGTGTTTTGCAGCATTAGAAAAGACGGATCGGAACTCAGATCGGATCTGCTCAGACCACGATCTCCCGCCGGGCCAGTTGCGAAATCAGCGTCTCGGTATCCGTGAAGACTTCTGCCTGCATCCCCAGCAGGCGCGCCTGACTGATATATTCGACGATATCATCTGTATAGAAGGCTTCCTCAGGAGCACACTGGATTTTTTTCAGGGCACATTGGAAAATGGCGGGTTCCGGTTTGATGGCACCGGCAGTGTAGGAAGTCACATAGTCATCAAATCGCTGCAGAACTTCAAATTCATTCCAGATGAACTCAAAGTGAGATACACACGTATTTGAGAGAAGCACCAGTCGATATCCCTGAGTTTTTAATGCATCTAATACCGGGATGATGGTACTGTTGAGTTCAAAAATGTCCGAACCAGCAGTCTGCAGCGCCTGAATATCGACGGATTGCCCTACCGTCTGCTCAAACCAGCTGTGAAATTCAGCAGGAGAAAGCCTGCCCCGTTCGTATTCCCACTGGATTCCGGATTCAATCAGCAGATTCTGAATTTCCGCGCCGGACCTGCCACACAGCCCCCCCATCTGTTCACACATCTTATCATGTGAAAAAAAAGCGAGCACATTCCCCATATCGAACAGAAAAGTACGTATCAAGGCAAAGGCTCCTGAATTCAGGGTGATGAAAAAAGTGCGAACTGGAACATCGTCCATATTTCTCCCTCGCATCATAAATATCTCCCCGCTTCATACCAGAGGAATATGACCCGCGAAGTTTTATTTACCCGCTTACGGAACAGGAGAATAGACCTCTTATTGACGCTATCGGGTTATTTTCTTAAATTGCCGGTAGATAAGAACTTGATGAGAGCCCTTAGTTCTGGTTCCTGTCACATTGCAAGTTCAGGTTCGATTGATGTTCTGTGCCATCTTTCAATCCTGATTTATTTACATCGTGGAGAGAATAATAGATGGAATTCGAAGATCAATCTTCCTACCCCACCGGGGAACCAGGCAAAGAGTGGCCTTGCCTGCGACAATTTTGTGTGTTTATGGAAAACCGGGTCGGGTATCTCCATCAACTCTTAAAACTGCTGGAAAAATTTGATCTCAGAATCATCGCTTTAAGTACGGTGGATTCGGTCGACGTGGCAATGAGTCGGATCGTGCTGGATAATTACGAACACGCCCGGGAGATATTTGAACTCTCCAATTACACCTTCTTTGAAAAAGACCTGATCGGTGTCGAGCTTCCCGATGACACACAGCCTTTCATGCGTATCTGTCTTTCGCTGCTGCAGGCTGAAGTCAACATCGATTACACCTACCCGCTGCTTTATCGCAGACACGGCAGAGGTGCCATCGCGTTATGTGTCGATGATATCGATCTGGGGATCAGAACTTTAACAGAGCAGGGCCATCGCATCATCACTGAGAAAGATCTGAAAGACGACGACGAATACATTTAATCAATAGACACGCCATTCAGCTTTGAGGAATCGCCTGTGATTTACCGGTCTGCGCTGCCTCGTAGCACGCGTAGATGGTTCGAATGATTCTCAAACTCTCGCGGCTGGTCAACAGGGGGTCCTGATCATTCGCCACAGCTGAAACTGCTTTCTCGACAGCAGGAGTATAACCACGGGGCTCAGTCGATTTATCAAATTTCAACGTTTTGCCATTGTGATTCAACGTCCATTCCAGATGCCGTTCTTCAAAAGGCAGCATCTCCAGCCAGCCTTGACTCCCCCAGATTTTAATCATCGACTGGTAACCCTGCTTCAAATAATAACCCGCGGTCAAAGTTCCCAGAAATCCGGCAGCGTAACGAAACGAAAATGCTGCCGAGTCTTCCACATCAATCGGTTGTCCCCCCACCAGAGCTGTAAACCCTGCCACATCGGTAATGGATGATTCCGTCAGATACATCGACAGATCAATCCAGTGAATCCCCAGCCACGATAAAAAGCCCCCGCCTGCCTGATCCTTGTGGGCATACCAGCTTTTGTGATAGGCGGGTCTTGCCAGCCGCGTCTGATCTGCCAGCAGCGTCATTTCCACGCCGTAGATTTTTCCCAGCGAACCTCCCTGAATCAAAGACCGGGCAAACAGAATCTCGGGATTCATGCGATTCGCCAGCGCCAGTGATAAATGCAGATGTTTGCTTTCCGCCTTCTGAACCAGAGGCTCAAACTGCTGCACACTCAGACATGCCGGCTTCTCAGAAAATACATGACAGCCATTCTCCAATGCCAGGTTTATGGCCTGCGGGGCCTGTCTGGCCTGCATTGTCACCAGTGCCAGATCCGGTTTTTCCTGCTGAAACAGAGTTTCGGGTTGATCATATACGGCAGTCAGTTTCGAACCGAGCTGACTTCGCGCCGCTTCCGCCTGTGTCTGTCCCGGATCTGACAATACCACATTCTTCACTGCCTTTATCTCTTTTAACGCCGTAAAGTAAGCACTTAAATGCGCTCCCGTTTCATTCGTCAACACAGCAACTGTGATCCGCTTCTCCATTCTTCGTCCCCTGAATCATCTGATAGTTTGCTGAAGCAGCTCAGCGGCTCAACATTGCAATTGAAGCTATATCGTATATTTTATATTACTATACCCGTTCCGCATGCCGGCTTCCAGAAGGGACTTCTTTTTCAGGAACATTCATGCCATCTCCTTTTTCAGGACCAGTTCGTTGTTAGCAAGCCATCTTGTCGCTCCCGGAAAAATCGAACTCATCGAGATCCCCGAACCCGTACTGCCACCAGCCAGCCGATCCGAGTCTGCTCACGGCGAAATTATCTTTCAGCCGGAAACGACCTGTCTCTGTGGATCGGATTTACCTTACTTTATCGGCAGTGATGAATGGGAAATCGAAATCGGTCACTCGCTCCATGAAATGATCGGCACAGTGACGGCCACAAACGGTCAGCGCTGGAAAGCAGGGGACCGGGTTCTGGCAGTCCCGATCATACAACAGGGACTGCGGGAACGCTTCATTCTGGATGAATCACGGACCATCCCCATCGCCACCAACATCCCCGAAGAGCATGCCTTGATGGCCCAACCCCTGGGAACGGCGTTGTTCGCTCTGAAAAAACTTCCCAACCTGCTGGACAAGACTGTCGCCGTCGTCGGCCAGGGACCGATGGGGCAATTGATGAATGCGGCTCTCAGCAACATGGGGGCCCGCGAAGTCATCGGTATCGACCTGCTTGAATCACGGCTGCAGGTCAGTCCTTCCATGGGAGCGACGGCCACCATCTGTAATCAGCACACAGATCCCCTTGAGGCGGTGAGAGAAATTCTGAAAGGAGAACTGCCTGACATTGTGATCGAAGCCGTCGGTCATGCCGACCAGCAGTTGAATCTCTGTATCGAACTCTGCCGTCCAACAGGCAGTATTCTTGTGTTTGGTGTCCCGCCGGAAACAATCGACGGGGTACGCCTGCGCGATCTGGTCTTCAAAAATATCACCATCCATTCCAGCATCAATCCTGATTTCAACCGCGATTTTCCCCTGGCAATGCAGTGGCTCTCGGAAGGTCGCATCGATGTCACGCCGATCATCACTCACCGGTTCCCGCTGGCAGACATCCAGCAGGCGTTTGAACTGTTCCGGGATCGACGGGATGGTGTCATCAAAGTCATTGTTGAATTTCCGGCGTTAAAGCATTCTCAATTGAAAACAGGGTTATAACAAATGTCTTTCCGAATACGAATTCTCACTTCAGAAGGTCCCTGATGAATTATCTCATAAGCCCACGGCGTCTCCTGTGTTTGATTACAGGTGTTTTCATTATCAGTCTTGCCTTGTTAAGAGTGGCTCATGCCGCCGAGACTCCCAATATCATCTACGTTATGGCGGATGACCTGGGTTATGGGGACCTGGGCTGTTATGGGCAGGAAGTAATTCAAACTCCGAATATTGATCAACTCGCCAAAGAGGGTATGCTGTTCACGAACCACTATGCCGGGCATACCGTCTGTCGTCCTTCGCGCCTGGTTTTACTGACCGGCCAGCACAGCGGACACACTCCCATCAGTCAGAATGAACAGTACCATTTTCCCGCAGGAACAACGACAGTCACCTCCCTTTTAAAAGACGCCGGTTACACGACAGGAGGGGTAGGCAAATGGGCCCTGGGACCACACCGTACCAGCGGGGTTCCCAGTCGACAGGGCTTTGATTTCTGGTTTGGTTATCTGGACCAGGGAAATGCTCACAATTATTATCCGGAATTTCTCTGGAGGAACGAACAGAAGGTCGTCCTGCCGGGAAATCAAGTCGGCCCCCAGAAACGAGTCTCCCTCGCCCGCGAAACCTATTCACATGACTTATTGACGGAAGAAGCGTTTCAGTTCATCAGGCAGAATTCGCAACGACCTTTTTTCCTGCAGGCGCATTACACGATACCGCATGCCAACAATGAAGGGGGCCGCGCGGTCGGGGATGGCATGGAAGTCCCCGAGTATGGCATCTACGCCAATCGGGACTGGCCCGCCCCTGAAAAAGGCTTCGCCGCCATGATCACACGACTGGATCGGGACCTGGGAAGCCTGGTCGCGCTGCTCAAAGAACTGAAACTGGATGACAACACCATTATTTTCTTCACATCTGATAATGGTCCTCACCAGGAAGGCAAACATCAGGTCGAATTCTTTAACTCGAACGGTCCTTTGCGCGGTTTTAAACGTGATCTGTATGAGGGAGGAATCAGGGTACCATTGATCGCCAAATGGCCTGGAAAAATAAAGCCCGGTACTTCAACAGATCACATCAGTGCCTTCTGGGACTTCCTCCCCACGGCCTGTGACCTTGCAGGAATCGAGTCACCGCAGAACATCGACGGCATCTCCTATCTCCCCACGCTGCTCGGGAAACCACAACCCACTCACGAAACATTGTTCTGGAAAT
>TARA_R100001132_G_scaffold14849_1_pt1 | contig 10934 bp, 5 predicted proteins | sample TARA_R100001132 | Tara Oceans TARA_R100001132 (sample SAMEA2621247) | marine metagenome | biome: marine biome (ENVO:00000447); feature: mesopelagic zone (ENVO:00000213); material: "saline water (ENVO:00002010), including plankton (ENVO:xxxxxxxx)" | depth 800 m | reverse complement strand
CCCGCGGCTTCTGGACAAGCTTGTCCCTGCCAGGTTCCGGTCTACTATTACACGGTCCCTTATCTGCTGCCGTGATTGCTGAGGGAGTTGAAGTCTGCTCTCGAAATCGGTTAGCCTGTATTCAGTCGTTATTCTGAATTCATTCTGCTATCCGACGCTGAGGAGAGAACCCGATGAGAATTCACAGTCCTGCCCGCTTTCGATACTTCTGCCTGATCTGCTGTCTCACACTTTCTGTTTCTCTGCCGGAATCAGGGGCCGATCATCCAGAACGTAAACAGGGAGAGATGGCGGGCGAAGTGAATACGGATTCCGTGATCTTACAATCACGGCTTACCGCGGCGAAGCTGGATCCAGGTGGCGATCTGCCAGGCAGCGCAGGTGTGGGCCGCTTCGAGCTTTCGACTCACAAGGATTTCTCAGACTCCTTTTTTACAGACTGGCTGACGGCGGAAGCAGATACTGACTTCATGCTGAAAACCCTGGTGAAGAATCTCAAGCCGGACACCCGCTACTACTATCGTCTGCAATATGGCATAAATCAGGTATCGACTCAGAAGGGCCCCGTCAACACCTTCGAGACACTGCCTGCAGCAGAGCAGGTGAAGGAGATCAGCTTTGTGGTAGTGACGGGTATGAACTTCAATGCCTTTCATCATGGCCTGGGGAAACGCCCTGCTTATGCGGGCGAAGACAAAGACCTGGGTTACCCGGCTCTGTTGAGTATTCTGAAGCTGAAGCCGGACTTTTTTGTGGGGACGGGTGACAATGTGTATTACGATCATCCGGCTAAACCCGCCGCACAGACACCCGCTGAAATGCGAAAGAAGTGGCACGAGCAGTTTGTGCAGCCACGCTATGTTGATTTGTTTTCGAGCGTGCCTACTTACTGGGAAAAAGACGATCACGACTTTCGCTATAACGACTGTGATCTGACGGGAAAACGTGAACCGGGCAACGAACTGGGTCTGCGCATCTTTCGCGAGCAGGTCCCCATCGTGGATCCCCTCGACTCAGATCCTATTACATACAGAACCTATCGCATGGGGAAACTGCTGCAGGTCTGGTTCACCGAGAACCGGGATTACCGCAGCCCCAATCGTTCCCCCGATGGACCAGACAAAACGATCTGGGGAAAAAAGCAGCGTGAATGGCTCAAAGAAACTCTTAAAGAATCGGATGCGACTTTCAAAGTCCTGATCTCTCCCACGCCGATGATCGGCCCGGATGGCAAAGGAAAAAAAGACAATCACACCAACATCGGCGGGTTCCGTCAGGAACGAGATGACTTTTTCCAGTGGCTCGATCAGGAAGGTCTGAATCAGCGGGGCTTTTACCTGATCTGTGGCGATCGTCACTGGCAATATCACTCGATTCATCCACCCGGGATCGAAGAATTTTCCACCGGTGCGCTGGTGGATGCGAATTCCCGCCTGGGAGTGAATCCGGGAGACAAAAAGGGGACCGATCCGGATGGCGTTGTCAAACAGCCTTACACATCGCAGCCGGCATCAGGTGGCTTTCTGTACGTAAAAGTGAAACCCGAAGACCGGGGACAGGAAGCAGAATTACAGTTTCGGTTCTATGACGAGCAGGGGAAACTGCTGCATGAGGTCCAGAAACAACGCCCGATTGAGTAACAGGAGCCTGTTCTTCAGTCCGTTTCCCGATTATCGGCGAAGCGAATATTGCAAGTGCCACAAGTGGTTGGGTAGCATGGAGTAACGCTTACTGAAAGTTGCAGAGCAGCGCTCTGGCCTTACTGAGAGTTTGAAATGAGATTATCCCTAACCTGGTTACAGTCCCCCCTTTTTTTCATTCTGCTCCTGATTTTTAATACCACAAATCATCTGGAAGCCGCCGAAGAGAGTCTGGGAACAGTCAGCATCACGGCTGAGAAAACGCCACTCGAAAACGAGCCCGTGTGTGTGGAACTTCCAGAAACCGGATTGACAGCGGAGCAGGTTTATCTGGTTGAATCAGCCGACGCAGATAAGACCGCCATCCCTGCTCAGATCGAAAAACGAAAGCAGTCTGCAGATTTGCTCTGGTGGATTCCGCCTGGAGAAACACCCGCCGGTAAAACCCGCGTCTTTCAAATCAAAGCTGGCACTGCATCACCGCAGCAGAAGCTGACGATCAAAGATACGGACAAAGCCTATCAGTTCATGATCGGCGATCATCCGGTTTTGAGTTACAATTATAAACACATCAATCCGCCAGAGTCTCTGGATCCATTGTACGGACGGAGCGCTCACATCCACCCGATCTGGACGCCTGCTGGAAAGATTGTCTCGGATGAATTCCCCCCGGACCATGCCCATCAGAGTGGCCAGTTCCTTGCATTTACAAAAGCCGTCTTTGAAGGACGACCGACCAACTTCTGGGAAATCAAAAGCCAGAAAGGCCGTGTTCGATTCAAAAACCTGGTCTACAAACAGACCGGGCCAGTCTATGCGGAATTAATTGTGACGCAGGAACATGTGGATCTGACAGGCGAATCCGAAACTCCCGCCTTGCTGGAAACATGGTTCATCCGCGTCTGGAATCAGCCAGCGAAAGACCCGGAATTCTGGATGTACGACATCACCTCTGATTTAAGATGCGCGACCGAATCTCCGTTAAAGCTTCCCGAATATCATTATGGTGGCATGGCTATTCGTGGAGGGCGGGGATGGACCAGAGAAAACTGTGAGTTTCTGACTGCCAATGGCAAAACCCGGGCAAATGGCAACCATGATCGTGCCCGCTGGTGTGACATTTCCGGCAGAACTGAGACCGGCGTTCCCTGGAGTGGATTTACCATTTTAACTCACCCCGACAATTTTCGTTTTCCGGAACCGGTGCGGATTCATCCTTCCATGCCTTATCTGGTATTCACTCCCTGCCCCCTGGGAGACTGGGAAATCGATCCGAAGGAACCGCTCATCAGCCACTATCGTTGTCTTGTACATGACGGGCCTGCACTTGCCCGAACCGATACACTCTGGCAGCACTATGCCAATCCAACTAAAGCGAATATCAAACTGACGGCTCCCTGACTTTCTGACTGCTGAAAGAGGATTCTATGATCTGGGACTTACACTGCCACCTGTCCGGCGTGGAAGGTAAAACCGTTGATGAGCGTATCTCACAGTTGATGGTTTATGCCGACCGGATGGGCGTGGAACGACTCATTTTTTTCATGGGATGGCCGTTTTTGACCGATCCCACGCCGGAACAGTTTCGCAAGCAGAATGACCAGGTATTGCAGGCGATCAGCCACTGGCATGACCGGGCTTTCGGGTTTGTATATCTTAATGCCAAATATGTCGATGAAAGCATCGCAGAACTCGACCGTTGTGTGAAAAACGGTCCGATGATCGGAGTTAAACTGTGGGTGGCCAGCCGTTGTAATGATCCGTCGATCGATCCGATTATCAAACGGGCTGCTGAGTTGAAGGCATTGATCTACCAACATACGTGGTACAAAACCGGTGGGAATCTGACAGGTGAATCAACGCCCGGTGATCTTGCCTTGATGGCAAAACGGCATCCCGACATTCCTCTGATCTGCGGCCATACCGGGGGTGACTTTGAGCTGGGGTTGCGGGCGATCCAGGATTCTCCCAACGTCTATGCGGGAATTGGTGGATCTGATCCGACAGCCGGCATCACGGAAATGGCAGTGCGGACACTGGGTGCAGACCGGGTCCTCTACGGCAGTGATATCGGCGGGCGCAGTTTTTCTTCGCAACTGGCGAAAGTCCAGGGAGCCGACATCCCCGAAGTTTCCAAGCGTCTGATTCTGGGAGGCAATCTCAAGCGTCTGCTCACTCCCATCCTGAAAGAGAAAGGGATCAACGTATGATCTGCGATGTGAATGTGTATCTGTCCCGCTGGCCATTTCGTCGACTGCCTTGCGACAGTACTCCGGAACTGGTGCGCAAGCTGAAACAAAACGATGTGACCCGCGCCTATGCAGGCAGCTTTGACGGGCTGCTGCATAAAGACATCCGCACTGTGAATCAACGACTGAATGACGACTGCAGATCACACGGCGCTGACCTGCTGATCCCTGTCGGCAGCATCAACCCTGCCCTGCCAGGCTGGGAAGACGATGTCATCGCCTGTCATGAGCAATGGAACATGCCCGGCATTCGTCTGCATCCGAATTACCATGAGTATGAATTGAGCAGCCCCGAAGTGAAAAAACTGTTCGAGATGGCAGCGGAACGGGGACTGTTTATTCAGATCGCAATGCGGATGGAAGACGATCGCACGCATCACAAATTAATGCGGATTCCCGATGTGAATTTTGCAGCGCTGCCTGGTCTGATGAAGGAACATCAGCAGCTGCAGGTTACCATTCTCAATGGCATGAAGTCATTACGGGGAGCCAGTCTGACCCGCCTGACCGAGAACCCTAATCTGACCATTGAGATTGCCATGCTGGAAGGAGTGGGAGGAATCGAGAACCTCATGCAGCAGGTGCCTTACGAGCAAATTCTTTTCGGTTCTTACTTTCCCTTTTTCTACCTGGAGTCCAGTCTGAATAAACTGAAGGAGTCGCAACTGGGAATGAAGATCGAAGAGCAGATCACCTGGAAGAATGCTGAGCACCGGTTTGCCAAAACGCCGTGACCGGGCTGATTACTCAGTCCATTCCAGATACGGGTCAAGTCCCATTTTATGGAACATTTCGATCCGGTTCTTTTCCTGCTTGAGCATATCCCGGCGCTGTTTGCGATGCAGTTTCTCCAGGAAATCCTGGGTGTTCTTGAAGAACGACAGCCAACCGGGTGACAGTTCCCCCTTCTCGTCAGCTTTGGCCGATTTCACAAGTTTCTGGATCTGGTTCATTTCCAGGCAGCGGAGCAATTCGTCTTCCAGGGAAAGAAAGAACTGATAATGCCCGGGATCGCCCTGTCGGGCAGACCGACCGATCAGCTGACGGTCGATACGGGCGGAGGTGTGCATCTCAGTGGCAATCACATGCAGCCCTCCATTGGCACGCACATCATCCTTCAACAGAATATCTGTCCCCCGTCCCGCCATATTCGTAGCGATGGTGACACGCGCCGGTTCTCCTGCTTTTCTGACGATCTCGGCTTCCTGTTCATGGTACTTGGCATTCAGGATCTGATGAGGGATGGCTTTCATCGCCAGCAGGTCACCCAATGCTTCTGAGGCTTCGACGGAAGGCGTACCAACCAGAATCGGACAGCGTTTCAGCCGCAGTCGTTCGATTTCTTCTACGACGGCCATACGTTTGGCCTGCATGGTTTTAAAGACCCGCGCCTGACTTCCTTCACGAATACAGGGGCGATGCGTGGGTATGGAAGTCACAGAGACTTTATAGGTTTTGCGGATTTCTTTTTCCGCCATTGCAGCAGTACCGGTCATTCCGGCCAGATGCGCGTAGTTCTGGAAAAAGCTCTGCACGGTGATTCGAGCCGCTTGCCCGGTCGCTGCAGTGATGGGAACATGCTCCTGTGCTTCGATGGACTGATGCAGTCCATCCTGCCATTTTCGTCCATCCATCATACGCCCCGTTGATTCATCGACAATCACGACTTCATCATCGACGACCACATAATCGCGGTCTTTCAGAAAACCGAAACGGGCCACCAGTGACTGCTCGACCTGTTTATAAATGCGTTCGGTATCAATCGAATCCAGGAGTGAAGGTTTCGCCATCAGCAGAATTTTACGGCATCCCGAATCCGTGAGATACGATGAACGTTTTTTGGGTTCATATACATAATCCACTTCCGACTCAAGCTGGTGAGTGGCCCGGTTGCTCCAGCGAAACAGATTCACCGAGGCAGCGTCATTCGGCTGAATCAGCCCGATAATCAACGGGGTTCTGGCTTCATCAATCAGCACACTGTCTGCTTCGTCAATCAATGCAAAATAGTTACCACGCTGAACCAGTGGCTCTTTCCCGGAGTTTTTATGGTTGGTAATCGCCTGCTCCAGCTGTCCGGGGGCAGAAGCACCAATGCGAATCCGGTCGCGGAGAAAATCAAACCCCATTTCATTTGCCGTGCCATACGTCACATCCAGACCATAGGCGATGCGTCGGTCTTCGTCTTCCATATCTGATGTGATACAGCCGACGGAAAGCCCCAGCTTATTAAATACAGGCCCCATGATTTCAGAGTCACGTTTGGCAAGATAGTCATTGACGGTGATCACGTGACAGCCTTTTCCCATCAGGGCACGCAGGTAGGCAGGCAGCACCGCTGTCAGGGTTTTGCCTTCACCGGTCTGCATTTCTGCAATGCCTCCTTCAAACAGGGCAATTCCCCCCATGAGTTGCACGGGGAAGTGTTCCATCTTCAATGTCCGCCAGGCGGATTCCCGTACCAGGGCATATGCTTCCGGCAGAATTTTCTTGAGGGGCTCACCCGATTTGGCGCGCCAGCGTAATTCCAGCGAGTAGCGTTCAAGTCGATCATCGGTCATTTTCTTAAGCGATTCACAACGCTTGACGATCTGCCCGGCAGTGGCACTCCAGCGGGAGAGACGTGATTTCGTCGGGCGAAAACCAGTCTTCATCCAATGATAGCTGTGTGATGCAATGCTCAAACTGCCTCCAGGAATCGATTCAAAACTACCAGAACAAGGATACAAACAATCCGACTGGATCAATGTATCAGGAAATCAACACGCGCTACTTCCAGCATTATGACGCATTAATCAGGGAAAAGTAACGACTGAGCCCAGAAGTCCGAATTTCATCGTGAACCATCACCCTGATGCCATAAGACACTCAGGAATAAAACCTTAAGATGTTTATATGATGTACCTTACACGAAATATCATACCGAAGTCTGACTGCCGGTTCTGCTTATTTTAATCAGTCAGTGAAGCAACAACAAAAACTTTTTTTGTGATTCGTCAGCAGTGATCTGAAAATGAGAGAATTCAGTAAGTTGTTACAGTTTGTTGATTTAAATCAACAATTCAGGTTGGTTTCCGTATCGTTTTGTTAGATTTTTTACCCCCAATCGTCATTTTCGGTGCAGGTTGTATTTTGCTTACGTCAAATATAAACAAGCCACCCATGCCGCACATTTCCTCTAAAGATTGGAAACATTCCAATTTCTCTGTTTTGTTAGGTAGGGCCGCCTCTTTAAAATCATTAACTGAACAGCCAGCTGATTTTCTATACAAATGGAATCTGCCTGCTTTGAATCAAGTTCAACAACAAAGATTTATGTAACATAAAGATACCAGTTTAATGATCTCGAAATTCATCGATAACTTGTGGCGTCCGCGGCGAACTAAACATCATCGCAGGCTGAAGCCAACAACCGCCCCGCTCGCTGCGACAGAAAAACTGGAAGACCGCACACTGCTCAGTGGTCAGGATCTGGTGGCTTTCGCCCAGGCGTTAACAGCCGCGAATGTGACACTCTACGGTGCCGCCTGGGATGCCAGCACCACAGAACAAAAATCGCTACTGGAAGATGGCGCTCAGTATCTGCAGTTTGTGGAAATCACTGATGCCAATCGTGAATTGAACGCCATAGCTGATGCCGAGGGAATTGAAAGCATAAGTCCTGTCTGGAAACTTGACAATGGAACTCTGATTGACGGCAGCAGCATCAATTCCGTGGCAGATCTGGCAGCGGCAACCGGCGTTGCGATTCCTCTGTCAGATGATCCATTTCTGAAAGCGATCGACAACCAGAATTTTTATTCAGGAACGGCACTGCATGTCGCCCTAAATGGTTATGATTCTGAAAACAGTGCCCTCACTTACACAGTCCAGAGCAGCAATAATCAGATTTCAGCTCGTGTCCTGACTGGTAACCGCAGTATCCGAATCTCGGTGGAAGGCTATGGGGATATGGTCTTCGAACTGTTCGAAGGGCGTTCGTCCCGTGCTGCAGAGCGGATTATCGAACTGGCCGAAAGTGGTTATTACGATAATCAGATCTTCGACATGATCATCAACGGTATGATCCAGGGAGGCGATCATTCAGAATCAGGGCTGGTCGATTCCGAGTTGGGATTTTTCGACGATCAGTTTCACCGGGAACTGCAACACGTGCAGTCGGGTCTGCTTTCGATGTATAAGCCTGCTCCCATCCCCGATACAGGGGAAATTGAAGGCATCAGAACACCAACCACCACCGACGACCAGAACGACTCTCGATTTTCGATTACCGGCGGTTACTCTCGAGAGTACGATTTCCAGAATACGATTTTTGGCTTCCTGACGGAAGGTGAAGACGTTCGTCAGGCACTGAGCAACATCTCGACCACTGATAATATTCCCGACTTTACAATCAAAATCGAAACTGTCGATGTCTTTTCTGATCTGGAAAACGGCACACTGGTGTTGACAGCCTTTGAAGGTTTTACCGGATCCTCCACCATTACAATGACAGCCCAGGATCAGGATGGCAACACCACACAGCGTACGTTTCAGGTGAATGCCACTCCCGATTCATTCCCAGCCCACCATTACTATGAGAATGCCAATCCCTATCTGGAAGACATCCCTGATCTGCAGATCACTCCTGGAGGTTCAATACAATATCAACTGGTCGCCACTGACGTCGATTTGAATGCCCTGAACGGAAACGCTTATTTTAATTTTTATGACCAGGACAAGTTAAGAGCCCAGCAACTGGCGGTCCCTGTCACCGCCCCTCCGGGACTGGTTTATTCTGTTAATACTACGACCGGCTTACTGACTGTCAGCCCCACTGCGGGACTGGCCCCGGGTATCTATCAAATTACCGTCGCAGTTGGCTTCCAGCGGACCAATCCTGCAGATCCCAATTACGAAACAAACTTCCGCGATTTGCAGGACTACCAGGTCATTAATGTCATCGTGGGCACACCGCCTGTAGCCAATGATGACTTTTTTTCCTTACAGGGTGAAACCCCCGCTCCTATAGATCTATTGTCAAACGATACAGACAGTGATGGAACCCTGGACGACACTTCCATTGAAATCGTCGCTCAGCCTGAACATGGTACTGTGACCGTCAATGATGATGGTACAGTGAATTACATCGCAGACGGCTCGGGTTACATGGGTATGGGCTCGTTTACCTATCGCGTAAAAGATAATCTGGGGCTGTATTCAAATACGGCTACCGTGAATTTCTCAATTGCTCCGGAAGGAGTGATCCTGGTCACGACTCTTATTGATTTGTCCACAACAAATCGGAAAATCTCACTGCGTGAAGCTTTACAAGCCGCCAATACTGATGCCATCGTTGATGCATCCCCCCCGGGAAATGGGGCTGACATCATCATGTTTGACCCGGCGTTATTCGACGGTCAGGAACAAACGATCCACCTGACTTCACAACTGCTTGTCCTCGACGATGTCTCTATCATTGCACCCACGTCTGCAGAGGGTACATCTTTGCTGACATTAAACATGACCACGCCCAACCGCCATTTTAATATCACTGACAGTAACGTGAATTTCATGGAAGTCAGACTGCAGAACCTGAAACTGACGAATGGTCAGCATTCTGATGATGGTGGGTCAATCTTCAATGCAGAACACCTGGTCCTGATCAACAGCCAGCTGCTGAATAACCATACCGTAAACGGCTATGGCGGTGCGATCTATAACGCGGGAACACTGGAAATCAGTAACTCCTTTTTCCAGAATAATTCTTCACAGTTATCTTCGGGAGGCGCCATCGCCAGCTTGTCAGGGGCGATCACTCTGACAGATACCATTCTGGATAACAATTCCGTAGAAGGGCATGCAGAAGGGCATGGTGGGGGCATCTATGCTTCTGACACGAATGTGACGCTGGTAGACAGTACTCTTTCCCTGAATTCCGCCAATATGGGTAGTGGAGGCGGACTCTATTTTTCGAATGGAGAACTGACCATCAGCGGATCCCTGATCGTCAATAATAGTTCAGAAAGTCAGCAGGGTGGTGCAGGACTTTACATCGAAACGGCAACGACTCTCATCACCGGTTCTACGATACACGGCAATCAGAGCGCCGGTTCAGGCGGTGGTTTGGCACAGTCGGGAGGCGACCTGACCGTACGCAGCAGTACGATCTCACAGAATACGGCGCTGTTGGGAAGTGGGGGTGGAATTTATAATGCCGCTTATACTTCGCATTTCATCAACAGCACCATTTCCGGAAATACCGCAGAGGAAAGCGGCGCTGGAATTTACAATGCTGATCCGTTCGAATTTGTCAGCGCAACTATCGACAACAGTACGATCGCGAACAATCATGCCGGTGGATATGGCGGTGGAATTTTTACATTTGGTGCAGCAACCCCTCTCAATAACAGTATTGTTGCCGACAATTCTGCGGCATCGGGTGGTGCAGACGTGTTTGGTCTGCTGGCTGGCAGTTATAGCCTGATTGAAGACCCCACTGGCGCCGATACTACTTCCACATCGAATTTTATTCTGGGGCAGGATCCAGCATTACTTCCCCTGGGTGATTATGGCGGAGCAACACAGACGCACGCCTTGAACTCCAGCAGTATTGCAATTGATGCGGGAAATCCTGCCTTCGACGGCAGTGCTTTTGATCCGGAACTCACTATTGACCAGAGAGGGGTCAACCGGGTTATCGATAGTAATAATGACTTGAGCGTCCGTATTGACATGGGCGCTTTTGAAACAGAAGGAATTCAGGGGAGTGCAGACCTGACCGTCAAATGGCAGGCAACCAATGTGGGTACTTCAGGTACGACCGCATCACTCCCCTCCCATGCCAATTTTATCGATGAGTTTAACCCGGTCATTGTCGAAATCTGGGTCAGCATCAGCAATTCCGCGAGCTATGGTCTGGTATCAGCCCAGGTCGACTTCAGTTTTGATGCAACGTATCTGACGGCAGACTCCATTGTGTATGGCCCTGGTTTTACATTAAGCCAGACTGGCAGTATCAACAATGAAACGGGAACCATTACAGGCCTGGGAGCGACAACAGACC
>TARA_R100001132_G_C3274961_1_pt1 | contig 10934 bp, 7 predicted proteins | sample TARA_R100001132 | Tara Oceans TARA_R100001132 (sample SAMEA2621247) | marine metagenome | biome: marine biome (ENVO:00000447); feature: mesopelagic zone (ENVO:00000213); material: "saline water (ENVO:00002010), including plankton (ENVO:xxxxxxxx)" | depth 800 m | reverse complement strand
AAAAAACCCTGAAGGCCGGCCTGGTCGGGTTCGGCATGATTGTCGACGAAACCTATCGCCCTTTCTTTGAAACAGTCCACGAGACGGCACTTTACCAGCGCGCCACGGGCCCGGTTGAAGTTTCCCTGGATGCGGTTGCGACCCGCACCGGATCACGGGCTGAAAAATATCTGGCAGAACGTGGCGACAAAGTGGGTGGATTCCAGAGCTTCGCTGGCGAAAACGCCATTGATGAGATGACCGCCACAGGCCTGAACTTTGCCTGCGTCGCTTCTCCCGACGACCGTCACTTCGATTCCTGTAAAAAACTGCTGGAAGCAGGCACGCACCTGATCGTGGAAAAACCGTCTGTCCTGAAACTGCAGGAACTGGACGAACTGGTGGCACTGGCTGAGAAGAACAACGTGACCGCCAAAGTCGTGTACCACAAGCTGTTCGACCCCGATCACAAAAAGATGCGGACACTGGTCTACGACAACATCCTGAAGCATGTCAACAGTGGCTATTGTTCGCTGCTGGAACCCAAGGCGATTTCCGGCAAGCAGTTCGCACAGTGGATTACCGGTCGTAACCCCGGTACTTATGTGGCCGTGCATTACATCAAGCTGATCGATTACACGTTCGGCGGAAAATTGAAAACCGTCACTGCCACCGGTCAACGAGGACTGGTCGGCGATAAAGACGGCCCGACCTGGGACAGCTGCCAGCTGCGGATGATCTACGAGTACGAGTCCGGCCGTGAAGCCGCCTTCGATATTCACACATCCTGGGTCACACCCGACAACTTCCCCGGCTACGTTGAACAGGAAGTCTCTTTCCGCTTTGACAATGGCTTATGGAACGGGCATTCCCGCAAGCGTGGTGTGGAATGTACGGTTGAAGAGAAAACACCGTTTGAACTTAAGAACTCAATGAACAACCATTTCAATGCTTCCTTTGTTGAACCGTGGAACGAGCGTTCGCAGCGGGGATATGGAATTGAAGTCATTGAGCAGTTTGCGAAAGAAGTCGCGCAGATCGAATTTGGCGGTCCCGAATCGGAACGCCAGGCACGACTCGAGAAGGTTCGCTCGCTGAGCTACAACGACTTATCCGCCGACCGCCAGACCGTCGCCACCGTGCAGGCCCTGGAAGCCATTCTCGAACACCAGGCCGCTGGCGATCCTGACTGTGTCGTGCGTGTAAACGATGATAAAGGGGGACTCGTCCTGTATCGTCCCGGCTCGGATGAGGCAGAGGTCCTCTACGACGGAACTGTGTAAGTCAACATTATGCGAATCACTTCGGAACTCTTCTGACGACGATTCATTTTCAATCAAAACTGTCCACTACCTGATTTGTAAAAGAGAAAATCATGACTACAGCCATTCACTTCGACAATGAAAATCAATCCAACGCCGTCCGCGACGCTCTGTTCCAGACCGAGCCACTGGCACTCCGTACCTTTACCCCCAGCCAGGCCGTACTGGCAAAGTCAGCCGGCTGCTATCACTGGACACCCGAAGGACGTCGGCTGTACGACTTCACTTCCGGCGTTCTGGTAGCCAACCTGGGTCACAATCCCCGCAGCTGGATGAAACGCTTCTGCGAATACATGGGCTGGAAACCGGAGCACGTAACCGGCGAAGGAGAAGGCGAGTACTTCGATGCTCTCACGCTGACTGCTTATAACGCGGTGACCTCGATTGAAACCGAAGCCAGCAAGCGACTGATTGCCAGCATTCAATCCTTCAAAGGTGGCAATCGCTGCGACAAAGTCATGTGGGCCGCCTCCGGTTCCGAAGCAGTTCAGAAAGCACTCTGGGCCTGTCTGCACCGTGATCCAGAACGCGATATCATCCTGGCTACCCGCTATGGTTTCCACGGTAAAAAAGGTCTGGCCGGTGCTGTCACCGGATCTGAAACCGACGCCGACCGTGATCCGCGCGTCAAGTTCATCAGCTTTCCCCGTACCGAATGCGATGACATCAGTAAAGCCGATGATACGCTCGATGTTTCCGTCTACCAGAAAGAACTCGAAGATCTGTGGACCGAATATGGCACACGGATCAACTGCCTGATTACCGAGCCTTACCTGGGTGGCGGGGGAAGCTACCATCCTCAGGTCGCTTATCACAAAGTGCTGCAGGATTTCTGCCGTGCCCATGATATCATGCTGATCCTGGATGAAGTACAGGCCAACTTCGGTCGTACCGGCTGCATGTACGCGTTCGAAAAATATCAGATTGAACCCGATTTCGTCGTCCTGGGTAAAGGCCTGGGGAACGGTGTTCCCGTTGCAGCGGCCGTCGGTCGTAACGATGTGATTGCCAGCCTGAAATATGGTGAAGCGTCTGACACCTGGAGTGCCAACCCGCTTTCATCCGCCGCTGTGCTGGCGACACTGGATGAGTTCGAAAGCACCGACGTGATGGACAACACCCAGAAACTGTCCCAGCTGTATATCGATGGTCTCAATGCGTTGAAAGAGACAGGCGTCATCTCTAAAGTGCGTGGCGAAGGCATGGTCTTCGGCATCGAGTGTGCCGAACTGGGTGGCAAAACCAGCCAGGAAGTCGCCATTGAACTGGTGAAGACCTGCTACCTGGGTGAAGCAGACGGCGATGGCATCCACCTGCTGGGAGCCCTTGCCGGAAACGTATTACGCGTCAGCCCTCCGATGACGATGACGGAAGCCGAGGCAGAAACATCAATCGCCCTGCTGAACCGACTGTGCGTCAAACTGGCTGAACAACTGCAGGGTGCTACGGCATCCGCATAACATCAGTTGATGTTCGCATAAAAAAACAGGCCCCGGTATTTATCGGGGCCTGTTTTTATTGATGATTCAGTAACTCGAACTGCTGTTATAACTGTCGCTGATTACGCCACTGTTCCAGCTGTTCGGCAGTCAGGTTCGCAGGTGGTTTCGCGGCGTGTGTGGTACTACCGGTACTGTCAGGTTGCGCGACATTCGCGGCCTGCATCCCCTGCACCTGGGCATTGGTTCTGGCAGCCGTTGTCTTTTTCGGCTTGGCCTGAGAATAAGAGGCCTGTTTTGCACCCTGATTCAAACCGGCATCGGAAGTGACACCAGCCAGCATCAGGCGATTTTCTTTTTCGCGGCGGATTTCATCAAGCCAGTACTGTGCTTCATTGAATTCCGGTTTCAATAAGACGGCCTGCAGGAACTGAGACTCACTGGCCTGCAGTTCGCCACGATCCCTTAAGATGTAGCCGATGTTATAATGCGCTTCCGCTTCACCGACTGCACGGATCAGGTGAGGCATGGCTGCCTGGTAATCGCCGGCAGATGCCATCGCGATTCCCAGTTGGTAACGAATATTTTTGTCGGCAGGTGCTGCTTTGCTGGCTTCACCCAGCAGTGCGACTGCCTGGTCCCATTTTTGTTCGGCTGCATAGAACTGACCAATGCTGGCACGGACCTGGGGATCTTTGGGAGACATCTCGAGTGCTTTCTGGAATCCTTTTTCGGCTTCCATTTTGCGACCGGCCACCTGATCCAGGCGGGCCAGTCCCAGTACGGCTTCAACCGATTTGGGATTCTCACCCAAAGCGACTTCATACGAAGTGCGGGCCGAAGTCAGATCTCCCATTTTTTCCTGAAGCTGTCCATGAGTCACATAGAACTTATCCGGATCTTTGAGTTTGTTTTTCGCGACAGTGATCTTGTCTTTCAATGTCGTGGGAGCAGCATCTGATTTCGCGACAAACTTATCCCGCATCGAACTGCAGCCGTTACACAAAAGTAACGCACAGGCGATGCCAGCCATCCATGTCTGTTTGGTCAATAATCCGGACATTTTCATTACCTCCATGAGGTCCACTTGCAAGACGTGATGTGAGAATTCCTCAGTTGACTCTCAAAAGAACACGCCTTTGGATTCTGCCAGTTCCGATCGCAGTGCACCTGTCATCTTGCGCAGATGTCGTTGAATCGGTCATATTAGAAACGAGTGATCATGAGTGAATCAGGTTGCTTTATCAGTCTGGTCCATATCAGGTCAGATAAAGATATTCAGGAAAGGACTTTATAGTTGACAGAAGAAACGTTGCGCTGCTTCTGAAATTAATTGGGTGGATAGAACGGGTTTCTGTCCTTTAAATCGACAAATTGATTGAATAATCTCCAGTAAATCTCGCGGGTCGCTCGACCTGGGCGCTTTTCCCTGATTATAGAATTTCTCATACAGGTAATTTACGAAAACTGGGTCGTATTCAATTTCACGCTGCCGACAACAGAGTCTGGTGATCTCCGTGAACACATCTTGAGATGGCGCAGTGATTTCGATCTTATGACGAATCCTTCTAAGGAACGCTTCATCAACAAGTTCCTTCGGATCAAGGTTGGTCGAAAAGACAATTAATTGTTCGAACGGAACTGCAAATTTCTTTCCGGTGGCCAGTGTCAGATAGTCAATCCGGTCTTCGAGCGGCATAATCCACCGGTTCAACAGGTCTTTGGGACTGACAAGCTGTCTACCAAAGTCGTCAATCAGGAACACACCGCCGTTGGCTTTGATGTGCAACGGAGCCGTATAGAAATTGCTGACCTTGTTGTATCGCAGGTCCAGCATTTCCAGGTTCAGTTCCCCGCCTGTAATCACCACCGGCCGCCTGATGCGCCTCCAGCGCAGGTCGGTTTCAGGTCTGGCCCAGTCCTTCATCTCCGGAATCCGGCTCCCCTTCTGCAAGTCAGTGGGTGCCCGGTCCTGCAGCTCCAGATCGTCGGTCGTCTGATGAATGGTCGGATCGAACAGCGTGATGATGCTGTTCTCCATCTGCAAGGCGTAGGGAATATAAATCTCCCCTCCCTGCCGATTCAGAAAACGTCCCAGCCCTTTGGCAATCAGGGTTTTACCGTTTCCCGGAGGCCCATAAATAAAGATGGAGCGTCCACTGCAGACCGCGGGCCCCAGTTCATCCAGTAGCCCTTCGCGAATGATAAAATCGGAAAAAGCTGCTTCGAGCTTCTCAGGAGTGCAGTCGATGCCGACCACGGTCTGCAGGGCACACTGCCTGACATACGCGTCTAATGGCACGGGCGCCGGCCCGACATAACGGCATTGTTCGAACGCTTCCCGCGCACGGATCCGCCCCAGTTCGGTCAGATTGAATCGATACGAAGAACGACCGATCAGATTACCTGACGTGACTTCGATGCACTTGTCATCTTTCAGAAACACCAGAGCCATATCAATAATCGTGAACGGCAGATGGGCACTCCGCGAGATCTCAATGCCCAGCGCACTCCCCTGCAGATACAGCTGCTTCAACACCAGGTTGCACAGCTGGTTCAACGTCAGACCGGTTTGATCCAGCGTCTGCGGGGCAGGAATCGAATGCACCTTTTTTTCAGCAGCAACAGAAGCGTGCACTTTCTTTTCCGGTCGTTTCCATTCCCCTTCCTGCTGCGTGCCGGGAAACAAATCACTATACAGATCGGTCAGATCATGACTGGTGTCCGTCTCCCGGGAGCCCTGCCCGGAGGTCTCTTTTGATTCATCTTCACCAGGTCGATCAATCATGGTAGCCGTTTACGTTCAAGCTGACTTGTTGTGAGAAACTGAGAGAGAAACCGACAGAAAGCAACACTGCTTTAATTACTTCCATTGGCTGCAGAACCGCCCCCTGTGGTGTACTGAATCCGGGGAGCCAGAATCGAACCAACATAAGCACGGTACTTCATATCTTCTTCGCGCGCCGGTCGTCCATAGGTCGGGCTGACCCGCAACATGGCAGAAGGAATATTTCGTCCATCAGACATCTCGGTTGCTGCATACTGGACATTGGCCAGTCGTTCCTGGCTGGAAATGGAACTGTTGGCAGTCTGCACGAAAATCATGCGACGCTCTTCCGGTGCGTGTTCCATGATCCAGCGCAAATGCAGTAACCCTGCCTCTGTCAACTTGTTACCATCTTTGTCAAAGTGGTAAGCATACAGTGTATTCTGATCGGTCCAGCCGTTATGAATCTGTCGATCCATAATATCTTTCACGTAAGCCCGGTCTTCGCAGGTATACGGGTAAGGCCAGTAGTGGGCGTGATGATAACGGTTCCAGAAATGCTGTTTCGGACCAGTGGGGCGCGGGTAGGGAGGCCAGAGTTCTCCGAACTTGTATTTCTGACGGGATCCGACCGGTCGTGAAGCGCGTTCGGCCCACTTCGCTTCCTTGGAATCCTCTTCCGAACAGGTCGCGCTCGACCAGGGCCAGCCTGCTTCTGCTGTCACGCCATTCATCAGGCTAACTGCAAAAATAATAAGTAGATACGATTGCATTTTGACGGCAGTAGCCATGCCATCTCCCCCCTGTATTGATCATGCCGGAATCGCCAGACCCTGCACGAAAGTTTGAATTGCGCAAGCTGGATCAATTCTCAGCTGCGACGGTCCTTTGTCAATTTATCGGCTGAAGCGAGGTCTGGTCCTGACGAGAAAAACGATTCTGACGGGAGAATAAGAGAGATAATTTATACCACAAAACAGAGTGATCCCCGTTCCCCGCTGCGCGAGGGGGCCGCCCGGTGATTCCATCTGTCCCCGCGTTCTGAGCTGCATCGAATACCGGAAATGTGAAGGGCCCTGGCATGCCTGCTTTGAAAAGGGAGTTGATCAACCAGTGCCCCTCCAGCGGCGTTCAGGGTCACCCGATTTTCAGTCGCGTGAGCCTGTTAAAGTGGCGTCGCTGCCACTACACTTTCGAGAGTCGGGACAGATGCGCTCCTGTTCCGGGCACGTATGTCGTAGCAAGACCATTTCTATTTTTTCTCAAAACAGTTATTCTTTAGTAACTGAAAAGTAGATCCTGTAACTTATCAAATTTCCAGACTCAGTTTTCGGGCCCTGAGACCGAAACGAATCGAGATCGAAATGGATGCGGTTGAGATACCATCAAACGATTCCAGCGCCCGCTTCTCTGCACGAGATGCAGAGCAGATTGCGTCGGAACTGAATCTCACTTCACAACAGATCCAGAATGTCATTGCCTTGCTGGATGAAGGAAACACCGTTCCCTTCATTACCCGCTATCGCAAGGAACGTACCGGCAATCTGGATGAAGTGCAGATCCGCGATATCCAGAAGCGCGTGCAGTTCAAACGTCAGATCTGGGAACGGGCTTCGACCATCCTGCGATTGATCGAGGCACAGCAGCAGCTCACTCCCGAACTGAAAGCCGAGATCGAAAAAGCGGATACACTCAAACGCCTGGAAGACCTGTATCGTCCTTATCGCCCCAAGCGAACTTCACGTGCCGCGACCGCGCGGGAACATGGGTTTGAACCACTGGCCAATGCCATCTGGGCCGGCGATGCCAGCATAGAAAATCTGACAAACGCCGCACTGCAATACACCAAAGCCGAAGACGGTGCCCGCACCACCGAAGAGGTACTCAAAGGGGCCGCCGACATCCTCGTTGAAAAAATCGGCGAAGATCCCGACGTGCGTGAGATCTCACGCAAGATCGCCTGGCGATCCGGCAAACTGACGGTGAATGCCACCAAGAAAGCCGAAGAGTCCGGCCAGGAATATCGCGATTACTTTAATTACTCGGAACAGGTCATCAAAGTTCCTCATCACCGCACCATGGCATTGAACCGCGGCGAAAAGTCAGGCGCGTTACGGGTGCGCTTCGAATGGGCCGACGATTCTGCCTGCATGTCGATTGCCCGCCACCTGAATCTCAACGGTCATCGCTTCCACGAATTTCTGACCGAAGTCATCAACGATGCCCTCTCTCGACTGATCCAGCCGAGCCTCGACCGCGAGATCCGGCGGGAACTGACAGAGAAAGCAGAAAAGCATGCGGTTTCGGTGTTCGCACAGAACCTGAAAAACCTGCTGCTGCAGCCTCCCCTGCAGGGTCAACGGATTCTGGCCATCGATCCTGGTTTACGAACCGGTTGCAAACTGGCGGTCCTCGATGAACTGGGTTATTGCGTCGCGACCGATCTGGTATACGTGACCGGTTCAGCTGATAAAAAAGAGTTCGCCCGCAAAAAGCTGGCCGAGGTCATGACCGAACACCAGTGTCAGCTGGTAGCCATCGGCAATGGAACCGCGTGTCGCGAAACGGAAGAGATCATCACCGAGATGATTGAGCAGGACCTGCCCGAGGCCCGCTACCTGATCGTGAACGAAGCGGGAGCCAGCATCTACTCGGCCAGCCCGGTCGCACGCGAAGAGTTCCCGGACCTGGACGCCACGATTCGCGGCACCATCTCCATTGGCCGTCGCCTGCAGGACCCGTTGAGCGAACTGGTGAAAATCGACCCACAGCATCTCGGTGTCGGCATGTATCAGCATGATGTCAATTCCAAGCGACTGAAAGAGTCACTGGATGAAGTGATCGAATCGTGTGTGAATTATGTCGGCGTGAATCTGAATACCGCCAGCGCCTCTCTGCTGCGTCATGTTTCCGGCATGAACCAGTTAATCGCCCGCCGCATCACCGAATGGCGCGAGAAACATGGTTCGTTTCAGAATCGCAAACAGCTGCTGGATGTCGCGGGAGTCGGTGAAGCGACATTTACCCAGGCAGCAGGTTTCCTGAAAATTGACAAGGGAGATGAACCACTGGACTCGACGTGGATTCATCCCGAAAGTTACGAACAAGCCTATAAAGTGTTCGAACAACTGGAACTCCCCCCCGACAGCCTGAAGTCATCGGCCCAGGATCGTGCCTCGATCATTGAAAAAGTAGGACAGATCGACAAAGGAGGCCTGAGTAAGAATCTGAAAATTGGTCTGCCGACACTGGAAGATATCCTGGAAGCGATCGTCCGTCCCCGACGCGATCCCCGCGCGGATCTCCCCGGACCGATTTTCAAACAGGGTGTCCTCAAGCTGGAACAACTGACCGAAGGCATGGAACTGCAGGGCACGGTGCTCAACGTGGTCGACTTCGGCGCCTTTGTGGATGTCGGTTTGAAAGACAGTGCCCTGATTCACGTCAGCGAAATGGCAAACCACTTCATCGAGAATCCTTACCAGTTTGTCTCGGTCGGTGATGTGATTACGGCGTGGGTTCTGGGCGTGGACCTGGAACGCCGGCGCGTCTCACTGACGTTGATCAGACCGGGCACGGATCGCCAGCCCAAAAAAGCACAACGCCCCACCAAACCTGCCGAGAAACCGGCGACTACAGAATCCGCAAAACCGACAGCAGCGCCGGAGAAAAAGACCTCGAACAGCGGACACAACAAGGGGTCGCAGCAGAAAAAACCGCAGCAGCAACGCAAACGAGCTGGTAAACAAGGTCCGCCTCCCAAACTGACCGATGAAATGAAAACCGGAGAACAGCCCCTGCAGGGCTTTGATCAATTGAAAGCACTTTGGAACCAGAAGAAGAAATAGGCAATCGCTTATTTCCCCTCTGCTGCTTCCCCCTGAGAATCATGATGCACAGTAATCAACGCACGCGAACATTTATCGCCGTCCCCATCCAGCCGCCCCGTGGTCTGAAAAAATTAATGCCCCGACTCGAAAAGCTGGCACCGGCTGTCAAACCCGTCGATGTCGAACAGATGCATATCACGCTGAAGTTCCTGGGACCGACGGAAATGGAAGACATCATGCCCGTCAGCAGAATCCTGAAAGAAATGCGCAGTCGCTTCAAACGGATCAAACTGGCTTTCAAAGGATTAGGCGCCTTTCCCCGTGAAGATCATCCCAACGTCATCTGGGCCGGCATCTCGGATGCCAGTGCATTGCTGGAAATGGTCGAATACCTGGAAGAAGAAACCGAAAAACTGGGTTACCCCCGCGAGCGGAAAGGCTTTCATCCCCATCTGACCCTGGCCCGCGTCAAAGCCAAACCCTCGGAAGATCTGTTTGATATCCTGCGGGATCGCAAGAACGCCGAGTGGGGTGAAGTCAGCGTGGATACCATCAAGTTTTTCCAGTCCGAACTCAAAACACCACAGGCCCGCTACCACGAAATGCAGACGGTCAAACTGCCCCTGCGTTGACAGGCTTCGGCAGAGGCTTTGGTCGGAAGAACAGAAACCGGACGAGCAGCCCCAGAATGATCAGCGCACAACCAACGAGCGTATGCAGGGAGACGGTTTCGCCCCAGAAGAGCCAGACCCAGATCGGGTTTAGAATGGGTTCGGTCAGCACCAGCAGCGCCGCTTCCTGCGACTTGACCGTTTTGACCGCGTGAGAGAAAACCACGTAAGGCGTTCCCATCTGCACGACCCCCAACAGCGCAATCAGAGACAGCTGCAGCCACGTCAATCGGATTCCCAGTGAGAGGACCCAGGGAGCAATGATCGCCGCGGAGACCAGTAGACTGAGTGCGACCAGCCACGCCGGATGTTCATCACGCAACACGCGAAAAAAGATCACGACCAGCGCGTAGGAAATGCCGCTGAGCAGGGCAATCAGGTTGCCGGTGAAGTTTTCACCCGACCAGTCGCCGACCACAATGCAGAAGATGCCCACCAGCACAATGAACATGGCGAGAATCGAACCGGCTTCGATGCGTTCCTTGAGAAAGATCAGTCCGAACAGCATCGCCCAGACCACGCTGGTATTCTGCAGAAAGATCGTAGCGGCAGCGGAAGTTTTCGTCATTGCGGTCACGAACAGGAAGTTCATCGACGCAAACGCGATCAACAGCGGAATCAGACCGGGACGCCAGCGAACGTATCTGAATTTCACGAAAGGCAGCAGAAACAGCCCGGCAAAAAACGCACGATAGCAGGCAAGGATCAGCCCACGATCCGCTTCGGGAATCGACTGAAACGGCGGAGACTTGATGAATACGCCGCTCAGACTCCAGAGTACGGATGCCAGCAGCACCAGCAGCCGCGCACGGAACAGTTTTGCCTCGTCAACGTCTTCCGTCATTGCCTGTGTTCCGGTCCTGTTCTGCGGAAAAAGTTAAGAACCGGCGGCTTCAATGGCGGTGGGAACTTCGATGGTCCCCTCG
>TARA_R100001132_G_C3274963_1_pt1 | contig 10965 bp, 8 predicted proteins | sample TARA_R100001132 | Tara Oceans TARA_R100001132 (sample SAMEA2621247) | marine metagenome | biome: marine biome (ENVO:00000447); feature: mesopelagic zone (ENVO:00000213); material: "saline water (ENVO:00002010), including plankton (ENVO:xxxxxxxx)" | depth 800 m | reverse complement strand
AACAGTATACATACATCATGAATGTGGAACTGTAGATAAACCAATAATTCTTATTCGAGACGAACAAAGGCAAATCTCGGATGTGAAAACCTAAACATAATAAGCGCAACAGCGTATAATTCTGGGAGGAAAAATCATGCGAAACAAGAACACTCTTTGGACGGAAGTATCAGGCCGCGCCCTATTGCGATATCAGCAATTGCCTGGCTCCATACTCGCCGCCGCACTCGCCCTTGGTGCCGCCACAGGCTTGGCCGGGCACGCTCAGGCGCAAGATGATGGCTCGATCGACACAGCCGATGCGAGGGAAGATCAGGTCGCTACGCTCGGGACGATTACGGTTGTCGCCCGTAAGCGCGCTGCCGATGCGCAAGACGTGCCAGACGCCATATCTGTCCTGTCCCAATCGGTTATCGAAGCCGGCGGGCTCGATGAAGTCAGCGATTTTGTTGAACTGGTACCCAATGCAACCTTCACGCAGGACAGCGAAACCTCTTCGGAGATTTCGATCCGGGGAAGCAGCCGGAACCTTGCTGATGAAGACCCGAGTGTCGGCATCTATCGTGATGGCGTATATATTGGCGGGCTGCTCTTTTCGTCAGACACCTTCTACGACACCGAGCGGATCGAAATCCTTCGGGGGCCGCAAGCGGCACTTTACGGGCGGAATGCTGTGGGCGGCGCGGTCAACATCATCACTGCCCGTCCGACGTTCGATGTGACCGGCGATGTCGAAGTGCAAGTCGGAAACAAGTCGAGACGCGAAGTCCGCGCGGCTTTCAACGCTCCCATCATTGATGACCGTCTGGCTGTCCGCCTCTCTGGCCTCTTCCTCGATCAGGATAAAGGCTTCGACCGTATCGTGAACCAGGACAATTACACCGACGCCAAGGAAGTCGGGTCGATGCGTGGACGGCTTCTGTTTACGCCCACATCAGACTGGGAATTCCTGACGACCGTGGAGTATATCAAGGCGGATGGGGGACAGCCCCTGCTCGTCCCCGCCCCGGATGCCTCAACTGGCATCCTCGACGGTGACGGACTTGTCACGGTACCGGGAACGTCTCCTGATGATACGGACAATCAGTTCCGTGACTGGCCGACCTACAAGCAATTCGAACAATTGCACATTTTTCAGGAAGCAACCTGGACCACGGATGCAGGTATCCTGTCGGGTGTGCTGAGCTATCGAGACGCCTCCCTCGAACTCTCGCGGGATGATGACTATACCAATTTCTTCGTCTCCGGCAGAGACTATGATGCCGGACAGGAATCGATCTTCTCGGAAGTCCGCTTTGCCACCGACAACACCAATGGCTTCAACTTCCTGTTTGGATTGAACTATCTGGATGAAGAGCTCGATCTCAGCTACAATAATCCTCAAGGCGGAAACTTTTACGGACCGCTCGGCGGCGCAAACCTGGCTGAAATGTTCGCAACTGGGGTCACGCCAGCGCAATTTGAAGCCTTTGGCATTCCAACCGGTACGTCTATTGACCAGATTGGACTGACTCCCGGGGCAACAGGCCTGGTCGGCTTCCTGGGCGATACCTTCCCGCTTCTATTCCAGAACGAGCAGACATTGACATCGTTCGCTGCCTTTGGCGAAGTCACCTACGACCTGACCTCACAAGTGGAAGTGTGGGGCAATGCCCGCTATACTCAGGATGAGAAAACCATTGATTTCGCTCAGGGCTATACGGACGAGTGCACGGTTGCCTGTCCTGAGATCATCGCCTTCCTTCTTGACGGGGCTGACTTTGAAATCTCCGGCACAAATGATGCCACGTTTGAGAATGTCAGCTTTGGCGGCGGTCTGAACTACCGGCCAACAGACACAATCCTCGCCTATGCGAAAGTCGTGGAAGGCTTCAAAGCAGGCGGGTTCAATCCGGCCGCGCTAACGCTCAGCCTTCAAGCCTTTGATTCCGAGGAAAGCATCAGCTATGAAGCGGGCCTGAAGACGGAATGGCTGGATAACCGCCTGCGAGTCAATGTTGCGGCCTTCATCCAGGACCGTGAGGGCACTCTGGTGGATGTTCAGGATCCGCTTCTCGACGTCATCGAACTCGGGGTCAATGCGGGTGAAATCCGCAACAAGGGGGTTGAACTGGAAGTCAGTGCCTCTCCGATCAAGGGCCTCAGACTGGATGTGGCGGCAGGCTACCTTGATGCGAAGTTCGAAGAATTTGACTTCGGCGAGGATGATTTTACTGGAAACACCGTTCCGAGGACCTTCAAGTACACCCTCTCCACAATTCTGAGCTATGAACGTCCGGTTACGGACAGGCTGGACCTTTTCAGTTATGCGTCCTATCGCAACGCTTGGGATGGTTACACTGATAATGACAATCAGGAGGAACTTTCAAACCCTGAAGTCGTGGACCTCCGTCTCGGTGTAAAGACGAGCAATGACTGGCAATTTGCAGCTTACGTCGATAACCTCCTGGACAATCGGTATACCACGCTCGAAATCGCAGGTTCCCGGGTCCCGCGCGGGACATTCTCTGCAGGGCGCACTTATGGCATCAAGGTCGCCAAGAGCTTCTGACAAAAAAGGGCCTCGTTTCGACGAGGCCCTTTTTCATAATCCGCAGAATTTGAAATGCAGCATGCCTCCTGCAAACTCGCCAGTGGCCCTATGCGGCTGCTGGTTTTTTTTGGAGGACGGACACTTTTGGGCCCGGCTCACGTGACAAACGCCATAAGAAGGCCTTATTGACCGAGCGCGTCCGCAATGGCCTTGCCGCACGCTTCGGTACTGGCTGTGCCGCCAAGATCGCGGGTCCGGTATTCGGGCTGGCTGAGGACGGTTTCAATCGCCCTGAGAACTGCTGCTGCCGGTTCTGTTTCCCCAAGATGATCAAGCATAAGCGAAGCTGCCCATATCTGGCCGACTGGATTGGCGATGCCTTGGCCGGCAATGTCCGGGGCAGAGCCGTGTACGGGCTCGAACAATGAGGGAAACCTGCGTTCGGGATTGATATTCCCGGCTGGCGCAATCCCGATTGTGCCAGTACAGGCAGGCCCCAAATCCGACAGGATGTCGCCAAACAGATTCGAAGCAACGACCACGTCAAACAGGTCTGGGTTTTGGACAAAATGTGCCGTCAGAATATCAATATGGTACTTGTCGCACAGGATATCGGGATACTCACATGCCATGGCCTCGACCCGCTCGTCCCAATAGGGCATGGTGATCGAAATGCCGTTGGACTTGGTCGCGGATGTAAGGTGCTTCTTTTCGCGCCGACTCGCCAGTTCGAAGGCATATCTCACAATGCGGTCGACACCGATGCGCGTCATCACCGTCTCCTGAATCACGATCTCGCGCTCTGTATCAGCGAACATTTTCCCCCCGATGGACGAGTACTCCCCTTCTGTGTTCTCCCGTACGATATAGAAATCTATGTCGCCCGGCGTCCGCCCGGCAAGCGGTGTTGGCACACCCGGCATGAGCCGGGCCGGGCGCAGGTTTACATACTGGTCAAATTCCCTGCGAAACTGGATCAGCGAGCCCCAGAGAGAGATATGGTCGGGCACGGTTTCCGGCCAACCGACCGCACCAAAGAAGATCGCGTCTCTATCTCCGACGAGCACCTTCCAATTGTCCGGCATCATCTTCCCATGCTGCAGATAATAATTGCAGCTTGCAAATTCGAATGTATCGAACTCAAACTTGCAGTCATACCGTGTAGCCACGGCCTCCAGAACACGGAGTCCTTCCGGTATCACTTCCTTGCCAATTCCGTCGCCAGGTATGACCGCAATTCGATGTGTGTGTGAGTTTGCCAATGGATATCGTCTCAGCTGGGTGTGGATGGATCTATCAGGATTGCGCGGAAATCATTTACATTCGTGCGCGTTGGCCCTGTCACGACAAGGTCGCCAAGTGCCTTGAAAAATGAATAGGCATTGTTTTGATCGAGGTATTGCATCGGATCCAGGTGCTGCTCGGCGGCCCTGCTCCACGAGCTAGGATCCATGATCACTCCGGCATTCTCTTCCGTACCATCGATGCCATCCGTATCTGCCGCGAGCGCATAAATTTCGGAACGGGGTTCACTGCCCGCCATGAACCCAAGCAGAAATTCTGCATTTCTGCCTCCGCGCCCCTCGGTACGCACCGTAACGCTTGTCTCGCCACCAGAAAGCAGGATGCAGGGCGGTTCTACTGGCTGGTTTCCTGATAGGACGTCATAGGCGATACGGGCCTGATCCCTACCGACATTGCGAGCTTCTCCTTCGATCGCGTCTCCCAGAATGACGCATCGGTATCCCGCTTCCTGCGCAACATGACTTGCCGTCTCCAGGGCAGTTTTAGCGCTTGCGATGATGACATGCGAGGCATGAGCCAATTCCCCAGCCGCCGGCGGGAGACTCTCTTCTGACTGCAACCAGGTCTGGATCGCGTCCGGCACGTCCAGATTGTACCGCTCAAGGATGGCCATGGCCTCACGGCTCGTAGATATGGAGGGAGTCGTCGGACCCGATGCGATCAAGGAGGGTATATCGCCGGGAACATCCGATATGATCAGTGAGACGACTTTCGCGGGATAGGCTGCAGCGGCCAACCTCCCCCCTCTGATTCGCGAAACCTGAGACCGCACACAATTTATCTCGCCAATGCTGGCGCCGCTTCGTAACAGGCGTCGGGTCAGGTCTTGCTCGTCAGCAAGGGAAACGCCGGGCGGAAGTGCTGGCAGCAAGGCCGATCCCCCTCCAGAGAGCAGGCACAGGACGAGGTCATCCCGTGTAAGGTCGGACACGGCGCGCAGCACGGCGGATGCAGCGTCGACACCCGCCTCATCCGGGATGGGATGAGCGGCCTCGAGGACGTTGATTCTCCGGCAGGCAACGGCGTGTCCATACCTTGTGACCACGACCCCTTTCAGCGGCCCGTCCCAATTGTCTTCGACCGCCCTGGACATTGAAGCCGCCGCCTTTCCCGCACCTATGACGACAGTACGGCCTTTCGGTCTGGCCGGGAGATTGGGCGGAATACATTTCGCAGGTAAAGCGCTGCTGACGGCAGCATTGAACATATCGAACAGCAGCTGACATTGGACATCGCTGTATGATTTGGTCAATTCGGTAGGGTTCGCATTCATGGGCTTCCCGACTTTCCGCACTGCTCAGGATGCCGAAGACAACATGCTGGGCATGGTCGTCCCCGTGGGGCATGCAATCAGAGGTCAGGCGTGACATTGATCCTGTCCCTAGCGATGTTGTTCCGGCTCGGCCAGTTCGGATTTCGCATCAATTTATGCGCCACAGCTACCTGTGGCGGGTACCGCGTCCCCCGGCCAGGGAGGGCGTCTAGGCCTTTTGCTGCTTCAGTACCTTGCTCCACAATTGTTCAGCCGCGGGAGCCTGCCTTGCCTTGGGACGCCACAGGCGGATTTCAATCGGAGTCTCATGCTCGGGTCCGCCCGCCCGAACCAGACGGCCAGAGTCCAGGTCGTCCTTGACTAGGCTGAGCGCAGTCCAGGCGACTCCTCGATCGCTTCTCGCCATGGCTGTCAGAACACTGGCAAGATGAGACGTGAAGCTCGGTTGGGATGGCGGCTTGTGTCCGTCTATCGCCCAAGCAGCGGTCAGGATCCGCCCCATCCCGGATTCCGGGGCAAAGGCGAGCTGCGGCGCAGACTCGAGGTCGGCAGTCTCTGCCAGCCGTGGGGACATCACCGGCAGGAGAATGTCATCCCCCAGGCGTATTGACCGGAATTCCGCAGCCAGTCGCGTCGTGGCGGCTTCATGATGATGACACAGAAGGAACTGGGCAGCGCCATCCACCATCAGCTGCTCACAAGCCACCATGTGATCGGCCGTCAGTTCGACGGTTACACTGGACGGTTCATCCGATTCCAGATTGCGGAGCCAAAGCGGAAAGAATGTCAGGGACAGCACATGGGTCGATGCGAAACGAAGGGTTTCCGAGGAGGCTTTGGCAATCGCTCTTGCCTCTTCCCGACCGAGTTCAAGCCGTCTGAGGGTGGCTTCTGCCACTGCGCGAAAACTTTCCCCGGCCGGGGTCAGCCGCATTGTATGGGTGCTGCGATCCACAAGGGTTGCTCCAACCCATTGTTCGAGCGACCGGATACGTCTGCTGAATGTAGGCTGACTTATCGTCCTTTTATCGGCAGCCCGCGAAAAGCCGCCGGTGTCGATTAACGCAAGAAAGTCCTCGAGCCATTTTGAATCCATATGTCCCATTACCGTTGTTAAGAGCGCAGCTGCAATAAAAATTTGTATATATATGCTTCAGGCTTCAATCGATTCCCTGCTTCTCCACCTACACAGGGCCTGTTGTCGGAACGTCTAGTTTCGAAACCCGCGATGCTGATGCCGGCTAGTATATCATCACACTTCCTGCAATCGGCGTTCAGCGTCGGGTAGCACCTCTCAAGATGCCCCTGCATATCCCGCCCTCCTCAGAATGCGCTGCAGCCGCGCGGCATGACTGACCGGTCCATGACAAGGCATCGACGTGTTGCGACACACGCAAGGCCTGTCATCCGGCGATCCGGACGCTATCGCATGGCCAAGTGGAATGCTTATGCGTTTTGCGTATTGTTCCAGTTGGTTGCGACGCTGGCTCTCGCCTGTTTTGCGCCCTATTCACGGCACTCTGATCTCGCATAACGTGGCCGCTTTGTGCGCAGCCGAAAGGACACTCATCAATGTTGGCACTTTTGGGCTTTGCCACGATCGGACTGTTTACAGTCCTCGTGATGTCGAACAGAATTTCAGCTGTTGCGGGCCTGATCCTGATACCAATCATCTTCGGTTTGCTAGGGGGCTTCGGCGCAGAGCTCGGAAACATGATGGTCGGCGGGATTATCCAGACTGCGCCCACCGCCGTCATGCTGGTCTTTGCGCTCCTCTATTTCATGCTGATGTACGAGTGCGGCCTGTTTGAGCCATTCATCAAGTGGATTCTCTCCATTGTCGGCGATGATCCCGTCCGGATCGTCGTTGGTACCGCGCTGCTGGCCATCATCACCTCACTCGACGGGGATGGGGCATCCGCCGTGCTGATCACCGTCACCTCCATGTATCCGATCTACCGGCGTCTGGGCATGAACCCGCTGATCATTGCACTCCTGATCGGCCTGATAAATCCCACCCTGAACTGGCTACCTTGGGGTGGTCCGGCGGCCAGGGCTGCTATCTCTCTTAATGTCGAACTCACTGACATTGTGACGCCTATGCTGCCAGCAATGATCATCACCATTTTTGGCGCTCTGGTGTTTGCCTACATCCTCGGGCGATCTGAACGCCGCCGTCTCCAGGCCGAAGCGCGTCTCGCGCCGGGAACCGAGGACGAAGACGTTACGGTGCAGACCCCGCGAAAGGTGATCAAGCCAAAGAATTTTTGGTTCAACCTGCCCTTCACCGTTGCCCTGATGATCAGCTTGGCGCTTGGGATCTTTCCCCTGCCCGCTCTGGTCATGGCTGCATTCGCGATTGTCATAACAGTGAACTTTCCAGATGTCCGGGCACAGCAGGACAAGCTGAAACCGCATGCCGGCACTGCACTCATGCTGGTCACCCTGATCTTGGCCGCTGGCGCCTTTACAGGCATCCTGAACGATACCGGCATGGTTGAAGCCATGGCCCAGGGCATGATTTCAGTCGTGCCGCCAAGCTGGGGCCCTCATTTCGGCTTCATCACCGCCCTCCTCAGCATTCCGTTGCTCGTCATCCTGTCGACAGACGCCTTCTTCCTGGGTGTTCTGCCGATCCTGGGGGAGACTGGCGCGGCCTATGGTGTGGCGCCGGAAGTGATTGCACGGGCCGGTCTGATCGGCATGCCATGCCATTCGCTGAGCCCGATGATTGCACCAATCTATTTCGTTGCGGCTTTGCTGCGGACCGACATCGGCAGGTTGCAGCGGTTCGCCTGGCCCTGGACCCTGGCCCTGAGCTTGGTCGCCTTGGTCGCAGCAGGCCTGACGGGCGCAATCTATTCGGCATGAATTACAGCCAGTTTTTGAAAGGAATCAATCATGAGGTTTATCACGTTTAGCAGCGATAAGGGGCAAGGCGTCGCCATTCGTGCGGGCGACTTCTATCACGGATGCACTGTTGCCGAACTTGGCCGGGATCTGAAAGCTGCCCTGCAGTCTCCTGACGCCGTCCAGGATCTGGCCCGGGACCTCTCCATGTCCCCGAAGATCTCTCTTGATGAGGTGGAACTGCTGCCACCCATCCCCGCCCCCGACAAGATCATCTGCATAGGTCTCAACTACAGGGATCATGCCGAGGAGAGCGGGTTCGAGATCCCGGCCTATCCAACCGTGTTCTCCCGTTATGCTAACAGCCTGGTCGCGCACGGCGCACCGCTGGTGCGCCCGAACGCCTCCGACATGCTGGATTATGAAGCCGAACTCGCCGTGATCATCGGAAAGAGCGGACGCCATATCAGCAAGGACAAGGCGCTTGAACATGTCGCTGGCTACTCCGTCTTCAATGATGGTTCGGTGCGCGACTTCCAGATGAAGTCCCCGCAGTGGACAATGGGCAAGACCTTTGACGCGACGGGCGGGTTCGGGCCGGAACTGGTGACACCCGAGGAACTGCCCGAAGGATGTAATGGCCTGAAACTCACCATGCAGGTGAATGGTGAGGTGCTGCAAAGTGCGTCAACCAACGATTTCATCTTCGACGTCGCCACGCTTATCAGCACGCTATCGGAAGCGATGACGCTTACCCCGGGCGACGTGATTGTCACCGGCACGCCTGGCGGCGTCGGCGCGCTTCGCAAGCCCCCGATCTGGCTGAAGCCCGGTGACGAATGCGTTGTCGAAATCGAGAAGATCGGCAAACTGGTCAATCCGGTCATTCAGGAATCCAAGGCCTGATGCCCGTCGCTGGTGCCAAATCCTGCCAGGCGCGCCACATGAAGCGCCTGGCGGCATCAAGATCGGCCGGGGCGCGAAATGTTGTGACCGAGCGGTCAATGCAATGGGTCAGCCTGCATGGCTGAGCCAAGACCCGACATGTCCTCGCGCCGGGCCAGGTCGTGGATCGCCCTGGTCGTGCTGACCGGCACGGTAACGAGTTTGATGCGCCTGGCGCACCTTCCGGGCGCCCTGATGCTTGGCCCAATGGTATCCGGCATTGTTGTGGCCATATCGCTACCCGGTGCAAAACTGCCGGGACTGTCCACCCTGGGCGCGCAGTCAGTCCTCGGATGTCTTATTGCGAGCACCCTGTCGCCACCGCTGATCGCGCTGTTCCTTTCGCACTGGCTCCTGATTGTCGGCATGAATCTCACGCTGATCTTCGCGCTTTTCCTGCTGGGCTTGGCGGCCACCTGTCTGGGCTGGTTTCCCGGAACGGCCGGAATATGGGGCATGTCCCCCGGCGGCGCATCTGCCATGGTCATGCTGTCAGATGCCTATGGAAGCGACAAGCGGATCGTTGCGCTGATGCACTATCTGCGCCTCATCTGGGCCGTTCTCGCCGTCATTGCCATGGGGATTTTGCTCGGCGCCCCCCGCACGAGCGATCCCGGCTTTATCCTCCCCGGTGTGTCCGGCGCGGCCTGGTTTCCGGCGGTGGAGATCCAGGCCATTGGCGCGATGGTTATCCTCGTCGGGATAGGGGTCAGCGCAGCAGCACTGCTTCGCACAGCACCGCTCGCCATCCTTCTGCCGATGTTCTGCGGCATCGCGCTCCAGGCAACCGGTCTTGTGCATCTGCAATTGCCTCCGATCATCTCGGCAATCGCTTTCGGAATCATTGGCTGGCATGTCGGCCTCAGTTTCTCACGTAAATCGCTTGTCCACAGCGCCAGACTGATTCCGCGGATCATGATGACCATCGTGATTATCCTGGGCGTTTGCGTCGCCCTGGCCTCCATTCTCATGCTCGTCGCCCATGTCGATTTCCTGACCGCCTACATGGCTCTCAATCCTGGTGGGGTCGACGTCGTCCTGCTGACGGCAGCGAGCGTCGAGGTGGATTTGCCGATAATTATTGCCATGCAGATTTCACGTCTCATCCTGGTCATTGCCATTGCGCCCGTGCTCGCCCGCATTGCGGCCAACTGGCATCAGAAGACCATCCGATCCGAATTCAAGCCCCCGCATTCCACCTGACACCCAGCTTATCGCCGGAGCCATTAGTATGCTTGTAGACTGTCTTTTCATCCTTATTGGCCTCGTCGTCCTCTTGGTCGGCGGCGATCTGCTTGTGCGCGGCACCATCGGCCTTGCGAGCGCGTTCAGGATTCCGGCCCTCATCATATCCTTGACCGTCGTTGCCTTCGGCACGTCTGCACCGGAACTCTTCGTCTCGATCCAGGCTGTTCTTAGCGGCAATGAAGGCATTTCAATCGGCAATATCATTGGATCCAACATCGCAAACATTCTGCTTGTCCTGGGCGTCCCGGCCCTCATCTACCCGATCTCCACACATGTGATCGGTTTGCGTCGGCATGCTATTGTCATGCTGGCGGCCACCGCGGCTTTTGCCAGCGCCGCCTGGCTTGTCGGGGCAATCAATCCCGCCATCGGTGCCGGGCTGCTGCTCGGCGTTCTCCTGTATGTTGCCTATCTCTGGTATCGCGCGCTCAGGACCCCCATGGCAGACCCCGTGCTCGAAGATGTCGAAGAACTTTCCCCTGAGGAGCAGTTCTTGCCAAAGACGGCAGGCTTTATTCTGGCAGGGCTTGTCGGCATGCCGCTCGGCGCGCATCTCCTCGTTTCAAACGGCGCGGAGATCGCTACCGCGCTTGGCGTGAGGGAAGAGCTGGTCGGCCTGACTATCATCGCTCTGGGCACATCCCTGCCGGAACTCGCCACGGTCGCTTCCGCCGCTCTTCGCAAGCAATCCGATGTTGCCATTGGCGGGATTGTCGGCTCGAATATTTTCAACATTTTCGCAGTGGCTGGCGCGGCTGGCCTTGTCGGCGGAGCCGGGTTCGATCCGGAAAGTCTACGGCTGGACCTGCCG
>TARA_R100001132_G_scaffold27587_2_pt1 | contig 10987 bp, 8 predicted proteins | sample TARA_R100001132 | Tara Oceans TARA_R100001132 (sample SAMEA2621247) | marine metagenome | biome: marine biome (ENVO:00000447); feature: mesopelagic zone (ENVO:00000213); material: "saline water (ENVO:00002010), including plankton (ENVO:xxxxxxxx)" | depth 800 m | reverse complement strand
AAGGGATCGCGGAAGCAGATTCGTCTGGCAGGTGTGTGGTCATGTGCTGTCAGTTTCAGGCAGCGTCAGAAGCGTCCAGGTAATTACTGATCCGATTTTTAGGAGAAAGTCCGGGAGCAAAATCCTGTTCGGAGCGTTCGAGCCGATATTGCAGAACGTAGGCATCTTCGCCAGCATCTTCGAAGTAGTTTCGCAGTACGGAAACCGCACGGAAATCCATTTTGCGGAAGAACAGCTGGGCAGTCAGATTGGTTTCCCGCACTTCGAGGGCGATCTCGCGGCGGCGCTGCTGGGACAGTTTATCAACCACCCGTTGTACCATCTGGCGACCAATCCCCTGCTGACGAAATTCGGGAGCGACGGCAAAGTTGAGTACCTGAATCATCGATTTGTGGAGTTCATAAATCATGAACCCGACGATCTGGTGGTTATGCTCGGCAACCATTCCGATGCAGTTTCGCTGTCTCAGACAACTGAGAAAATATTCTTCAGACCAGGTGTATTCAAAGCTGTCTTCTTCAATTCGAAGTACTTCTGGCATGTCTCTGCGGATCAGCCAGCGAATTTGAACCATCAAGTCCTGATTGGGGGGTTGATTGAGACTCATAGTCGCCTTCCTGCTACTGATAAGTTCTTCAATAAGTGCCGGGATCTGTTGCTATTTTCATCCTGAAAAATACTGCAGCAGTCCGGAGTTCATGTGAATCATTAAGGTTTGGATCAGGCGTCGAAACAGGTGATCATGATTGCGGATGTGATTCAGAGATTTGGACGCCTCGAATCGCGAGGTTGATTCTCGAAAGTTATCAGAAGTCGAAATCGGCGCACAGACGAATTTTTTATTTTTTATCAGAATCTCATCGAAAGCAGGTAGAAACCTGATCTGTACGGAGGCGTAAGCGCAGTAGCAGACTGCGGCTTGAATGCTCTCATCTGGGGTCAAACGTACGTGAAAATCTCTAACCCTTTTTGGGCAGAGGCATCCGGCGTTTGATAAGCAGGTGATTGATGACCTCTTCGATACCGGTCAGAGCCTGGATGCGTTTGGTAATATCCGGGCACTCCCCATCAAATTCCAGGACGCCTTTCAGGCAGACACCATTTTTTGTGCGGTGGACGACCAGAGAGTTCACGCAGACGTCCGTATCTTCCGTCAATGCATGCTGAATTTCACATTCGAGGGAATGTGGCGCATTGAACTGCATCACGGCAGATCTTGCGGCTGTCTTTGCGGGGATACGGTTAGTTTCCTGAGCGAGCGTTTCGTTTTTCATTTCTTAGTTCCTTTACCACCAGTAAGGTCGGTCCATCCTTCCGGTTATTTTGGCGGATTTGTTCTGTTAAGCGTCATCTTAACATTCAAATTTGAAACTTATAGATGAAAATCAAAACTTCTTTCTAAATTGTGAAGAAACGATCGTGTTTTACCGAGTATCTGATACCTGAGTCATTTTGACGTAGTGATCGTGCAAAGTGAATACGGGATATTATTGATGGTATAGATGGCTTCCAGGTAGTAAGCGATGTGCCCTTTTTCTGGTTTGTTTATTTTAGCTAAATATCCAGAGCCATTGAGAGGGACTTCGGTGGAGGTCCATTTTGAATCTCGAAAGTCTTTGTCGTCAGATTGTGCAGTCCACAGTCGTACCTGAAGGGGCTTGCTGGAACTGGTCAGTTTGACCTCAAAATCTTTGGTATTGTCCCAGTCCAGTTTGGGGAGTTCTTTTCCGGTCGCAGCATGTATGAAGAAGGCGGCGAGTGTCTGCAGTGCGTATTCCACACCCTCTCCCAGGTCGTGACCAGCATTGGGGACCTGCAGGATGTATTTGGGTCCCACCAGGTCTGACCAGTAAAATCGCATGGCGTCTACGACCCAGTATTGGTCATTCGTGCCATTGATCAGGAGCTTGGGCAGTGTAAGCTGTTGACGATAGGTGTAGGGGTCCATCATCAGACGCAGGTGTTTTTCCCGTTCTGATTCTTCGCCTTCCACAATCAGTCCTTTGCTGGTGTAGTCAATAATCTGGTCGCTGTATTTTCCCCAGGTATTGATCTGATGTTTCATCTGATCGCGAAAATTGAGGGTATCAATCACAATCGGCGCGGTTGCGATAATCCGTTTGTCAACGACGGGTGTGAGCCAACTGGTCCAGCCACGTTTCGAAGCGCCCGTAATGACGAAACCGTCAATCACCAGATTTCGTTTTTCCAGAGCGATTTCCTGGATGGCGTCCATCGCTTTGACCGCACTTTTTGCCATCGGGAACAGCAGCGGCCAGTTTTCGTCACCCGTTTTCAGATAGCGCAGCCAGGTTTCGGTAATCAGGTCATCTTCTTTTTTGCCATCAAACAGCGGCTGGTTGGGGACCTGTGTGAGTAGTGCAACCCGGGCCCCGGTTGTTTTGGCCAGCAGGAAAGCAGGCTTTAACCGCTTTTGGTCTGGCTGCCCGCCGTTGCTGCCGCCTGTGACAAATAACAGCACTTTACTGTTAATCTGCACGTTGTCCGGTTCGAAAATGTAGAGCCAGTGTTTCCAGGTCATCCCCTGCCAGGTTTGTGAAGTCAGTTCCACCGGATACGCGGTCACGCCATCGTGTGAGAATGAATCATGGATTTCCCACTGATATGCCGGTTCCTCGCGTTCGATGTATTTAAAAAAGGCATCAGGAATCTGGCTGGCTGTCGTGGGCCTTGCTGGAATATTTGTTTTTTCAGCGGCTGTCAGAGGAGTGCAACTGATGGCCAGAATGAGAGAAGTAACAATACGTGTCAACATGGTAGGTTTCCGGTATGCAGTAAGCGGTAAATTGGAAGAATTGAAATCAACTGAGAGCCGAGAAGGATGCCATTGTTTCAGTGTCAAATCTACTGTCAGATTAAAAGCGTGTGCTTTTATTTTGTGGTGAGTTCAATGACTCCGAGGTCCACCGGTTTTCCCGGCTCGACCGTGAATTTGATCTCTGATTTTTCAGGATTAGTGTAGCGTTTTTTCAGCTTGTCCGGCCCACCATAGCTGCGCGACATCATATTCATTTTTCCCCAGAGAAACGTCAGCGCGTACTCCCCTTCCGGCATCCCATCACCTGAGGTGTAAGTAGAGATTTCGAAAGTACCATCGTTGGCTGTCTGGCTTCCGGAAATCGTTGGATGCTCGGTATCAATTTCATCTAGTTTGTGGCACGTAATCTTAATGGGGGAGCCGGGTTCTTGCCCGTCAACGGTTATTTTTCCCGTGACGGGGAAAGTCTCTTTGGTATGTGGTTCTTCTACACTTCCACAGGCAGAGAACATCAGGGGGAACAGGGTGGCGCATAGAATATTCAGCAGTTTCATGGGGTGATCTCAGGAAAATAGAGGATGTGTTGAATTCAAACTCCACCTGGAGCGTTTGTGCCTGCTCCAGGTGGTAGTTTCTCTGAGGTACGGAGGTCGTACCGTTATTTAGAATTCACCGAGCGTTTCGCCGCCTGCCCTGGTTGTCAGGCTGGCAAAGGTGTAGCCGCCAATGTTGGCGCTGATAAAGCGTACTGCGCCATCCCCCAGCAGGAAGTGAGCACCACCTACATGGAAACTTAGGAAACCGAAACTGCGCCCGTTCGTGCAGTTGATAGCACAGGGGCCACCGTCTGCGCCATCCGTTCCATCACGAAGCGAACCCTTGTACCAGTGGTCGCCGTTTAACAGGTCTCCCCAGCCTCCACCGTTGGTAGGGCCATAGGCTGTTGTCAATGCTGCGTTTCTGGTCGTTCCGCTATAGATATTGGTCCCCCCTACTCTTTCGCCCAGTAAAATTGTGTTGGAGGAGCCATCGATAATATCACGCATTCTGGTAATTGTATTTCCCGGCGCAGTCGGATCTGAGGGATCGACTCCGACATTGTTTAACAGGCCGGAGCGGCTACTGGCGGCGGGATGGCCAGTATAAGAAATCGATGAATAGTCACCTCGCACACCCGATGCCGGACAATAATCGGTGCGGGCTGCTGTGTAAGTCAATGGGAAACTCAGGCTGGCGAGATCATAATTATGTTTCGTATCTTCCGGTGTCGAGGGGCACATAAAGACTGGCACTGGGGTTGCAATTACGGTCAGGTTTTGCGCGACAGCAGGAATGGCGGCGAGTTGATCGAAGGCCGGGTAGGATGAATTCCAGAGATTGTAAAGAGGAGCCTGGTCGATGTTAGGCAGAAGCATGACGCCATAAACGCCTGCTTTCGGGTTCGCAGGGTTGGTAGGGTCAACAAACCAGGAAAACGGAAAGCAGTTATGTGTGTCGTGGTAATTGTGGAACGCCAGTCCCAGCTGCTTGAGGTTGTTCTTGCAGGTGGAGCGTCGGGCGGCTTCTCTGGCCTGTTGCACTGCAGGAAGCAACAGTGCAATTAAAATAGCGATGATAGCGATGACGACAAGTAATTCGATAAGAGTGAAGCCTTTTTTGAGGCGCGAGTTCAGTTTCATCTTCTCTCTCCTTTGACACATCGGAATAAGTTGACTGGGATGGGGATAAATAGCGTTAGAATACTTCTCCGTTTGACAGGTAAGGTGAATAAGCTCCTCAATAGAAGTCTCGAATTATCAGCAAGAATTTGCGTTAGTGAAATTTATTAAAACAGCCCGTCAGGCTGCAGATTCTCTTTACTCAATGCGCTTATGGAAATGGACGGGTAACGCTTGAGTTATCTTCAGGATACCGAGGCGGAGTGTCGGAATCCATAGCATTGTGTACGAAATAGGTAAAAATACTAATTTTAAATTTGTGCTAAGGTGGTGTGAAAAAACAACTGATTTTCCAGTCCTTTTCTGTCGGGATGAGAGCGAATCTTGTTGGGTTAAATCTGTTGGATTAATGACGGCCCTGGTTTCTGCGGCCCGTGATTTCAGGCCGGCTGGTACTGATGTGCCGAAGTGCGATCAGCGGCATTGTCTGTGTAATAATTACAAGCCAGGTGACGCCGGTCGTTTTTTTGAATTTCCTGGGTTGACCTGAATCGAAGAATTACGAGAATGCTTCCCACTTTAAGACATTTCCAATTCTGAACAAATCCAATTTCCATACCTTTGCCTGTTCGGGCTGTCCGGATTTATTCACCACGCTACCACGTCAATGAAGTTTCCTTCCGTCATCGATTCTTTAACCTATTGGTTTCCTGAAATGCATGGTTCTTACCTCACATCCATGTCATCTTCATCAATCAGCCTGTCACCCGGGACCATTGCCGTCAGTCTTCGATTACTGGTTCCCACTGCAAGCTTTGTTGATTGTGCTGATGTTTTTGTGACATCAATACGGTCAGACAGCCGTCACTGTCAGCCAGGTGATCTGTTTGTCGTCGTGAGCGGTACCAGGGAGTGTGCAGAACGGTATATTCCCGAAGCGGTTCAAAAAGGGGCAAAAGCAATTCTGACGGAACGCCCTCTGACAGGGCTAAAGGTGCCTCAATGTATTGTTTCCGATGTAAGAAAGGTCTATGCCCTGCTCTGTGCTGAACTGGCGGGACGTCCAGCCCGGCATCTTGAAACAGTCGGAGTGACGGGTACTAATGGGAAAACTACTGTCAGCTGGTTGATTCGATCTATCCTGCAGAACTCCGGCAGGAGAACGGGGCTTTCCGGCACGGTCGAATACCACAACAGTGTTTCATCCCGACCTGCTTCGCTGACCACGCCTGATGCGAACGAGCTCTCTCAACTGCTGGCGGAAATGGTTTGCAGAAAAGCCACTCATGCGGTGATGGAAGTTTCCAGTCATGCTCTGGATCAGAGTCGTCTGGCGGGGACCGAACTTTCCGTGGGAGTAATCACGAACGTCACGCAGGATCATTTTGATTATCATCAGAATTTTGAAAACTACGCTGCCTGTAAATCCCGTATGATTCAACAGGTCAAACCGGAAGGTGCGGTAATCCTGAACTGGGATGATCCCACATGCCGGTCTTTTGCAGACGCAGTCAAGCCGTCTCAGAGACTGATGACGTATGCCGTCGATGGTGAGGCCGACGTCGTCGCGCGAAATCTGCAGGAATCAACGGACGGTGCAGAGTTCGAAATCATTGCCAGCGGGCTTTCCGTCCCCGTGCGAACTTCGCTGATCGGAACACATAATATCTCCAACTGCCTGGCGGCGGCCGCTGCCTGTCTCTGCCTGGGAGTCTCTTTATCGGAAATTGCATTGGGTATCGAACGACTTGCCACGGTACCCGGCAGGATGGAGCGAGTATCCTGCGGTCAACCTTTTACCGTTTTGATTGATTATGCTCATACGGATGATGCATTGAGCCATGTGATCCGGTCTGCGAAACGCCTGTGCTCTCAACGTGTCTTTTGTGTGTTCGGTGCCGGTGGCGATCGCGATACGGCAAAACGCAGTCTGCTGGGACAGGCAGGCAGTGAAGCCGATCGGGTGATCATAACCAGCGATAACCCCCGCAGTGAAGATCCAGAACAGATAATCAGGGCGATTGCCGAGGGGTGCCGGAGTCGTGGTAAATCTCCGGAACAGATAATTGATCGTCGACAGGCCATTCATCATGCCCTGTCAGAGGCCCGCGAGGGTGACGTGGTACTGATTGCCGGTAAAGGTCATGAAAGCGAGCAGATTATCGGCGATCAGATCATTCCCTTCAGTGATCGGCTTGTGGTCGAGAATTACTTCCACAAAAAACACATCGACAGCACCCGGAAAGTGCCGGCTTAACCGTCTTATCAGCAGTAAATATTCATTCCCGTAATCAGAAAATATAACGTTCTCATGGATCGTATCTCAATCAACACAATCAGCCAGGTGATTCAGAAGGGGGTAACTTGCCCGCTTCAGGAACTGGCTGACGTTGTCGGGATATCAATTGATTCGCGCACTACGCAAAAGAATGAACTGTTCTTTGCCATCCAGGGGAAGCGGCTGGACGGGCATCAGTTTGTGGGGCAGGCACTGGCGCAAGGGGCGGCAGCCTGTGTGGTTAAACGTGGAGAGGTATCAGTCGCTGATGCTCAACGACTGCTTGAGGTTGACGATGTGAATCAGGCGCTGTTGCAATTTGCCCGCTGGTATCGACAGCAACAGACGGCACAGCTGATTAGTATCACAGGCAGTGTGGGCAAAACAACCACGCGGACGATGATTTATACGGCATTGTCGTCCTGCCTGTCAGGGGTTCAAAGCCCGGCGAATTTCAATAATGAATTTGGCGTGCCTTTGAGTATCGCCGCGATGGAAGCAACTCATCAATTCGCAGTACTGGAACTGGCAGCGTCGCAGGTGGGAGAAATTCAAGAGCTGTCTGAAATTGCACTTCCTCAGATTGGTGTGATTACAGGCATCGGTCGCTCGCACCTGGAACATTTCGGGACACTGCAACAGACTGCTGAAACCAAAGGTGCTTTATTCGAAGCTCTGCCGACCGCGGGGCTGGCTGTGGTCTGCGGCGATGACCCGTTTGCAGACTATCTGGTCTCCCGGACCTCTGCCAGAACTGTGCGTGTGGGACTGGGAGAAAACAATGATCTACAGGCTGTTTTGATTGCACAGAATCAACAGGGGATTTCCTTTCGGGTGAATGGCCAACTGTATCTGTTACCGGTCGTGGGGCGTCACTTTATCAATGCTGCCCTGGCGGCAATCGCCGTAGCGCGAGAGCTGGGAATCTCTGAAAAGGATGTGTCTGAGAGCCTGCGGAACTATGCGACTGTGCCGGGACGCTGTCACCGAATGCAGATTGGCGACTGGACTGTGATTGACGATACCTATAACGCCAGCCCTGATTCCATGCGGGCTGCGTGCCAGGTGTTACGCGACTATGTCGGCACGGGTAAGCGGATCATGGTGATGGGAGACATGCTGGAACTGGGACCGGAAACCGAAGGATATCATCGTGAGATGGGAACGCTGGCTGTTGAATCGGGCATAGATCTGCTGTTTGCCTGTGGCGGACAGGCTGAGTCTGTGGCGCAGGGAGCTCGATCTGCAGGAATGGCTGAGAATCAAATTACTACTGCTCCCGATGTGGAACTGCTGGCTCTGGAGGTGACTGACCATCTGGAACCGGGAGATGTTGTACTAGTGAAAGGGTCGCGCGGGATGCGGATGGAACGTCTGCTGCAGCATCTCCAGCAGACTGTCTCAGACGGAAAAACAACGGGAACAACGAAAATATCATGTGTCTAAACTTGTGATTTCACCATATGCTTCGGGTTTGCGGGAATCCAGAGCGCGTCTGCTTCGGCGGACAAATCAGCGTCGGAAATTGTGATTACTTGGGTCGATCACTCCATAGCTGTATTATGGTGAAATCATTTCCGGGCGTCGGGATTGGGGTCTCGGCGCCCGGACCTTCTATTTGGCAGTGTTGTCGAAAGGGCTGGTACAGTCTCACGGCCTCTGTGGTAATGAGGCTTAACAGGAAAACTGATCTGGTTCAGATTGTTAATGGCGAGTAAATTACTTCATGATCATCTGGCTGGTGAAGACGTTTTCCCCGCTTCTGGAGCAACTGGAAGTGCTTTCGACTGGAGACTCCCGCGTCTTTCTGACTGCGCGGATGGCATTGGCCAGTCTGTCTTCCTTTCTGATTGCGATTCTGCTGGGACCGCTGGCAATCCGCTGGCTGGAAAAACGCTTTCGCGAGCGGGTCGTCAGTGATTCTGAGAAGCTGAATGAAATTCATGCCTCCAAAAATGCGACTCCCACGATGGGGGGCATTTTCATTGTAGGATCGATTCTTATCTCTGGTCTCCTCTGGGCGGATCTCTCAAATCGCTATGTGCAGTTGGGCTTGCTGACGGCAACCGGTTTTGCACTGCTGGGCGCCTACGATGACTGGATCAAACTCAGTACCAGTCGGAACGGGTTAAAGCCCCGGCAGAAACTCGTGGTTCAGCTGATTTTTTCAGCTGTGATCGGAACGGCTTTGTACTTCAATCATCACAGTGTACCCGCCGGTCTGGATCTGATTATGCCTGTCACCAGAATGGTCTGTTACCTGGGGCTGTTCTTCATTCCCTGGTCAATGTTTGTAATGACGGGCAGTTCGAATGCGGTGAACCTGACGGATGGCCTGGATGGTCTGGCCAGTGGCTGCATGGTATTTGCCGGTTCTGCTTTCGCCGGATTGACTTACCTGGCAGGGCATAAAGTGATGGCTGAATATCTGCAGGTTCCTTTCATCGCGGGAGCGGGCGAGTTGAGTATTCTACTGGGAGCCACGGTTGGCGCCGTGCTGGGCTTCCTGTGGTTCAACTGTTATCCCGCCCAGGTCTTTATGGGGGATACGGGTTCCCTGCCTCTGGGGGCGCTATTGGGGTTTTCTGCGCTGGTGATTCGCCAGGAAGCGTTGCTGGTCATTGCCGGTGGTGTATTCGTAGTAGAAACATTGAGTGTGATTATTCAGGTATTCTGGTACCGTCGGACAGGGGTGCGCGTTCTGGCCTGCAGTCCGCTGCATAATCATTATCTGTTCCAGGGGCAGCACGAAATGAAGATTGTGGTCCGTTTCTGGATCTGCTCTGCATTGCTGGCCATCATTGCCATCTCCAGCCTGAAGATTGCGACCTGAGTCTGTCGGTTACGGTCCGTGTTACGATCGTGACGTTTCTGTCGATCAGCGGAAACAGCGGAGCTGGGAAAAGGCCTGTTAGCACGGTTTTGTCAGCTGGTTCGTATCCTCGTTGATTGTTTCTAAATCGTGATTTCCCATAGGGCTTACCGTTCAGGGCATGCCGTTTTTAGAGTCGATTTCATTGATATGTATTCTTCATTATCAATGAGAGCGTTTCGATGAAGTCATCATTCTCAATCGATTCTCAGCCGGAGCACGATCGCAGCCTGTTTATTTCCATGGCCTGCGCGTTGCTCGGGATCGGAGTGTTGATGGTGCACAGCGCCAGCATCACCTCCTGGCCGACTGAATTCGAACAGGTTTATTTATCGAAGCACCTGATCTTCCTGGCAATCGCGGCGAGCGTGGCATCGTGCGCTTCGTATCTCCCGGCCCGCTTCTGGTACGACCGCGCTCCCCTGCTCTTCTGGGGAACGGTGGTTTTACTGATTCTGGTCCTGGTTCCGGGGATCGGAACGCGGGTGAATGGAGCGCAGCGCTGGTTGCGGTTTGGTTCTGTTTCTCTGCAACCTTCTGAGCTGGCAAAAATTGCCCTGCCTCTCCTGACAGTACGTCTGATGGTGCAGCGGCGAAGTTCCGTGAAGCACTGGTTCAAGGGGACGGTGCCGTTACTGATTCCACTGGCGATTATTATTCCCCTGGTGATTAAACAACCCGATCTGGGAACGACCCTGTTTCTGGCGGGTGGTGTCATGATTGCCCTCTTTCTGGGGGGATGGCCGATTCGAAACTTTATCGTCGGTCTGTTATGCGCTTTACCTGCTGTGGGAATGCTGGTCGCTTTACGTCCTTATCAGTTGAAGCGAATCAGCGGTTTCCTGGATACCTGGACCAACTGGGAATCTGCCCCCTACCAGCTGAAGCAGTCTCTGATGGCTCTAGGGACGGGCGGCGTTTATGGCTCGGGACTGGGGAAAGGGGCACAAAAATTAAGCTTTCTCCCGGAAGCGAATACCGACTTTGTCTTTTCCGTCGCCGGTGAAGAGTTGGGGTTGATCGGCACACTCGCGATTGTCGGTTTATGGCTGGGGCTGTTTCTCACTGGTTTGAATATTATCCGCTCACAGAAACAGAATTCCTATGCGTACGTAGTCAGTCTGACATTACTGCTGCAACTGGTGCTGCAGGCTGTTCTCAACGTGGCTGTTGTGACGGCCATGGTGCCGCCCAAAGGAATTTCGCATCCCCTGATCAGTTACGGCGGTACGAACCTGATGGTAAGTCTGCTCTCGCTGGGTATTATCATCAGCCTCACACGCTCAGCGGCAGATGACGCTCTCGTGATCGATCCGGAACTCAATCAGGATGAGGAACCACTCGTCAATGAAGCCGTCACACTCGCTGAGGAGAAGACACCGTTAGAGGTGGATTCTCCG
>TARA_R100001132_G_scaffold27439_2_pt1 | contig 11016 bp, 7 predicted proteins | sample TARA_R100001132 | Tara Oceans TARA_R100001132 (sample SAMEA2621247) | marine metagenome | biome: marine biome (ENVO:00000447); feature: mesopelagic zone (ENVO:00000213); material: "saline water (ENVO:00002010), including plankton (ENVO:xxxxxxxx)" | depth 800 m | reverse complement strand
AGGGAGTTCCCTGGATGTCCACTTATGTCGATGTCACCGGTCAGTTGGAAGTGGATCTGCGTTCTAATATGGCGGCGGAAGCCCGGGCGAAGATCGTTTATGAACGACTGATTGAATATACCGACGATCCGGGAACAAAAGATGCATTGAAATTTCTCATGACCCGGGAAATCACGCATTTGAAAGCCTTCGGGCAGGCTCTGGAAAGTATGGATAAAAAACCTCTGGAAATCGGGGATCTGAAACCGGATGACAAGTGGGTCGATAAATATTTCAACGACTCCACAGGATCAGGCGATCTGGGTGATGACTATGAAGGCCCCTGGAATTCCGGAAAGGAATGGGAAGTCATCGAAAATCCTGCCTTTCAGAAATAATAACAGGAACCCGCATGCACCAGACGGGAGAGAATCATCTGTCCGAACAGAACCAACCTGAGACGAGAGCGCGAGCAGAAGCCGACATGGTGAAGAATGCCCAAACCCATTCTTCGCGTACCCTTGCTCACACGATTACAACTTTGATTGTTGTCGTGGTTCTCGCCTCAGCGTTGGTCATTACGTGGGAGATTATCCTGGCGCTGTTCCTGGCAGTGTTGTTTGGCGTGTTCCTGAATCATTCCAGCCACGAGTTGAGTAAACTGATTCGCCTGCCCTATAAAGCCAGCCTGGCAGCAGTGGTTCTGTTACTGATCGGAGCCTGGTTTGGAATCACGATTTTTTTCTTTGTCCAGATCAACACTCAGATCGATGAAGTCCGCCAGCAGATTGAGCGGGGTGTCGAACAGGTGCGGAACTGGGCTGATGAGTATACGTCTATCAACTCGGCCATTCATTCCACACCAATGCTGGTCCCGCTACTGGCCCCACAAAAAAAGCCGGAGGATCCAAAGCAGTCGGAAAACAAGTCTTCCCGCGAATCCGATTTCGCTTCAGAGCAGAACTCGGCAAATCAGGGTAGTTCCGATAAAGAAGCCGAATCAAAAGATAAGCAGTCGCAGTCCGGTTTACAGTCGCTGACGCAGCCCGCTCAGCAGGCTGTCTCTTTTGTGGGGCGTATGTTTAAATCGACGTTTGGATTCGTCGTGAATGTGATTCTGATTCTGTTTGTCGGACTGTTCCTGGCGGCTTCGCCACAGGTATACCGGGATGGGGTGGTCATCCTGTTTACTCCCCGGCGCAGAGACCGCATCAAGGGTCTGATGAATCAATTGAGTGAAACGCTCTGGCACTGGTTGCTGGGGCGGTTTGGATCGATGGTCATTACCGGCCTGGGTGCGTGGCTGGTGCTCTCACTGATTGGGGTTCCCATGGCGGGCACCCTGGGTGTGATCTCCGGGCTGTTGACGTTCATCCCCAATATCGGTTCCCTGATTGCATTCTGCCTGGCGATTTTAATCGCGCTTCCCAAAGGCACGACGACAGCCGCACTGGTTGTGCCTGCTTTCATCGGATTACAGCTGGTGGAAAGTTACCTGATTACGCCCCTCATCCAGGAACGGCAGGTCTCACTGCCCCCCGCGCTACTGCTCTCCTTTCAGGCGATCATGGGAGTCCTGTTCGGATTAATGGGAGCAATAGTCGCCTCACCACTGCTTGCAGCAGGCAAAGTCATCGTGAAGGAACTGTACGTCAAAGACTACCTGGAAGAACAGAATCCCCCGGCTCCCGATGCCGATGGCTGATCCCTGCGATCCTATGCTGTTTTGTAATCTACCTATACTGAAGACCGCGGGCAACGCAGGAAGTTCTAAGAGGAAGCCCGGTGGGCACGATGAGGGAGCAGGCGTTTTGTCATTGTACGAAACGGGAATCAGCTGCTGACAGGAGCTTTCTGGAACGTCCGAATCAACTGGCCTTACAGGAGAACATCTACGGCGCGAGTTTATGGTGGTTCCCGTTTGACTGTCACGTCTCCAAGGCCATTAAAACGGAGTGATACAGATTCAAAGACGCTTTAGTCAGATGTGATGCGCTCTAATAATTTTTGATCCGGAAACTTTTCCCTTGACATTCTAGGGGTAGTCTGTGATACTCTTCCCTAAGCATTCTTGGGGAGAGAGGCATGGCAAAAAAACAGAAAGCCGACCTGCTGCAGGGAACGCTGGATATGCTGATCCTGAAAAGCCTGCTGTCGCAGTCGCGGCACGGGTATGGCGTGGCGAAATGGATTCAGGTGACGACGCGCGGCGCCCTGGAGATTGAAGAAGGTTCGCTCTATCCGGCATTACATCGCATGCAGAAACGAGGCTGGATCCAATCGGAGTGGGGCTTATCGGAAAGTAACCGGCGGGCGAAATATTACGAACTGACGCCTGTCGGTCGCGCCCAGCTCAAAACCGAAGTCCAGTCCTGGTCTCAGCTGGTCGATGCGATCAGTCTGGTGCTGAAATCCAACCTGGCGGAGGGCTGAAATGTTACGTCACTGGTTCCGCACCCTGATCTCTTATCTGCGCCTGCCTCTCATTGCCCATGCGGATCGTGAACTGCACGATATTCGTGAAGAAATTGAGTTTCATCTCTCCTCCAGTGCCGCCGAACATCACAGTGAAGGCATGGATGCCCGGCAGTCTCAACAGACCGCGCTCGAGCAGTTTGGTGATGTCAAAGCGGTTGTCGACGATTGTTGTGACGTCTCGCTTTCACGGCATCTGTTCTGGCATCGTCTGCATCAGCTGATTACGCTGGGACTCGTTGGTGCGCTGGGCTGGCTGATCTGGCTTTATTTCCCGTCCCAAAATAAACCGCCGTCTGACAGTACACAACTGGCGGCTTCGGGATATCCGGAATCAGAAACGACTGGTGACATCCAGGGCACAGTCGTAGCCGAAGATGGTCAACCTCTCCGCGAGACTCATATACTGGCTGTGGTCAAAACCTGGCCTCCCCACGGTTTCAGACAGAACTCATTTACCGCCCTCACGCGTCCCGACGGCACGTTTCTTATCGAAAATGTCTACCCGCCCGGTCAGGAATACGAAGTCCAGATCGCCGCCATCGCCGACGCACATCTGTTGAAATCCGAATATATCTCAATGCGCACAGGCACACTGGAACCCTTTCGTTTTCAACTGACAAAGTCCGCAGGGCTGGTGCTGCACTTTGAGTCAAACGCGGGAACACCCCTGGCAGGAGTCAGCGCGTTTCCTTTTGAACGCATTGATCAAAGCGGGCAGGAACACTGCATTTATTTCTGCAGTGCCCGGCCCGTCGTCCGGAAATCGAATACGGAGGGAAATCTGCCCATGCCCCACTTTCTGCCGGGAGAACAGGTCACCGTTTACATCCAGTTTCCCGGCGGCGAATGGCAGACACGAGAGTTAACCGTTCCCGCTGACAAACAGACTGTAACCCTGACACCAGAACCTGCCAGCCACCTTGATGATGGCTGACACAGATCGAATCTGATTTTAAACACTCAATCATTCTGCCGCGCACAGGGTACGCGCCGCGATTTGAACAGAAAGGCCCGATGATGCATCCCAGATACTACTTCACTTTGACCTGGATCTTACTCATCCCGTTGAGCATGAATGTTTCGTATTCCGCGGAAACAGAGGTGCTGCTCAAGGACAGTTTCGAAACCGGTACCACAGCCCCCGAAGGCTGGCAGAGCGGCTTTGATGTGCCCGGCGTCAGGTATGTCTACGATAAGGGGCGCGGAAAAACAGGAGACCGCAGTCTCTCTCTGCAGAAATCCGCCCGCCGTTATTTTCCAATCGCACAATGGTATCGCCTGCTCCCTTATCAAGGTGAGAAACAGAATCTCCAGGTCCAGTGTGAAGTGCGGGCAGAACAGGCCACCAAAGCCATCATCGATGTACAATTCCTGGATGAGAACAAAAAAAGTCTCGGACATCAGTGGCTCAGTTATATCGGCGCCAAACAGTCAGGCGATTCGCCCGTCAGCCATGACTGGAAAACTTATACGGGGGACACAACAATCCCGGAGAACACAAAACAGATTGTCATCGGCCTGCAGATCTATGGACCGGGGAAAATCTGGTTTGATGATCTGGAAGTTTCCTTAACCAATGGCGCGGGACCTGCGAAACCCGATCAGACAGAGCAAGCCATTGATGTCAAAGTCAACGAAGAAACCGGCCAATACCTGTTGATCACACCGAAAGACAAACCTGCTCAGAAGAAACCGCTGGCCCTGCTGATCGTGCTGCCCGGCGGTGACGGCTCGGCCGATTTTCATCCCTTTGTAAAGCGGATCTTCGACAATGCATTGCCCGATGACTTCGTACTGGCACAACCGATCGCCAAAAAATGGACCTCCGATCAAAAAGTCGTCTGGCCTGCGCAAGCCAGTCAAACTGCGGATTCGAAATTTACTACAGAAGAACTGATTGCAGCCGTGATCAAAAATGTCAGTGAAAAACAAAACATCGATCCGAAACGAATTTATCTGCTGGCCTGGTCTTCGGGTGGCCCCGCTGCCTACGCGGCTCTGCTTCAAAAAGAAACAGACATTGCCGGCGCGCTGATTGCCATGTCTGTCTTTAAACCAGATCAGCTTCCTGATCCCGCGAATGCCAGACAGCGCAGCCTCTATCTGCTGCATTCACCCGACGACAGTGTCTGCCCTTACCGCATGGCGGAAGCAGCGCGCGATACATTCAACAAGGCCCACGTGCGTGCCACGCTGGTCGACTATCCCGGCGGACACGGCTGGAAAGGAAACGTCTACGGCAATATTCGCCAGGGAATCAACTGGCTTGAGAAAACAGACTGAGCGCCCGCTGCTTTTCGCCAGGTTTCTATTTGACGTGTTCGAATCGCCTTGATCATCTAATTAATTAAAAGATTCCTTGACGAACTGAGATTCCCGCTGTAACATCATCTAAAGAATTAGACGATCGTGTGAAAGGCGATCAACGGCAGAACTTCGATTGAGGAATTTTTCGATGGCGCGACCCGGATCAGAACACCCGACCGAACTGGAACTGGAAATTCTGAAGATCCTCTGGGACGAATCACCGCTGCCCGTGCGCGATGTGCGGGCACGGCTCGAAGCCCAGGCCGCACGCCCGCTGGCACACAGTTCCGTGATCACGACACTTAACATCATGTTTCACAAGGGCTTTGTGAAACGCAAAAAGGACGGCAAGTCGTTTCTCTTCTCCCCGAAGCTGCAGAAAAAAGCGGTAACCGGCGGCATCCTGGATGATCTGTTATCGCGGGTCTTTGAAGGCTCTTCGTCGGCGCTGGTCATGAATCTGATCGAAACGGCCGACCTGGATTCCGACGAACTCGCGGCACTTCGCAAGCTCATCGCCCGCAAGGCAAAGGAGCAACAGCAATGATCTGGAATACTCTTCTTGATCCCGCCTTGAGCGGCCGCCTCTGTCTGACGCTCCTGCATTCGCTCTGGCAGGTCGCCCTGCTCGCTGGCCTGCTCTGGCTTGTGGAACGCTGCTGGCAGAAAATTACCGTGGAACGGCGTTATGTGCTGCATGTTGCCGTCCTGCTCTGTGTCCTGCTGGCACTGCCCGTCACATTTTTACTCGTGGGACCGGCTGCTTCAACACCAGTTGTTATCAGCCAGCCTCAGACTGTGAGAGATACTTTTCCCTCGCAGGCAGAGACGAAACCTGCTGCTCCGCCGCAATTCAGATCCGAAATGCCAGAACTCCTGCCCGGAGCGGAATCACCTTTATCAGAGAATCAAAAGCTGCAGCCCGCCAGCAATATTTCGCCAGAAAAAACCAAGACGTCTCCCGCAAGACGATCACAGGCCTGGCTCTGGCTGGCCCCCTGGATCGTCGCCTGCTACGTCGCGGGAGTCGTCTTGATGCTGGCGCGACTCGTCATTTCCAGTATTCGCGTGCAGCGACTCGCCGCTTCAGCCGAGCGAATCATAGCCGGGCCGCTCGTCAACTCACTGCGCGAGATTGCCCGGAAATGGTCGTTGAAGGCAGTTCCCGTCCTGGCACGCAGCGAACAGATCATTGTGCCCCGCGTAACGGGAATTCTGCGACCGATGATTCTACTGCCTGCTTCTGCCATCAGTGGTCTCACCACCGACGAACTGGAACTGATCCTCGCGCACGAACTGGCCCACATCCGTCGTTTCGATTTATGGATCAATCTACTGCAGCGGTTTACCGAAGCGATTCTGTTTTTCAACCCCGCGCTCTGGTACCTGAGTCACCGTATCAGCATGCTGCGGGAATACTGCTGTGACGAAATGACCTGCCAGTTGAAACTCGATTCCACTTCCCCGTTCGAATCGCGCGTGAATTATGCGACGGCCCTGCTGCATGTCGCGGAACTGGCCAGACGCAGCAGTGTCTCTACCGGCGACCTGACATCGCTGGCTGCCAGTGGCAGGTCCCCTTCAGAAATCCGCCGTCGCGTGGCCCGGCTGTTTGGTGAATCCCTGCAGGAGCCAATGCCGGTCTCGCGCAACGGCTTATGTGCTTTACTGCTGCTTGGCTTCTCTCTGACTCTGATCACCATGGTATCCCCTTCCAATGCCGAACCTGCATCTCAAAAAACAGCAATCAAAGCAGAAACGGAAGCACAACAGAAGAATCAGCCCGTTACGGACGACACCGACACTCAAGACCATTCTCTACGACAGTTTCAACTCAACGTCGTTGACCCGGACGGCAAACCGGTGCCCGATACGACCGTGGAAATCCGCAGTGACCCGGCTCCCACAGCCGAGCACATTCTCCGCGGTGAGTACCTGCGCGATGCGACATACGGTCCGTTTGTGAAAACGAATGACAAAGGCGAGCTTTTGTTTCGCATTCCTCTCCAGATGAAGCGGTTCAACCTCAGTATTAAAAAGCCGGGCTATGCACCCTACTGGGCCGGCTGGAGTTCTTATGAGCATCCCGAATCCATTCCCGCTGAATTTACAGCCATTCTGGATAAAGGCTGGACGGTGGGCGGCGTGATTGTCGACGAAGCAGGAAAACCCGTCGAAGGTGCGCGAATTTCACCCAGCGTGTATTTCAAAAAACGACCCGGCGATACCAGTCAGTTAGGCGTCGGTACGAAAATCAAAACGGATGCCAAAGGGCAATGGCACTTTGATTATGTACCCGCTTCCAAAGCAGAAGTCCATATCGATGTGAATCATCCCGACTATCGTCCCTGGCGAAAACGTGTGGCCCGCAGCGAATTTGAAGTGAAAGCCGATGCCAGTCCGTCTGCCAGAATCACACTGGAAGAGGGATTGAACATCACCGGCAGTGTCACGGATGAAAACGGAAAACCGATCGCCGGTGCGCTGGTCCGCACCAAATTTGGAAATGATGTGCGCAAAGCAACCACCGATGAGTTTGGCGTCTACCTGATTACCGGTTGTGAACCGCGGGTCACGCGCGTCGTCGTCTCCGCGAAAGGCCGTGCACCGGACGTTCAGGAGGTACGTGTAGAACCTGATATGATCCCGGTCGATTTCTCGCTGAAGCCTGGAGGTAAAGTCCGCGTGCGTGTTGTCGATAAAAACGGGAAGGGTATTCCCAAAGCACGCATCTTTTTCCAAACCTGGCGCAGGTGGTGGGTCGATAATTTTGAGTTCGATTATGTGAACCAGTACGCCAACGAAAACGGGGTCTGGGAATGGGACGAAGCCCCCCTCGATTCATTCAAAGTCGATATCTGCCGCCCGGGAGGCATGCAGCTCACGAATCAGACGCTGCTGGCACGCGAAGAAGAATATGTGTTCCAACCGCCCAAAGCATTAGTGATCTCGGGAAGTGTCGTCGACGCGAAGACAAAACAGCCTGTCAAAAGGTTCCGCGTCACTCCCGGAGTTCAAAGAGACGATTCAACGTCCAGCCTGTTCTGGAATACGTCCGAGAGTTTCGAGTCCTCTGATGGCAAATACAGTATTCGCATTCACCGAGACGATCCGGCCCACTTTTTACGAATTGAAGCAGACGGTTTTGAGGTAGCCACATCCCGTGCATTCAAACCTGATGAGGAAAGTGTGCCTTACGATTTCGCTTTGAAACCTGCCAAAGACATTGCAGCCACCATTCTGACAGCAACTGGCAAGCCTGCCGCCAATGCGCAAATAGCCGTCGGAATTGTGGGTTCTCAGATCATGATCAAAAACGGCAGGATTCGTAACATTTCAACGTATGCCACGCGGCTGCAGAGTGATGACATGGGGCAGTTCAGCATTCCGCCACGAACGGAACCGTTTCAACTGATCATTCTTCATCCTGATGGCTTCGCACACCTCAAGTCGGAAACAGGTCCGATTCCCGATCCCGTCAAACTCACTCCCTGGGCACGACTGGAAGGAACATTCCGTGTGGGAAAAGACATCGCCCCGCATGTCGACCTGACGCTGTTTGGTAACGGCTTCAATCTCTACGGCGACAAAGAGCCGCATATTCATACAGAGACTAATACCAAAACCGATGAAAACGGCCGTTTCGTTTTTAACCGTGTCTTTCCCGGCAAGTGCCGCGTAGGTCGAGAGATTACAATGATAGTGAATGAAGGCACCAGCGAGGTGACATCGTCACATCGGGAAAAGGTCGAATTATTCGCAGGAAAAACCACGACCCTCAATCTGGGGGGCACAGGTCGGCGGATCATCGGTCAACTGGTGCCCGCTGACGGTTATTCCGGCAGAGTCATCTGGAATTTGAATCTGATCCGACTCGAGGGCGCACTCGAACCGCCTCCAGCTCCGCCAGTCCCCGAAAAAATCAAGCAAAATGCAGCCCTGTTACAGCTCTGGTATGCTGAGTGGTTTAAGACAGAAGCGGGAAAAGCCTGGCGTATTGCGCATGAAAAGTACCTGCAACTGCAAGCAGACAACACCTATTTCTCGGCCAGTATAGGCGACGATGGTGCATTTCACATCGACGATGTACCTCCAGGAAACTATGACTTAAAGATGTGGCTGCATGACAATCCCGCCGGCAGATTGAAGCCAGTCTCGATCACCGTTCCAGCGTCCGATGAGAAGAATACAACCGAACCCATCGATCTGGGCACACTGACGCTGGAGAAGTAATAACTATCCCCCTCGACAGACATCAGTCGGAGGTGATTACGGTTTTCCGTACCGGAAAACTATTTCACCGTCTGTGTTTCCAGCGCGAACCAGGATTTATTCAGATAGCTGCAACTGCAGGCGGCGGAGGCATCGGGGACGAGTACCAGACCGCCGGCGGGGATCGCATTGATCCAGCAGCCCGGACGGACGCCTCCGTAGTTTTCGATGCTGTCGTTTTTATTGAAATCGAAATAGCCCAGCGTCGCCGACCGGAAGAACATCATGTTTTCGCAACTGGCGAGAATGCCGCAGCCGTAAGAACGTTTGAAGTTGAAAGGCTGGGGTTTGCCCGATTTCAAATTCCAGGCGCCGCCATGGGCATACACGGTGTTTCCGTTAATCAACGGTCGGGAGCTGTAGTTCGCTTTCGCCTCCCAGGTTTTTTCTCCCGTCGTACTGTTAAAGACACTCAAACGGCCCCCCTTTTCGGAGGAGAGCCGGAAGCTCGTCGGCTGATAGCTCATCAGCAGCGCGTCGTTCTCGGCACTGACGGCGATCATCGTGCCATAAATGTCTTCCTTGTTTTTCCACAAGACGTAACCATCGTGGATGCTCAGGCACAACAGTTGACCGGTGGCATGTTTAGCCGTTTTGGGAATCGGTTTACTGCGCGTCTCTTTGGTACGATCAAAATCGGCCAGCGGACGATCGATCAGGTACAGCCTCTCGTTGGCAATCGCAATCGCGTTGTGTCGAATCGAGTCTTCCGGCTCGTATTGCCATTTCAGTTTCCTGGTTTTGGTATCAAAGGCGAACAGCCGGGTCGATTCTGTCAACTGTTTCGTCATATCTCCCGTCGTCGCATGATAGCGATACGCGACCACATGATTCGGATCTGCGGCGGTGCCGATTAACATACCGTCGTGCCAGGCAATGTAGCCCCAGGGTTGTTTCGTTTTCTCTGCTGTGGAATCTTCGGAGGGAGGGACATCGAATGTATGCAGCAGCTCTCCCGTCGCAGCGTCCAGTTGAAAACAGCGTTCTTCATGTCGGATGAATACGGAATCGCCGCCCAGGCAGTAATTACTACCGGTTCCCGAAGCGCCCATCAATTCATCACCATCGTAGGCTGCCAGGACTCCCTCGATTTTAAACCGCCACAGTTCATGACCGTTATACGCATCGACTGCCAGCAGCCCATTATTGCCTTCATGAAACAGACGTCCTTTTGAGTACAGGGGGGCAGGACCGCGTCCGTGCCGCGAAGGAATGACGAAATCGAAATCCCGATACCACAACATACTTAACTGGCCGTTAATCAGTTTATCGTTACTGCACAACGTGTTGGCTGCATCCGCGTATTGATGCGTCCATTCGCCGGCACCCGCAATCGCGCCTCGTTTCTCAATTTTCAATTCACCCGGTTTCCCCAGACAGATCACGCCTCCATAAGGCCGCTGCAGGCGTTTGAGTTCCTGCTGAGGAAGCGCGGCGGGATCCTCGGTAAGGGATCTCCCCGAGACGACCAGGTTAGCGACTTTATTCGGTGTATTGGTTTGATCGAGCGAACGCTGCAGTACTGAGACGCGTGATCCATATACGCCTGCCGCCGTCAGCTTCTGACGGGCCTGCGCAACCAGTTCAGGATCGGCTTCGATGGCGATAATCCGCAACTGCGTACGGGTCGCCAGTTCATACGCTAAGGCACCATCACCACAGCCCACATCAAAACAGTACCCCTTCTCGATGCCGGTTCGTTCAACGATTTCCGCCGCCGCCCGGGAAGCCGCTGAATCAGCGGGGTAAGGTGACTTCTTCACCTGCGCGTCGTTATCGGAAGCGCGTACTGCCGTTTTATCACCGAACGCATAAAGCGTCCCGCGATCGGTGCTGACCAGCAGACGGGCGTTGCTGGCAGCCAGACCAAAAGCGGTGCCCTCCACCGGCGTGGACCACAGCGACTTACCGGTTTCCAGGTCAATGGTCTCAACCAGATTGGGGGCGCCGGAAACAATTTTGTCGCCCGCGATAATCAGC
>TARA_R100001132_G_C3274999_1_pt1 | contig 11159 bp, 4 predicted proteins | sample TARA_R100001132 | Tara Oceans TARA_R100001132 (sample SAMEA2621247) | marine metagenome | biome: marine biome (ENVO:00000447); feature: mesopelagic zone (ENVO:00000213); material: "saline water (ENVO:00002010), including plankton (ENVO:xxxxxxxx)" | depth 800 m | reverse complement strand
CACGGAAACGTTTGCCGTCACCGTCATGCCCGCCAATACACCGCCGACCGTGGACGATGTCCCACTGGCAACCGTCACGGCAGGCAATACATTCCGCTACGATATGCGCGTGAATGATCCCGACGGCGACCGGATTTCCTATAAGTTGCTGCTGGCCCCAGAGGGTTTAACCATCGATGAATTTGGTCGGATGACCTGGGAAACCACGGCCCAGACGCCGCTTCAGGATTACACGGTCGATGTCATGGTTTCCGACGGACGCGGCGGCCAGTTCCTGCACGAGTTCACCGTCCGCGTTCAGGCCGACACCCAGGCGCCCAGGGTTACCATCCTGACGAATCCCCAGCAGGGAAAAGTGGGCGAAGAACTCGTGATTTCAGTGAGTGCGTTTGACAATGTCGACGTGGACCGCATCGAACTCCGCATTGACGGTCAGATCGTCGTCCTCAACGGCGGCATCGCCCGCTTCACGCCCACCTCCGTCGGCACCTATCACATCACGGCCACCGCCTGGGACACCAGCGGCAACGAGGGCGCCGCGACTCCAGTTGACCTCTTAACCATCGATCCGGCAGACCAGAATCCGCCCAGCGTCGATATCACTTCGCTCAGCTATTACCAGGAAATCACGGCTCCGATTGACATCGTCGGTTCGGTGACGGACGATTCGCTCGACAACCTGACCTGGACCCTCTCAGCCATTCCACACGACGGCGGCGAAGCCAAAGTCTTCGCCACCGGCAGCGGCGCGATCACGAACGACGTCTTAGGAAAATTCGATCCCACGCTACTGCGCAATGGCGTCTACACCATCGAACTCAAAGCCACCGACGCCGGCGGGAATGTGTCTGTAGATAGTGAAGTGATTAAGGTTGACGGGAATCTGAAGCTGGGGAACTTTAATGTCTCGTTTGTTGATCTGCAAGTTCCCATAGTAGGAATTCCGATCACTGTCACTCGCACCTACGACACGCTTGATTCTGATGTGCAAGGCGATTTTGGCTACGGTTGGTCCATGGACTTGAGCAATACAAAAGTTCGCATTGTGCAGCCCGAAAGCAGTGACCCAGGCTTATTCGGTTATTCACCGATTCAAGACGGCACTCGCATTATTATCACCCTACCTGATGGCACGGAAGAAGGTTTTACATTCAGGCCAGAACGACAGGTTTCCGGTTTCATTAAAACGGCTGACTACTTACCTATGTTTGTGCCCGATGTGGGTGTTAAAAGCGAATTGATCGTCGATGCCCGCTACATTCGTAAATTGGGTGATGCTTATATTGATATGGAAACTGGCAGAGGTTATTCTCCCGCCGACCCGATTTTAGGTGGAGCCTACACTCTCATCCTGCGGAATGGGGTAGAACTTGCTATCAATGCCGAGACCGGAGATCTCTCCACCATCACAGATTTGAGCGGAAACCAAATTACCTTTACCGGCATGGGGATTGAAAGTAACGCAGGTCGCAGTATTGAATTTGAACGTGACTATGCGGGACGTATTACTGCGATTATCGATCCAGCCAGGAACCGGCTGGAATATGCTTATGACGTAGATGGAAATCTGATTTCCTTCACTGATCGTAGCGATGCAACCACTCAGTTTACTTATTTGAATGGTGTCAATGATCCGGAACATTATCTGGATGAAATCATTGATCCACTAGGTCGAACAGCTTCAAAAAGTGTCTATGATGCGGACGGTAGACTGATCAGTATGGTAGACGCCGAAGGAAACACGATTGAATATGACTGGGATGGTGATTCTAAGGTTCAAAAAATTACTAATCAACTCGGGTTTATCTCAATCATCACTTTAGATGACCGTGGTAATGTTATCCGTGAAATCAACCCAATTGGTGGAACAGTACTTCATACATATGACAGCAATGACAACGTGCTGTCAGAAACGATAGTTGTAGGTCTGGAAGATACTGAAGAGAACGGAGAAAACAATGATTTAATTAAAACAAACAAATATGATTCTGATGGTAATCTGATCCAATCAACGGATAACGATGGAAATACGAGTTACTCAGAGTACACCGATACGGGACTGGTCCGCAATTCAACGGATTATTGGGGGAATACATCATATACGAACTTCAACTCACGGGGTTTACCATCAAGTATGGTAAATCGATTGGGACGTAAAACAGGCTTATCCTATAATGATAAGGGGAACGTAACAAATCTGGATGATGATAAAGGTAACACCTTTGTAACTAGCACTTATAATAAGTTTGGTGAAGTGCTGACAGCAGTTTCTGCCTTAACGCCAGACCGTACCATTTATACTGACTACGACATCAATGGTAACCAGATAGCAAAATGGCACTTTGACAGTAATGGTTCAAATCAGGTTCAAATCCTGACGCTTAACCACTTTGATAAAAACAATCAATTTACTGGAGAAATAAGGGCCGAAATACCGGAAGGTTCTTTTATCACATCGAACTTCGATGCAGGTAACATTCCAACTGAATTTATAAAGTGGACTACATCAATAGAATATACTTTGACAGGAGCGATCTCTGCGTCAGTAGACCGTGATGGGGTTCGTACCGAATTTCTTTACGATGATAGAGGACAGAAAATTGAGACCCGTACTCGTTCAGTAGACCAGAATGGCAATATATCAGAGTTAGTGTCGAGAACGGTTTACGATGCCGCCGGGCGGGCCATTGCAACTACTGAAGATTATTCAGAGGGGAGTGATGAACTAATTCAGGGAATACTGACATCCTATGATTCAGCGGGTCAGGCCACTAAAACGGAAATAACCAATGGGATTGATATATCTCTGTTAAAAATAAGTAATTCATTCAGAACGGTTCTCAAAAGTCCAGGATCTTTTGTTGCATCTAACAAAATGGATTACGATATTGCGGGACGTTCCATATCAACAACAGACAACTTCGGTCTCTCTTCAGAAATCAGTTACAATACTACCGGCCATGTCATAGAAACAAGACAGGAGAAATTTGATGAATCAGGAAGTAAAGTGGGGCTTATTTCTCATTCTGTATACGATGAATATGGAAGGGTCAGTATAAGTACAGATCTTCATCTTGAAGGATCTAGCGATCCTGTGTTAGGCACTCAAAATATCTATGATCAATTGGGACGTCTGGTCAAAACGATAAGGCTGGAAGGGGTGCAGATTGCCGTTGTTGGAAATGAAACGGAATTGATTGCCTCAGGCACCACGCTTTGGCAAGCTGAGAGCATCTATAATACTGATGGAAAACTTTCTAAAACAATCAGTGCCGACGGAACAACAACCGAAACCATCTACGACTCATTTGGACGTACAGTGGTTAAGCTTGGCCCATCGCTCTCATTATCTGAAGCTAATTTGTCAAATCACACATTAGCCACTACTCTCAATCCTCCAGTTTCAGTCCAGCTGAGAGCGGAAATAGCCTATGACGGTGAAGGAAACATAACAGAGCAGCAAAATAATATCTTACAATTCACTCTAGCAGACGGTTCTGTCGAAATAGATGACTCAAATGTCAATACAACGATATTTGAGTACGATGTGAGAAATAATTTGATCAAGACCACTTTTAACGACGGGTCTTTTATCTCTACAAGTTATGATAATAATGATCGGGTCATATCTGAAATAAATCAATCAGGACTGACTCGTACCTTTGAGTATGACGCACAAGGTGAACTGATCGTCGTCGAACTACCGGCTGTATTCAACCCCCAGACGGGTGCTTTTGAAAGTCCTAAATACAAGTATGTCTATGACGCCGAAGGACATCAAATAGCACTCATTGATCCTTTAGGTCATGAAACCCAATTTGAATATGATAATTATGGCAACCAAACGGAACGGGTCTTACCTCTTGGTTTCGGACCTGATGGAGCCTTCAATACAGCTGATGACTCATCACTTCCAGAAGGTTCTTTCAAAGAACGATATGAATACGATAATCTGGGGCGAACGAAACTTCATATTTCCTTTGAAGGAGTCATAACTCAATATATCTATGATGACTTGTCTGGCATGCTTGTCGAACAACGTTTTTTTGCCAATGAAACGGATTATGCGAATGGATCTGGAACCCCCAGTGAAATTTGGACTTCCAAATATGATGCGTTTGGTCGACAAATCGAAATTATTCAGGACTCCGATGGAGATCTGCAGACAGTGAATGACCAGCGAGTGACGACTAACGTCTTTGATAATCAAGGACGTCTTTCGCAAGTTTCTACCGATGAAGGGATTATTGTTTATGAATATGATATTCTTGGCCGAAAGACCTCCAGTTCCATCTATACAGCAGGCAGCGACCCTGAGATTGACACTCCTGAGAGAGTCACCACTTACACTTATGACTCTTTGAGCCGACTAAGTACTGTATCAGATGATCTTGACCCTTTATCCGGATCCGACCAACCGCTGACCACATCATATCAATATGATATTCTGGGGAACTTAAAACGAGTTGACTTACCTAATGACTTCATCGAAGAATACACTTATGATGATCTGAATCGCCTTGATAAATTAACACATTACGTTGCTGATTCTTCCCCCGACGATCTGACTGATAATCCCAAAGCGGCAGAATTTGATTATACGACTCGTCCCGACGGAAAACGCTCAGGTGTGACTGAAACTTTTTGGATGGACTCCGATGGCGATGGCAATACAGAAGAATACATAAATCAGATCAACTGGACCTATGATGATGCTGGGCGATTAATTGATGAAGTCTTCAATCATTATGATGATCTATTAGATCAATCTGGTCATTTCTCTTACGACCTGTCAGGGAATCGACTGGAACAACAAGTCGAAAAAAACATTGATGGAGACGGGATAGTTGATAAGGAAACAATATCCTATTCCTATGATGCAAACGATCGATTGACCTCGGAACTTGCCGAAATTGATTTGAACAATGACGGGAGTATCGATCAGACTAGTTCAACGACTTACAGTTATACCGGTACTCAACAAACTGGCAAAATCGTCAAGGAATCCGGTCTTACTAAAACGACTACTGCGTTCACCTATGATCTGCAGGGACGTATGGACACAGTAACGATTACTTCTCTTGACAGCTCAGGCCAAGCGACTCGGATTGAAAAAACTACTTATCAGTATGATGCTACAGGAATCCGAGTGTTCGCGCTACATGAAATCGATACTGATGGCGATACTAATGGCGATACTAATTTCGATGAAAGGACTCGGACAGAATATCTAAACGATCACTATAATTTTACCGGCTATGAGCAGGTAATTAAGGAGACTCAATATAACGCGGATAATGGTCAAAAAACAAAAGTCATCGAATATTCATTTGGGCACGATGAAATTGCTCAAACAGTAACTAAATACGATGAATTTGAGAATGTCTCAAGCGAAGAGACACACATTTTTGGCCATGATGGTCATGGCAGTGTTCGTGTGCTCTATGATCTCGCTGCCATGATTGAACAGCTATTTGCCTTTGATTCATATGGTAAATTACTATCAATCCATAATGGCATATCTCAGTTTACCAGCGCCAATGCCAGCGATGCCTTGACATCGCTTCTTTATAGTGGAGAACAGTTCGATTCTCGCATCGGCCAGCAGTATCTGCGAGCTCGTTACTATGATCCGTCTACAGGCCGGTTCAATCGTTTAGACCCCTTCTTTGGAGATACTGAAGATCCACAGAGTTTTCACAAGTATCTTTATACTCACGGAGATCCTATCAATCACATTGATCCTTCAGGGCTTGTGATCGGTGGCTTGATTGGATTGGTATCTTCTATTGGAAATACTCTTACTACTCAGGCACAAAATGCTGGTGCGGCATTCGCTGCTTTAGGTTCAGCTACCACTTTTGCAGAAGTCGCTTCTGCCGTTTCTACAATTGGAATTTTCTTAAACACGGTACATGACTCACTAAGTATTATTTTTACGATCTGGGATTTATTGCATTTTGATCCTGGTGATATTCTTGATATTAAAAAACAACTTGAATCGTTCACGAACACGAGTTTTACGCCTGGACTAGGAGCGCTTCAAGTTGACATGCCTAGTGTTTTAGATGTCAAGTTACCATTTAAATTCCGTGGGAAAATGGCAGCGATCTTTGGTAATAACCCCGTGGGAACAAAGGTAAGTGAAATGTTTGGTGAAATCGCTGCAGCCGGAATTGCTAAAGCACTAGGTATGGAGGTTAAAGATATTCCTGTTGGATATCACGGATTCGATTCAGTAATGTATGAACCCCTCTCTGACAGACTCATGATCTTGGAAGCAAAAGGCAATACTGCAAAATTGGCAAATACTCAGGGAGGACAAATGCGGGATAAGTGGATAACTAATCGCATTAAAAAAATGATTAAGAAAGATGATGGATCAGAAATTAGAGAATTAGAGGATCACTATAATAAAGTTCAATTAGGAACAAAGGGTATGTGGGCCATGGTTGTAAAAACTACGGCTGACATGAAAAATATAACCAGTTTAAAGATGAGCATGCATTTGCAGATTCGAACTTATAAAGGAATTAACTCTTCTTGGGGAAAACCGTTAGAATGATTGATAAAGCAATCGTTATGTAAAATGTTCGCTTAGCGTCATTTTATGCAAAGCCAGCTAATATTGCAGAAAGAATTAAATATGAATAAGTCAAAGGAACTTCGCTGGAAACGCTTAGGAATTACTGAAGAACATCATTCTAAAAATGTTGCTAGTATTAATCTCAATCTTGAAAACGAAGGAATTTATGGAGATAAACAAGAAGACCAAAGACCTGGTATACAATACTCTGACTCAGGTCGCCAAAATGATCTGTTTGCTAATCTGCGAATTCTCCAGTTGCACCATCTGCAATATGAGCATTCCTACAAAACGTCAAATGAAACGCGCTTGTTTATAAGCAACTTGGTCGTTGATTATTTCCTTGGTGATTGGCGTGAAAATGCTCGCTGCTTTTCAGGTTGGGAAGGAATGACGCGGGAAGAGTGTCGTAAAGAACTGGAGTGGCAGGACCCACTTCGTGAAGGGCTCGTAGCAATCACGGTCTCCCAAGATCAGGAGAACCTAAAAAAAGTCTGTACCTACCTCGACGAAGATCTTTTTTTTGATGAGGGATCCTGGGACAGGACAAAAGACGATAACACCTGTTTTATTGTGCTAGCGAAATACATCAGTGACAAGTCACTTGATCATTGTCAGGAACTTGTAGAGCGGTTAGAGAAATCCCGTCGAAAACGCCCCAAACTTTTCATTGCTGTTTTGAAAGCAATTGCCGAGCATGACAAAGCCAGGATACGGGCGACCATGTCGGACTACATGAAGCAGTACGTGAAAGTAGAATTGGACAAGGATGTGAGCATCATCGTCAGCATTGACGGATCGATTCTCTGGAATCTGGCTGTGATGCAATCTGGTGAGTTGGAACCACTGGATCAGGATCTGATGGATCTAATAATCACACAGGAATCTCTGGGGCTCAAGCCGTAATAGTTCTTAATACATGCTTTTTGAACAGGTAATTCATGAGTTATTCTCTCCAACTTTATCTCACTAATATTGCTTCGATTGAAGCGATCATTGATAGCAAAGATCAAACCAAACTGTCTGAGATACTAGAGTCTGATTTTTCAGAAGACAATTCTGACGGGCATGAAGAATTCAACTTGGCTGTCTCAGAGGAGATCAAGTCTGCTCTCGAAAGTCTTGTCATGGGCACACAGGATCGTGAGTTAGACCGGACTGACTATGGCTATGCCTTACAGCTAATCGTTGCATCAAATGGGGAGCGTCTTGAAACGGCGTTATTTAACGAAACTCGATATAGTTATCTTGAACAGGTTCAATATGTCCTGCCACTGGTAGAACGCCCCTTGCCATTTAAGATACCCACCTGGGAAGGATTCCCTTCGGTAGGATATATGACAAATCAGGAGTGCAAAGAGTTTGAGGGAGATCTCGACCACCCAGAACCCATTGTGAGAGCAGGTCGTGATGAGTTATTTGACTGGATAGAAGCAGCTGCAAGTGAACATGCTGATTTAATAGGTTTTTGGTATTGAGAATTTTGTTTTGGGGCTGATGACATGCACGAAAGCAAGTCACCGATATGAGCATTTCTGAGAAAATGATTTATGATCCAGAATTTGAATCTTGGATTGGTGAAGTTTCATTAACTGGGTTTGAAACCTGTGGTATTCTCTGAGATTGTGATGCGGATTATCTCTCTGAAGCATACGAAAAAAGTGAGCCAAATAATGGGCCAGTTTTGCTACAGCTTCAAATCGAATCAGCAGATGGAAAACCGCCTACGAAAGAACAAGAGGCTGCTTTTGAATATTTATGTGCGAATGAAAATCCAACTGCAAAAGCAGCATTAAGATATGCCCTTCAACAATGTAAATCAGCTTACTATTCGGAATCACTGCCTGAAACCAAGACATTACAAGGTGAAAAACGTGAGCTTCGCAAAGGGTTGGGGAACTCTGGGGAGCTCTCATTGGTGCATCGGCGATCAACCCACAGCTTCTGGCGATGACGGTAACTGCGGCTCTCGGATATAACGTGGGACAGGCAATTCAGGCCGTCTTTTTCACTGATCTTCGCTGGCAAACAAAGTTGTCCATCGTCTTGCTCGTACTCGTTCAAGCACGTCTCTCGAAGACGATCATCCAGCGTGGAATAAAGGCAAACACGGATCCCAATTTCACAACCAATCAGCAGGCTCGTCTCGGATATCACGCGGAAAGAGATGCCGGCATGAAACTTGCAGAAACGATGCGGAATAATGGCGACAGCCCGGAAGCAATCGGCCGAGCTGTGAGCGAACTGCGAAACCAGGCCAAGGTTGAGGCTCGATCTACTATGAAACCCGAACAGGTAGCCGAACTTGAAGCTCGGAACATGGTGGAATACGGTAACCCGGTGGGCCCAACGGCGGACCAAATGTATGTGAAGTATGGATCGTGGGAAGGAGTAATTGAGGCATCCTTCCGCACGAATGCCTACTACGACCTGATGTACCTGCCACCGGGCCAGCAAATCCTGTTTCCGGGCCTAGAAGAACCGGACGTGCTTAAGAACTGGGGGAATCAATGAAACCTGTAATTCAGGATTACTATCAATACGGCAACGTTTCTGAAGTGGGAGAACCCCTTAACTTCGAAAGGTCCAAGGCCTGCTCCCTTGGCACCAGATATTTATTGGGGTTTTATGTTTCTACGCCACAACTTACAGTAGTCTTGTATCGCCCAGAAGACGTTCTCTTGCTACAAGTCGAACAGCGTTCGGGTACCGTATCGGCGTTCGAGTTCGGCCGACTATGGATACATCGCTCTATACTGTCACCCGCAGAGCAGACCACAGACTGCTCTAAAATTTGCATAAACATTGAGGCAGGGGAGTGCGTCACAAGATTTCGCAGAAAATCATCCAGACGAGAGTTTTCGCTGAAAATGCGCGGCAAGCGAATTCTGTTGCTCCAGTATGAAATCAGAGAATCTGTTTTCGATCCAACAATGGACCTAATTGACGAGCATGGGGAAGACTTTTGGATGTGGTTGGACTACGTTATTCGAAACAAAGACGTTTCCAGCCAACTTTTCCTGTGAAGTCGGATAGAAAAAGGGGGCAGCGACGAATGGCACTGCCGCTGTTTTTTAATTTGTATTTACGCAACGGCTTCCGTGTGACGTCGTCACATATTTGATTTTCTGATTTATTGCCAGTTCGCTGGAAATTGAGTTTGGCAAAAGTTCGGGTTCAGTGACATCAGTGAATCGGGAGTCAACCAGACGACCACAGCATTTGTCTACGACCTCCAGGGGCGGATGGAAACGGTCACTATTACGTAACCGTCTCACGAAACTTTCAATTACCCACAACTCCCTTTCTTAGTTCGAATCCTATTTGGATATCAGTGAGTCGTGATAAGCCGCGCCAGAGCACCATGTTACCCGGGGGTGGGTCTTTCCCGCGCGCCAGATAACCTCCCAACTTGGCAACTTCTGTGATGTAATCACTAACCGTTGCTGGCAATGATGGCTTTGTGCCTTTTGCAAGGTGATTCAGTATTTGAATTTCGGATTTGGTAAAAGCAACCTCGACCGACAGATCAGGTTCAGTTCGATTGATCATTGTTAACCAGAACACCCTCCAGGCGATAATACAGAACACGGCTAACTGGTTGGTCAATCGCTCAGCTGTGCGAAGTTTGGATTCTTCAGCTTTACATCCTGACTTTAACGCTTTGTGAAACGTCTCAATCTTCCACCGCTGTGCATACCAATCCAGTTTCTCGATGACTGACAAAAGGTCGTCTACAGGCAGGTTGGTCAACAGTTTCCACTCGATCGGACTTCTGTCGGAGGGAGTTCCGCGTTCATAAGCGTGGATGACGGTGAGCTTCAGCGCCGGATAACGCTTTTGCTTGCCGACGGGAAGATGCACCATCATCTGACTAAATCGGAAGTGTAGTTTGGCTTTACATATTCGACGCTTATTATCAAGAACTTCAATTTCATGTGTACCTCGAACAGGTTCACGTCGCAGCTTCCTGGAAATGGTGGTGCAGCCAGCGCCAGCGAGTCGGTCGACGCAGGTACGGACAAGAAATTGAGTCCCCAAATCGTGAGCTGCACAGAATAATTCATAAATATCGCTCCCTCGATCGCCGATATGCACGCAGCGAAAAGGATCAGCTAATTTCTCTGTCGCTTGTTTCACATTTTCTATCCAGCAAAAGCTTTCCTTCTGTTCGATGGGGATACGTGTGGGATTGAATTTCTTTTTTAGTGCGTTAGTCCCCTTAAACTTTTTGCGCGTCCAAAATTTGACCGCCGCCATACCCAGTGGCAGTCCCTCTGGAGTTAACACCAGACTTGAGTGCATGAGCAAGCCGCAAACCGTGTATGATCTAGGAAAATGTTTGAGATTTGATAACAACTGCGTCTGGCCGATGGCTTCAGGCTGATCGCGTTGGAAGGTAAATTCCGTTGTGTCGTGTAAGATCAAAATCGGCCCGCTGGTAGCGGTAAACCGGGATTTTGTAGCCGCAAAGTGTCCTGCGAGAATGATACTTTCATCCACACGGGGATTCGAGAAAAAACGATATGCCGCCTTTGTAGCAGCCCAATCCTGGCACGCTGTGGGCACGGTG
>TARA_R100001132_G_C3275001_1_pt1 | contig 11161 bp, 7 predicted proteins | sample TARA_R100001132 | Tara Oceans TARA_R100001132 (sample SAMEA2621247) | marine metagenome | biome: marine biome (ENVO:00000447); feature: mesopelagic zone (ENVO:00000213); material: "saline water (ENVO:00002010), including plankton (ENVO:xxxxxxxx)" | depth 800 m | reverse complement strand
GGCAGAGTGTCCGACGGCTTTGACTGGTAAGCCATGCTGTTTGCCCAGTTCCAGCCAGCCTGTGCGGAAGGCTTCGCCGATCCGGTGGATATGTTCGCGGACGTTGACAGTCTGCATTTTCTGAATGGTGGCCAGTGCCGCCGTCGAGCCCACGCCTTCGGTCCAGTAGGTGCTGGAAATGAACGAGGTTTCGGCGGCATCCATCACGGAGCGTCTGCCGATAATCGCGGCCACGGGATGTCCATTGCCCAGTGCTTTCGCGAAGACGGCGATGTCCGGCTCAATACCATAGTGCAGATGGGCGCCGCCCAGGGTCAGACGCCAGCCGGTTGTGATTTCATCAATGACGAAGACCGCGCCGCATTCATCACACAGTTCACGAACGGCTTCCAGAAAGCCGGGATCGGGATGAATGTAACGTGTCGGTTCCATGACGACTGCCGCCAGTTTTGAGCCCCGTTCCCTGATAATGCTTCTCAGCCCGTCAATGTCATTGTAGGTGAAGGGATGTGTCGTTTCAGACAGACCTGAGGGCACTCCCGCTGGATCCAGGCCGGGCAGAAGATGCTTGTCCAGCGAAGTTGCGGATTGGCTCGATTTCCGTGGCAGATTTGTGGCGAGGTACCAGTCGCTCCAGCCATGATAGCCGCACAAGGCGATTTCGTCGCGTCCCGTTTTCGCGCGGGCAATGCGGACCGCGATGGCCATCGATTCCCCACCGGTTCGACAGAAGCGGGCCTGGTCGGACCAGGGGTGCAGGCTGGTCAGCAGTGCGGCCAGTTCTACTTCTTCGGGTGAGTTGAGCGAGCTCATGGAGCCCAGCTGGACGCGTCGCACAACGGCATCGGTCACATCCGGATCACGATAACCAAGCAGGCAGGAGCCGATTCCCGAGGTCGCCAGATCGTGATAGGTTTTTCCATCGAGATCAATGACTTCACAGCCACTCGCTTCGCGATAGTAGGCGGGCCAGCAGTCGGGCGCAAACATTTCGGGTCGCTTACTCAGCAACTGGGTACCGCCGGGGATGAGCTGTTTGGCTCGTTTGTAGGTTTCCTGGGTAATATTTGTGGTTGAGTTCGTTTCAATTCCCAGCATGGCACGGGCGTTGTGACAGAAGATGCGTTCGACGTCCGCGTCATTCAGTCTTAGCGTGTGGCACGCCTGCTTGATCGCCAGCAGCGATTCAAGTCCCACGCGAACCGGTCTGGCGAAGGTCGTTGATTCCCAGTTTACATTCTCTTTGCCCAGCCAGAAGAAACCATCGCCAATGCTGACGCAGCGGCCAAAAATTTCACTGACAGAAAAATCAGTTCCAAACATCAGGCGGCTGGTTCCAAATTCGCGCAGGATTGCTTCAAATGGTTGAGACTCGCAGACAGCGGATGTATCGAAGAAGACGTTATCGAGTCCTCGAAGGGAAGCAATGCCTTCCGTAGTGTGATTTCCACAGAAACCCCGGGCAGCATGTGCGAGAATGAGTTTCGCGTTCGGGAATTGCAGACAGTGTTCACGGATGTAGGACTGGTTGACAGGATCTGCCATGGCCCGGGCACGGACCATGTGCAGCATTATCGCCAGGCTGTAACGGTTCGAGAGTTCCCAGACCCATTCCGGAATGTATTCCTGAGGCTCCGCTTCTAAAGTATTTTTTCGACTGGCGTAGACATGGTAGACTTTAAAGCCGCTGAACTTACCGGAGATGATCTGGGCTTCCACTTCTTCCGGCGAGTCTTCCGGTGTGACCAGCAGCAGTGCGCGACAGCCAGGCTGGTCCGATAGTTCACTCAGGATGAACTGATTGGCTGGCTTGCGGTCCAGGGTGGGTTTGGGAATGGCAAAAAACAGTCCGGCAGCAGGACGCAGCGAGCCCATCCAGAGTTCCAGGTTCTCGCAGTATTCCTTCCATCCTGAAAAGCCCTGTGGGTTTTCTGCAGAGGAGGGCAGGGCGGAAATCGCATCCTGGGGGCGGTAGAGGTGGGCGTGGGCATCAAAGCTGCCAGGGGGGACGAAGTCTTTGAGCTGGCTGGCAAACAGTTCCTGATCATCGGGTAAAAACTCAGTCATGATTTCTTTCCCTGCATATAGTGAGTGGCTGAATCTGTCAGTCGGTTATCGAAGGAAAAACCGATCTGGCTGAACTGCTGCTGCATCTGTTCGAGACCGTTTTTGACGAAGATAATGTCAGCCATGTGGTACAGCATTCGTGCGCCTTGCTGCAGCAGTTGCTGGGCGTGCTCCAGGTTGAAGGTGGGCATGCCCCAATGTTTTCCCTGGTTGGCGGCTGCGGTGGCAATCGTCTGAATGGCGGTCTGCATTTGCGGATGATTAAACTGACCGGGAAAACCTTGAAGAATCGAGAAGTCAGCGGGACCCAGCATCAGTGCATCGACGCCGGGAACAGCTGCGATTTCTTCTGCCTGATCGACGGCGGACTGCTCTTCCAATTGGATGGTGATGAAAGTGTTCTCATTCGCCTGTTGCACATAATCTGCAACAGGCATGGTGCAGTAAGGCATGTCCGCTCCGGAGCCATCAAAGCCTCGTTTTCCCAATGGGGCGAACTTGGCCCACTTCACGACTTCCGCAGCTTCCGCCGCATTGCTGCAACGCGGGTACATGATGCCTTGTGCTCCGGCTTCGAGCATGCGGCCGATTCGCATGTATTCGCCGTTGGCAGGGCGGGCCAGAATATCTGAAGCGCCAATGCGTGCCGCCCGCATGAGTTGTGTGGCGGTCTCCAGGCTGTAGGTGTGGTGCTCCATATCCATCCAGATGCCATCGAAGCCCATCAGGCTGGTGAGTTCGAACAGTGAGGCATCCAGCAGGTGAAGTTGAGTAATCAGTACTGGTTCGTCCTGGCTGAGCTTGTGTTTGATTCGGCTGGCTCTCATCAAATCTTTCCTGTTCCAGTATGTTGAGGCATGAATGTTTTACAGAATATTACGTTATTGTATGATAATAAAGACTGCAAGTGTTCTGTTAGAATTCTGAAAGAATGCTGTATTGTATTTAATGTCATGGTTTTGGCGTGGAATTTCTCTTTTGGAAATTGACAGTCCCGGATTAAAAGTATGATAATAAGTGCCTTATGGCGGAACCACTACAAAATTCGATGGCGACTGTTCTGGCGGAGAAAATCCGGCACAGGATTGTGGAAGAGCAGTTACCCGAAGGTCATGTTTTCATGACGGAAGGACAGCTGGCAGAGGAATACCAGGTTTCCCGACCTGTTGTGAGGGAAGCGGTCAGCCGTTTACGCGCCCTGGGGATTCTGGATGTCAGGCAACGGAAAGGGCTGGTGGTACAGCGTCCTGATCTGATGCAGTTGCTCTCCGACAGCATTCCTTTACTGTCTGTTTCCCGGCAGGAGCAGCGGGAACTGGGAATGTTACGTTATGTTCTGGAAATTGGTGCCATCGAACTGGCGGTCAAATATGCGACGGAGGATCAACTGGATCGACTCGATCAGATCGTCGCAGAGATGGAACAATATCTTGAGCGCGATGACTGGGAGCAGGAAGTCGAACTGGATCTGGCTTTCCATTCCCTGGTGCTGGAAATGACCAATTCCGTGTATGTAGCGGGGATGCAGCAGATTCTGGCGAAGTACTTTCAGAGTATTTCGGAGGTCGGTCAATCCGATTCCGGTCAGAAAACGCGGATTATCTGGGAGCATTCAGAACTGGCGGCAGCGATTCGCAGTCGCAATCTGGAGCATGCACGTGTCCTGATCCGGATGCAGTTTCAGAGCCTGGTCTCCGAGGGTGAGGGCAATAAAAAAGGGGCTTGAGTATAAACTCAAGCCCCACCGTTCAGGGACTAGTTGAATTACATACCTGAAAAAACTCAGGTGAATTAAGCCTACTTACATTCACATGTTGCCTGCTGTAAAGTGATTGTCGATTCAGGCCCGATATCTACTCATTAAAATCGAAGAAAAATGATTTTATCGTGAAATCGCGATCTTGAGGCGAATGCTGTGTCGAGGGAACAGGTAATTTTCCCCAGAGAGCCAGATTGTGCCCTCTGATACAAACATCGGGTGTTTGCAGCGGCGCAGGCTGTTTTTTAAGGTGCCGCTGCAGGGGATTGCGTGTTGATTACTGAATCCCAGGTTGTGCCGATGCGAAGTTCATCAAAGAGAAAATCGGCATTGCGGGCAGCATGCAGCCTGACCTGATCGTACACGGAGGAATCCCGGAAGGGTTCGGTGGTGCAGGTCCAGACGGGAGGTTCATGGCTGGGGATCGATTCTTCTGGTGCGAAGGCACGCATAAAAATCTGATCCAAAGCATTTTCACTGGCTACAATCTTGGCGACGAAGAAATAGGTCTGCTCGGATTGTAACGGGGGCGCGTTCTCGATGACTTGCATTCCCGCCTGCAGAGTCGAGAAATTGTGCGAACTCATGCCCAGCAAAATTTTTGTCTGGTGGTTCCCCGGAGTCGAAGTCTGCAGGGAAAGGTTTCCATATTGCTTATTAGTTCCTTTACCGGATTTCTGTTTCTGGATGTAGAAGCTTAAGTAGTAGATGGCGTCTTTGTTCAGGCGAACCGGCTTTTCCAAGGTGCGCCAGGCAGTATTCCCTTTTCTCAGTTCTACGAGACCCAGTTGATTTTCAGCGAGTTTCGTACCCGTCAGTGATTTCAGGGGCTGGCTGTCTCCCCGGGCGGGATCACCACCATTTAATTTATTCCGCCAGGGATTCTTCCAGCCGATTCCGGCATTTCTCCAGTCAGAAAAGCTTTCCGGATCGCTGATGACGGGGGGGTGAAAGCTGTCGTAAGCGCGGGTTTCTTCTCGAATCGCCTGCAGATTTTTGGGGTTGGTGGGGACTTCGCGTTTAAAATCTTCCGGATTGATCTGAATGTCATCAGCCCGGTTTTCTTTCAGGTGTTTTGCCTGCCCTTCCGTGATAATAATCGATTCGGTAAAGAGTTGATTGTCCTGGTTGGGATCCACACGGACGGACCCTTCGAAGACATGCAGATCAACTTCCCCATCGGCATCGATTTTGGCACCGTATTCCGTTCCAATATCGTGAAACGTCAACTGGGGGGTGACTAATGCAAATTCCGGAGCGGCTTCATAACCGTGCAGGACAACCTTGCCTGATGAAACAGTGGCGCAGCAGGTGGAATCCATTTTGATTCTTGTCGGCCCTTCAATGATGAGGCGGACACCGGTATCGAAGCGAAATTCCGCAAATCCTTCTTCAAGAAAGAGATCCTGTGATAAGAGTCGCTGACCGGAAAATTTGGGAGGTGCGTTTCCTCCCCAGACACAGTCGGTCGCGCGGGTGAGTGTGGCGATGTAAGGGAGGTCGGCGACAGGTTGTTCGGTTTTGACCAACTGAGGCTGATTCCAGAAGAATCGACCGGCAATCATCCATTCCATGAGCAGTAAGATCATCATGGACGCGACTGCTACCAGAGCATAGTTGATAAAACGGGAACGTCGCGGACCTGGAGTGTGAACCTGTGTGATGGCAGGGGCGGAAGAGGGGGCGGGAGTTTCTCGAGTCACGATCTGTTCGAGGGACTGGAGTCGTTCACTCCAGTCGGATTTGATGCCAGTATTGATGTCGATATATTCAAAATACTGAAGCATCGCCTCGGGGTGCTGTTCCAGAATATTCTGAAAGGTTTCGAACTCAGTGGATGAAAATTCTCCCTCCGGGCTATCCAGCAGCCGATTCAGCAGTTCTTCGAATTCCGGGGGGATATCCTGTACCGACATTATGACTGACGCCCACTTTGAAGCTTACGAGATATACAAGCCGCCAGTTCACGTCTGAGAAGTGAAAGACGGTTGTAAAGGGTCTGGATTGTTTTGCCAGCAGTCCTGGCGATTTCTTTCACCGACTGATTTTCAAAGACGGCATTTTTGAGTAACTGCTGATCTGAGGAGTTCAAACCCTGCAGACATTCCTGGAGAAAATCGAGGCGGATATCATGGTTATTCAAATGTTCTTCACGTTCATGTGACATCGTTTCAATCAGCTCCTGATTAAAAAAATGTCGATCCCTTCCAATGCTTCTTCGGTAATTGCATACAGTAAAAAAAGCGACTCCACAGGCCCAGGAGAAAAAATCCCGGTCCTGGTCAAATTCATCGAACTTATTCCACAGCGTCAAACACACATGCTGGTAGACATCCTCCGCATCCGAATTGTGGGGGACCAGTGTTCGGATATAACCGAATATCCGTAAACGATCTTTACTCAGTAAAGATGTAAACACCCCTCTGGTATCCGGATGTAAAGACGATGTGGAAGTCGACATGAAAGTCGGGAACTCCGTTCGGAAGAAACTCTGGCGATTTGCAATCTTCTAATCATAATGAAAGCAACCCATCATTAAAATTAAATAGCTGCAAACTTTACCTGAGAACGGGAAACTCCGCCAATTCTATGTCATTCACAATACATACGGTTAGTATACTTTCAAGTAAAAAATCGGTTTGCCTATTGAAACTTGTTCTCAAACCACGGAGATTTACCATATAAAATTGCGAAAAATCAGAATTCCGCTCTGGAAGTGGAGAACGCGTGGATGTGACTCAGGAAATAGCCGCCAGATTTCATTAGCTGAAACACCGGGATTTAGATGAAACTCTTTCCTGGTTATGGTATTCTGTCAGTTCAGATCGGGTTGTTTCCGAGATTTCATCATGGAACCAAAAGGGACGAGTGAGTGCGATGAAAAACAAGACACGAACGTTGTTTGACGTGAGTAGCCTGCTGGTAGCGGCGATGATGATCATGCTGGCAGGTACTGGATGTAAGGATCCAAAAGAGATCGCCCGTGAACAGGGAGAAACTATTCAGGAACAAGCTCAACAGAAAATGCCTCAGGAACCGGCAGCAGAAAATGCGGCTGCCGACGCGCAGGCAGATCATCCGGATGACAATAAGAAAAGCATTATCCACAAAACAACCGCTGTTGTAGTGGATGCAAAAAAGGCATTGGAAAACCCGGATATTGAAATTGTGGATGGCAAAATTAAAGGGGTCGATCCATTTACCCAGGCTGGCAGTGCTTATGTCTCGATGGCGTCCCGCGTGAGTACATTGGGAATGCAGCAGGCGATTCAGCATCATAAAGTGCTGAATGACCGGTTCCCGACTTACGATGAATATATGCAGATGATGAAAGAGAATCGCATCGAATTTGCTCAGCTTCCGCCTTACAAAATGTACGGTTATAATGCCGAGTCCGGTAATATCCTCGTTCTTCAGGATAACAGGAAAAAAGCAGAGCTCTATAAAAAAGCAGGAATTCCACTCGACTGAGCAATATTGTCGTGCAGTGGCATACTATCTGCACCTTACTTCTTCATCCCCTGAATTGAAGAGTGAATGTTGATTCGAATCAACATTCGTTTCAAAACAGTATCAGCGTGTTGCAGAAAATCAACATGTTGAACAACATTTGAAGAGGTGAGTCTTATGAATTACCCACAACCTGCAAAAATCAGAAAGACTGCTACGCGGTTATTGATGCTGGGAATCCTGACAGCCACTATGAGCGTCAGCAATGGTATTCAGCATGCAGAAGCAGACAACTGGGCCTTTAACCGTTCCTATTACAGCCACGACCTGCCACCTGAAGTCGCTGCACAGTATCCGCGGCCTGAAAGTCGTTCGGCGTACCGAACTCCCGAGTTGGCGACCACTCCCGGTTTTGCATTACGTGGTGCCCGTCGCTGGAATTATGTGCGACTGTATAGCGGGAACAGCTATGATACCACGATTTATCGCAGCGACACATTCAATGTAGTCGCCCCTTGATCATTGTCAGATTCGTCTGCTGTTCGAAACAGCAAATGTGATCTCTCAAAACGTACTTCTCTGACTATCCCGAAACGGTCAGGGAGTACGTTTTTTCTTTTCTGCCAGCGCTTCATAGTAACGCCGCACCTGATCTTCGTACTGGGGGAGAAATTTTTCGGTATAGATGTTCAACAGCTGCTGTCTCATCGCGGGAGGCAGATGTCCCCAGGCATCTTTGGCATAATTGTTTTTGTCATTCACATTGCCGGGAGTCGCCTGGCCTGCTTCCTGGCGGTCGGTAGACTGCCGCGCGGGTCCCTGAGAGAGCTGACTCTCGTTTTTCTGCTTCTGCATCCCTTCACGGTCCTGTCGCTTTTGCTGCTGTTCCTGATTCTGCGGGTTATTCTGGCTCTGTTGACGCATCGAAGTTTTCGGGGCCTGCTCGACCAGGCGAATCAGTTTTTCGAGATCTTCCACCACCTGTTTCTGAATCTGTTCCGCTTCTTTTCCCGTTTCCTGATTTTCAATCAGTTTCCCGGCACGTTGCATCTCTTTAATGATGGGCTCAATGGGTAACTGATTTTTTTGAGCCCATTTTTTCAGTTTTTCGATCTGCTGATTCTGCGGATCTTTGTCTGCAGGTTGAACCGGCTGTGGTTTATCTGCCTGAGCCTGTGCGGGGTCTTCGTTACTGGTGTTCTCGTCAGCATGCACTGTCGCTACAGAGAGAAAGAAGCTGGCAGTCGCAGTGAGAGCAAGCAGATACAGGGGCAGTGTCGATTTGAAATGGTTCATCTTCATTGTTGGATCTCAAGATTCTGTTCCGGCTCATCCGGCAGGAGTTGATTAAAGAGTACTAACAGTTCCTGTGAGAGCTCGGCCAGGTCGGCCTGTTCTTTTGAAAGTTGCTTTCTCAATTCAAGCTGCGGTGCAGACAATTTTTTCTGTGGCATCAGGCTCTCATTGAATGCCGTCGTCCGCTCCAGGAGATCCTGCTGCAGGAGTTTGAGTAATCGAAGCTGGGCAATCATGGGAATCTGATCGGAGGGCATCGACTGCTGCTGGCTTTCACCAGACTGTTCTTCACCCGGTTGGGAATCTGCTTTATCACTCAGTGCCTGGAGCAGAGTTTTGAGCCCGGATTCCGCATTCTGCTCGGCGTTCAACGTCTGCTCGTCTGTCAGTCTCTGGTCCAGTCGGTCGACAGCGATTTTCAACTGGTCGACTGCTTTCTGCATCGCCAGTTTAAATGCAGGTGCTTTCGCCAGCTTGTCTGCTGTTTTTTCTGCCTGTTGCTGCAGGTCCTGTTCGGTCTGCTGCAGCAGTTTAAGTGATTTCAACTGTCCGCGCGACCAGCGACCGCGTGAAATGCGTTCCTGTTCCAGCCGATTGGTTTCTGCAATGACAGCCTGCTGCCGTTCTATCAGTCCTTTGATTTCCGCTTCCAGCTTGATGAACTGTTCAAAGGCCAGAGATTCTTCCAGTTCGTTGCGACGCGCGGCCAGTTCACGTTGTGCCTGCTCCAGGTCATCAAGCGATTCCTTGAGCTGCTCTTGTGCCTGTTCGGTATTTCCCTGTTGCAATGCCTCGTTGATCTGCTCTGTTCGACGGCCGCTGCGCTGCATCGAATCCGCGGCCCGGTTGAGGCTGAGCCGCTGGAGTTTCTGTTTCAGTTGCTGCATCTGTTGTTTCAGTTCCTGTTCGTGTTTCCTCAACTGCTGCAGTTCTGCCAGCTGTTCTTCACCCTTTAATTCCGAATCCGCTTTCTTCAGTTTTTGTAATACCTCTTCCTGCTTCTGTTTGATCAGGTTCAGTTCCTGTTCACGCTTTATCAGTTCGTCTAACACCTCTGCGGTCGAACTGGCTGGTTGATTTTCGAAGATGTTTTTTAATTTCTGCATCGACTCCTGTAACTGCTGCTGTTCCTGCAGCGCCTGTCCTACCTGATTCTGTTTTAATCTGTCTGCAGTCTGTTTCATGACGTCGGGAATCGAATTTTTCCGCAGGAAGTCGATTGCTGACTGGTTCCGCTGCTGTTCGGAGGCTGCGAGATCCGGATCCTGGGCGTTCATCGCATCAAGCAGATTGCGGAATGATTTAAAACTTTCCGCCTGTTGTTCCTGGCGGTGAGCCAGCTTTTCCAGGTCAGCCTGTTCCTGCAGTCTCAGCTTTCCAAACGCTTTGGTGATCGTTTTTCTGGCCAGCGATTCTGTCTGGTTTTGAATATCTGCCTGCTGCTGAATCTGTTCATCCAGTTCGGCAACCAGATCCCTGGTCTTCTGCCACTGTGCCAGAGATTTTAATACATGATCCAGTCGTTCAATCACACGTTGCTGTCCATTACTGGCGACAGTTAATGCTTCCAGCGGTGACGTCTCACTTTTGGTTCCCTGTTTCTCTTTTGTTTCTGTTGGACTGGTTTCTTTGGCCGGCGCAGTCGTGTCCGGATCCCGGGAATCCCCTGCATCCGCTCTGGCCAGCATCTTTTTTCGGGCCTGTGTGATCTGTTCCTGAATCTCCGGAAAGACCTGCTCATTCAACTGGGAAAGTTCCGTGTTGAGTTCAGCCAGCCTCTGCTGCATGGCCGGATCTTTAATACGATTCCAGTCCAGTTCCTGCAGCAGTTCCCGGGAACGCTGCTCCAGACCTGTGCGGGGACTATGGAGTTGAGAGGCGATCCGCTTCTGATCCATTTCTACCTGTTTGATCGTATCAATCTCTTCGGTGCGTGCCTGGCCGACGCGTTGCAACTGATGCTGGACATCTTTGATTTCCGTTTGGAGCAACCGCTGATCCTTGAGGACGCGCGTGAGTTCTTCCAGTAGGTTCCCCTGGCGGTTTGCCAGTTCATTGGCTTTAAACTGGGGACTGACGATTGTTAAAACACGCGAAATACTGGTTCCGATGTGGGAGTCTGCTGCCTGCTCCGATTTCGTATTCGCGGTGGGACCGGGCTGAAAGTGATCACGGGCTTCGGCGCGAAAAATAATCCGGTCACCTTCGTTAAGTGCCAGGTCTGAGAGATTCCAGTTGTCAGTCAGCGTCAGATCTTTCGGCTGGCTTTCTCCCTCTTTCGCTGCAGATCCCGGGTTGAAAGGGAGCGGAAAGGCAACATTCTCCCGGTCAGTACGCAGGGCGCGCGAGAGTGACTCCTGGCTGGAAGATTTCTGATAGCGGATGAGTGCGTTCTCGATGCCCAGGTCATCATGTACGACGACCGTCAGGGGAATTTGAGCAGCGGGTGTCACCTGCAGGTCAGTATCAGGGACTTCCAGGAAGACCTCCGGAACGTCATCGCTGATGGCGGTGATTTCAAAATGTTCCGGCGCGGGAGGTTTGAACCCCTGGTCATTTTCCGCTTCAAACCAGTAGGAGTAAGTCCCC
>TARA_R100001132_G_C3275003_1_pt1 | contig 11184 bp, 9 predicted proteins | sample TARA_R100001132 | Tara Oceans TARA_R100001132 (sample SAMEA2621247) | marine metagenome | biome: marine biome (ENVO:00000447); feature: mesopelagic zone (ENVO:00000213); material: "saline water (ENVO:00002010), including plankton (ENVO:xxxxxxxx)" | depth 800 m | reverse complement strand
GGCCCGAAAACTAAAGGTGCTGGCCCCGGACGAGCCGGGTATTGTGGAGCGCGTGGAACTGGAGCTGCCCGGCAATGCCGCGATGGAGCTGATTTCCTATCGCATTCACCCAGACAGCACCGTCGCCCGGGGCGACCGTGTGCCGCGCTGGGCAAGGCCGGTGCTGATCCTGCGCGATGGTCAGGCCCTGACCGTGCATAAGGCCGGGCCTTTGAAGGCGAATGACCATGTTTATCTATTCGCCGCCCCCCGCCTGATATCCTTGCTGGATAACATCTATGCGGCACCCGCCGGGTCCGATGATACTGCCATTCTGGGTGACTTCACCCTATCGGCGGAGGCGACACTGGCGGACGTATCAGAACAATATGGCGCGACCGTTCCTGCCGCAAATACCCAACTGTCCCTGGCGGACTTCATGACCCAGGAATTCCATGGCCAGCCCGCCCAGGGCGACCGCGCCCGCCTGGGCAGCGTCGAACTGGTGGTGCGGACCATTGATGACGATGGCAAAATCACAGAAATTGGTCTGGTCCTGGAACCCAAACAGACCCCCACCCTGCGCAGCCATGTTCAGTTGATGCGACAACGCACCCAACTGCGCCTCAGCGACTTTTCCCGCAGGCGCGGGCTTATCCGGGACAACAAGCCCGGCACAGACTGAACCCTAACCGCGTTTCAAATCACGATAGAAATTTTCGTGACTGCCAAGCGCCAGTAACGTGATTGCATCGTCTGCCTCAGAATACGCATAGGCCATAAGCACCATATGGGTATGATCGCGAAACTTGTGAACGCGCACGCCCGCCAGATCACCAACTTTGACATCTCCCAGCGTTGGTGCGTTCAGAACAGCCCGGATCGCAGCATCAAGGGCCGCCTTTTGTTCGCCACGCAGCCTTTTTACGGATCGCTTAAATGTGGGCGTTTGAAAAACGCGCGTCATTCGTCAAAGACATACTCTTCCGTCGCCGTTTCAGTTCGCGACGTCAGAATATCTTTAATGACACTGAAGGGCAGGTCGGGATTTTCTTCGGATATTTTTCCGAGCTGCGACCAATACTCAATCTGCTTAGGTAAAGAGCGATGACTAACAGACCCCACCCGTTTGGCCTCTGCAACCAGCGCTTCTGATAACTTTACATTTACAGTCACAGCAGAACCTCCTCAGTCACTGAATTGGTCCAAAATGGTCCCTTTCGGTCCTTTTTGCAACCCTGCCCGCGTTTCAAATCACGAAAGAGCTTTCGTTACGTCGCAGTAAGGTAGCCAATCCCTTACCGAAAGATGATGTTGAAAACGGACAAATTACCCAATGATTTTATGTGCATTGAATGTTAATCAAATAATAAAAAAAACGTAAGATAGAAATTTATTGAATGTTACACCAATGACACCATCCGAAAAGATAACGAAAAAAGCTCAAACCCCTAAGGCCCGTAATTATGGTCCAATCCCTGTGGACACGATTTTTAAGTACCTTGGTATAGAGTTGGAAGAAGGTGAGGTTGTCCTTTCCGCCAAAGCTCAAATTCACGCGGCACGTCGTCATCCTGAAGATTTTTCCCGCTGTCTGCCCTATTTACAGCGCGTTATCTCAACACCCGATTATATTGGAGATGATTTTAAAAATGAGAATAAGATTGAGTTGATTTCGCTGATTCCTGAGCTTGGGAATGGCCTCTTGATTGCACTTTCAATACAAAGAGATTCATCAGGAAACTATCATATCGCTTCATTCTATCCTGTTTCCTTTGCTAAAATCACCAATCGATGTGGAAAGGGATACCTTAAAAGCGTGCCCAAAAAGTAAAGCTCCCACATTTCTGTGAGAGCCTTACCAATTCAATCAGATTTAGCCAGGTTGCCCACCCCTGGATCTCTTCACCTTTTGGCTACTATACCCGTTCCCGGGTGCGTGAGGAGGCCGTTCTCACCTCTAAATCATATGATGTTAATATAGGCACTAATAGCGACGCTGTCTATATGGTCCTTTTTGCAACCCTACTCCGCCGCCTGTGCTGCTACCGCCTCTTCGATCAGGCCCAGAATTTCGCCTGCGGCCGCTGGGATGTTGGTGCCCGGGCCGTAAATGGCAGAGACGCCTGCCCCCAGCAGGAAATCATAGTCCTGAGGCGGGATGACGCCGCCGCAGACGATCAGGATATCGCTGGCACCCTTGTCCTTCAGGGCCTTGATCATCTGGGGCACTAGTGTTTTGTGACCGGCTGCTTGAGAAGAAACACCAATTACATGAACATCGGCCTCAATCGCCTGATTGGCGGCCTCTTCCGGGGTTTGGAACAGCGGCCCGATATCCACGTCAAAGCCAATATCGGCAAAGGCGGTGGCGATGACCTTGGCACCGCGATCGTGACCGTCCTGGCCCATTTTAACCACCAGCATACGCGGGCGGCGGCCCTGGCGTTCGACAAATCCAGCGATATCGTCTTGTATCTTCATAAAGCCCGCATCCCCGTCATAGGCAGAGCCATACACCCCAGTGATTGAACGAATGACAGCCCGGTGCCGGGTGAAGGCCTTTTCCATCGCATCGGAAATCTCTCCCACTGTTGCGCGGGCACGGGTTGCCTTGACGGCCAAATCCAGCAAATTGCCAGAACCATCCTGCGCCGCAGCGGTCAGGGCGTCCAGGGCCGCGTCACATGCCGCCTGATCTCGGCTGGCCCGAATTTTCTTCAACCGCGCGACCTGCTTTTCGCGCACCTGATCATTGTCGATATCCAGAATATCGATGCGGTCTTTATCGCCGGACTTGTATTTATTGACACCAACAATGGTTTCCTCGCCCCGATCAATTCGGGCCTGGCGGGCTGCCGCGCTTTCTTCGATCTTCATCTTGGGCCAGCCGGAATCAACCGCCTTGGTCATGCCGCCCATGGCTTCGACTTCATCAATCAGCTTGCGGGCTTCCTGGATCATCGCGCCGGTTAAGCTTTCAACATAATAGGACCCGGCCATCGGATCGACCGTGCGGGTGATCTGGGTTTCCTCCTGCAGGATCAACTGAGTATTCCGGGCGATCCGGGCAGAAAAATCTGTCGGCAGGCCAATCGCCTCGTCAAAGGCATTGGTGTGCAGGGATTGTGTACCGCCCAGGGTGGCTGCCATCGCCTCAACCGCCGTGCGCACAACGTTGTTATAGGGGTCCTGTTCCGTCAGCGACCAGCCGGATGTCTGGCAATGAGTGCGCAGCATCAGCGATTTCGGATTCTTTGGCTGGAAGTGCTTTTTCATCAGATCGGCCCACAGGAACCGTGCGGCGCGCAGCTTCGCGACCTCCATGAAGAAGTTCATGCCGATACAGAAAAAGAAGCTCAGGCGCGGGGCAAAGGCATCCACATCCAATCCCTTGGCAACCGCGACACGCACATATTCCAGACCATCGGCCAGGGTGAAGGCCAATTCCTGCGTCAGCGTCGATCCCGCTTCCTGCATGTGATAGCCAGAAATCGAGATTGAGTTAAAGCGCGGCATGTTCTGGGCTGTATATTCGATAATATCCGCCACGATCCGCATCGATGGGGTCGGCGGATAAATATAGGTGTTGCGGACCATGAATTCCTTCAAAACATCATTCTGGATCGTCCCAGACAGCTTTTCCGGCGACACGCCCTGTTCCTCTGCCGCGACGATATAGCCTGCCAGAACCGGCAGAACCGCCCCGTTCATGGTCATGGAAACCGACATCTGATCCAGGGGAATCTGGTCGAACAGGATTTTCATATCCTCAACGCTGTCAATCGCAACGCCCGCCTTGCCCACATCGCCCACAACACGGGGATGGTCACTGTCATAGCCACGATGGGTTGCCAGATCGAAGGCAACAGACAACCCTTTCTGGCCCCCCGCAAGATTGCGGCGATAGAAGGCATTGGATTCTTCGGCTGTTGAGAAACCGGCATATTGCCGAACGGTCCAGGGCTGGCCGACATACATCGACGCCTTGGGCCCCCGTGTGAAAGGCGCAAATCCTGGCATGGTATCGATATGGTCCAACCCGGCCAGGTCTTCGGCGGTATAAAGCGGCTTTACCGATATTCCTTCTGGCGAATCCCATGTCAAATCAGCTTCGCCCTTCCCCTTGGATTCTTTTTCCAACAGGGCGCGCCATTCCGCCAGAGTCTTCTTCTCAAAATCCGCCATTCCGCTTCGCTCCTTTATCTTTCGACCAGTATATCGCGTCGAAAGTCAGTTCGTCCAACCCTTCAATTCTTGCCAGTTAAAACCGCCCGGCAGAGCGTTTCAATGGCAGTATGGTTGCCCAATGGCAATGAAATCGATAAAGACGCGGACGTTATGGCAAATCTTTAGCCAACCAATTGGCTATCGTTGCCCAAGTTGCCGTTTTAAAAAATGCTGGAGTGGTGAATATGGCGGGGTTCTCGCTGGGTATCTTGGGATATGGGCATTTTGGCTCGTTCCTGCACAAATTGGCGGAACGCTTTTTGCCAGATGTATCTGTGCGCCTGTATCGCCGTCGGGCCACACCGGGCGACGGCCTGTTCACAACGCTGGAAGACGCCCTGGACTGTGATGCCTTGCTGTTATGCATGCCAATCAGTGCCTATGCCGATACGCTGCTGTCGATCCGCGACCGCTTGCGCCCCGATACCATTCTGATCGATGTCGCAACCGTCAAAGGCTATACGGGCCAACTGATCCGCGACCTGGTGCCCAATCAGCCCTATATCTGTACCCACCCGATGTTCGGTCCCGAAAGCTATGCCAAAAAGGCAGGAAATGTCTCTGGTTTCCGCATTGTCATCACGGAATCGAATCTAGGCCCTGAACTGGACCAACCCTTCCGGGAGCGGTTGTGCCAGGAAGGCTTTGTCGTGGTGGAAAAGACTGCCGACACCCATGACCGTGAATTGGCCGAAACACTGTTCCTGACCCATTACATCGGTCAGATCATTTCCCATAGCGGTTTTGAGCGCACAGAAATCGACACGGTATCCTTCGGCTTCCTGATGGATGCGGTCGACAGCGTGCGCCATGATATGCAACTGTTTGAAGAAGTCTGCCGCTTCAACCCCTATTGTCAGGATGTCGTCCGGCGGTTCGATATCAGCGAACAATCCATCCGACAAAGGCTGTTGAACCTGAATCCAATTCCACAGACAGGCAATTCTGCCTGAATCCAGCTCAATTATCGCGTTGACGCCACTTCCAGCTTCTCATTCGGGGGATTGCGCTGCCACATTTGCAGACCGCGCTCTATCGCTTCTGCTGCTTCCAGCACCAGCCGATCACTGCCCGGTGGGCCCAGGATATGAAGACCTGTTGGCAATCCATCCTGGGTGAACCCTGCCGGAACGGAGATGCTGGGCAAATCCAGCGCCGGGCTGATGCAGACCGTATCCCAGTCAAATTCCTTCAGACCCGGCATATCCGGCGCAAAGGGGGAACCGCTGCTGGTCGGCCAACAGACCAGATCATAACTGTCGAAGAAATTTGCCATACGGTGCCAGGCCTTGACCCGCATCATATTGGCGCGCTCAATCTCATACCCTGTCAGGCGGCGGGACTGGCCCACCAGATCCAGGATCAGATGCCCCAGTTCCAGGCCATGTTCATCGACCGCCCAACCGGCATATTCCGCCGCACACAGGGCGCGAAAGACCGGCTGACTACGGGCAAGGAACCGCACATCCGGTGCGGCATCCGTAACGGTGGCCCCGGCTTTAGACAGCACATCCGCGCAGGGGGTCAAGGCATCCGTCACCGAGGAATCGATGCGAAAGATCGCGCTGTCCACGGAAAAGGCGATCCGTATTCCTGCCAGATTGCCTGTCAGCGGTGCGGCGAATTCCTGCGGCCCGAACGGGGCGGTAATCGGGCTTCTGACATCACGGCCACATATCACCGACAGGGAAAGTCGGATGTCATCGACCCGCCGCGCCATGGGCCCCATCACATGCAGCCGGTCGAACGGGGCCACACTGGGAACCTTAGGCACCACCCCCGTGGTTGGGCGGTAACCGACGATATTGCACCAACTGGCGGGGATGCGGGTTGATCCCCCCAGGTCACTGCCATCGGCCAGCGCGACCAGATCCAATGCCAGTGCCGCGCCGGACCCGCCGGAGCTGGATCCGGCCGTGCGGCTCAGGCAATAGGGATTGCGCGTGCGGCCCCATAGGGGATTATCCGTATCCTCCCCAAAGGCGAATTCCGGCATATTCGTCTTGCCAACAATGATGGCACCCGCTGCCTTCATCCGCGCGATATGCAAACTATCAGCCTCGGGCCAATTATTGCGCAAGGCGGGTGCGCCATAGGTGGTGCGAAACCCGACCACATCATAATTATCCTTAACGGCCACAGGCAGACCGAACAGCGGCCCCATTTCGCCCCCTGCATCGCGCGCCTTATCCGCAGCAGCCGAGGCCTCCAGGGCCTTGGGCAGGTCCAACTGAATGATCGCATTCACGCGGTTATTGAACCGCTCAATACGCTGGGCAAAAGCCTCCATCACCTGAACACAACGCAAATGCCCTGCACGCATTTCCGCAACCAGAACACCAGCGGATTGCCGTGTAATATCCATAGTGTGCGACCTTTCGCGCCGACCGTTTAGGGAAGTTCACCTCAATAGATTTGATACTAGATCAGGTTCGCGTTTCGACGACAACATATCGGTATCTTGTGCTATCGGGTTCAGGCACATACCTTGGCAGGATGACACAGAAACATGTTCCCTTTTCCGCGATTGAGGCGGCCCGCGATCAAATAGCCCCGCATGTCCTGCGCACACCCCTGGTGCCAGCCTTTCCGCTGTCCGATGTGTGTGGGGGGGAGGTTCGCCTGAAGCTGGAAACCTTGCAGGCAACCGGCGCGTTCAAGCTGCGCGGCGCGACCAATGCGATTATGACTCTATCGAAGGAAGACCGTGCCAAGGGCGTCGTGACATGCTCGACAGGCAATCACGGGCGCGGCGTTGCCTATGCCGCCAATTTGCTGGGCGTGCGCGCGGTGATCTGTATGTCCGAGTTGGTGCCGACGGTTAAGATCGACGGCATCAAACGATTCGGGGGTGAGGTCCGCATCTGTGGCAAAAGCCAGGATGAGGCAGAAGTGGAAGCCCTGCGCCTGATGCGGGATGAAGGCCTGGTCTATCTGTCCCCCTTTGATCATCCAGATGTCATTGCCGGTCAGGGCACGATCGGGATTGAGTTAATCGAGGATTGGCCGGAACTGGATATGGTCATCGTACCCCTGTCCGGGGGCGGCCTGATGGCGGGTATTGCCAAGGCTGTGAAAACACTTAAGCCCGACACAAGAATTATCGGCGTGACCATGGAACGCGGTCCCGCCATGTATGACAGCATCCGCGCAGGCCATCCCGTCGAAGTCGTTGAAACGCCAACCCTGGCGGATTCTCTGGGTGGCGGCATTGGTCTGGACAATGACTATACCTTCGCCATGTGCCGCGATCTGGTGGATGAGACACTGTTGGTCAGCGAGGCGGAAATCGCAGCAGGCATGCGCGCCCTGTATCGCGATCAACAAATTGTTGCAGAAGGCGGGGGCAGCGTCGGCATTGCCGCCCTGCTGGCCAATAAAATACAAGCCAAAGGCAAACGAATTGCCGTTGTGATCAGCGGCAGAAATGTTGATATGGATATCTTCACCCGCATCGGAGGTGGGGAAGATGTTGACCTTGCCACTGTGCAACCCGACGGAGGAGCATAACCCAATGCGGGAAATTCTGATCCTGACAGAAAACGAGCTGCGCCAAGCGGTATCGCTGGACACGACCCTGATTGATTTGATCGCGGATGCTTTCAAGAAACTATCGGCGGGCAAGGTTTCCATGCCGCCCATCCTGCGGATGGATATGGAAGACAAGAATGGCGAAGTGGACGTAAAAACCGCCTATGTCCCCGGTCTGGACGGTTTTGCGATCAAGATCAGCCCCGGCTTTTTTGACAATCCCAAAATTGGCCTGCCGACGACCAGCGGACTGATGGTTGTCCATGATGCCACGACAGGCCAGGTTCGCGCGGTGCTGTTGGACAATGGTTATCTGACTGACTTGCGCACCGCCGCGGCGGGTGCGGTCGCCGCCCGATGTCTGGCCCCGGAAGGAGCCACCCGCGCTGGTGTGATCGGAACCGGCGTTCAGGCGCGGTTGCAAATGCAGGCCCTGGCGATGGTGCGCCCGATTGATACGGTCCATGTCTGGGGACGCGACGCCGATAAGGCCAAAGCCTGTGCCCAGGATATTGAACGCCTGACATCGGCCAATGTTACGGTATCCAGTTCTATCGCCGGTCTGGTGCGGGATTCCGACATCGTGGTCACCACCACACCCAGCCGCAAACCCTTGATTGATGCCAGCATGTTGCATCCAGGATTGCACATCACAGCGATGGGATCCGATGCCGAACATAAGAACGAACTGGCGCCCGATGTGATCGCAGAAGCGGATCTGTTCACCTGTGACCGTCACAGCCAGTCGGCCCGCCTGGGCGAATTGCATCACGCGGTCGGCGCGGGAATCGTGCCAGAGGACATGCCCGTCGCAGAATTAGGCACCATCCTGAACACCCCCAAAAAGGGGCGCAAATCCGCCAGTGATGTGACCATCTGTGATTTGACCGGCACCGGCGTACAAGACACCGCCATTGCCATCCATACGCTGAGCGTTGCCGAAGAAAACGGCTTTGGCACTAAAATTTCAAACTGAGTTTTAAGGACGGATTGCTTATTCCGTCCCATACCGTGAACTTTTCATTGCCCTCTCTCCCTCAAAGGGGAGCGGGGGTGAAAAGAAATGCTACCCTGCCTAACACCTGATCCCATTATTCACACTTAATTCATCGGTTCAGACTGGACAATTCCCTAATTCACACTTATATTTTGTCTATAACATTATTCACACATTTAGAAGTGTGAATTAACCCGCAACGAAAGCGACAGTATCATGGACGTGTTTCCGTCCTTTTGGCGCCTGGAAGGCAAAGCAATCATCGTCGTTGGCGGTGGGGATGCTGCGTTGCGTAAACTGCGTCTGATCGCCCGGACTGCGGCAAAAATTGATGTTTTCAGTCAGGCCCCTGTTGTGGCTGACATTGCGGAAATGGCAGTTGCGGGTCGGGTCACATTGCATTGCCGCGCCCTGACAGATCAGGATATCGCCGAAAATACAGCCTTTGGCATTGTCGCAACCAATGATGATGAAGAAGCTGAGGCCAGCGTTGCCCGGCTGCGCACCCACCGTGTCCCGGTCAATGCGGTCGATCGCACGGAACTGTGTGACTTTCTGATCCCCAGCATCGTGGACCGCAATCCGGTGATCATCGGTATCGCAACCGGTGGGGCCGCACCCATTCTGGCGCGTTCAGTACGCGAAACACTGGAAGCCATCCTGCCCGCCCGTCTGGGGGCCCTGGCTGCGTTTTCCCAGCGGTTTCGTCGCGCAGTCTCTGCCACCATTTCGGAAGGTCCCCTGCGCCGCGCCTTTTGGGAGCGATTCTTTGACGGCCCCATCGCGCAACTGGTTCTGGAGGGCGATGACAGCGGCGCAAATGACGCAATGCTGACCGCATTGAATGGCCGTGAGGTTCAATACCAGGCCGTCGGTCACATCACCATTGTGGAACTGCCCCCCAATGAGCCTGACCTGTTAAGCCTGAGGGCGCTGCGCAAGTTACAGCGTGCCGATATCCTGTTGCACGATGCGCAATTTGGGGCATCCGCACTGGAACTGGTGCGCCGTGATGCCGACCGCCTGATCACCTGCAGTCCCGCAGATGCCCTGCACCGCGCGGAAATCGCACGCAGCGCTGGCAGGACTGTCGTTATCCTGGCCCTACCGGGTCAAACTGCAAACACCCATTATGAAACCCTGCGACATGGCAGCGCCGATCCACTGCCCCACGCCCTAAGCGCCTGATACAAGAGGAAATCACCATGAACCTGAAAGCCATTACCGCAAATCGTTTGATCGATGGCATTGCCGTCTGGCTGACCCCTGCTGGTCGCTGGAGCGAGAGCGTTTATGACGCACGGGTTGCAGAGGATGCAGACACCCTGGCCGCAATGGAAGCCATCGCCGCCCAGTCGACAAAGGCCTGCACCGTCGTGGATGCCTTGCCGATTGATGTGAAGCTGGAAGACGGCAGACCCGTCCCCACCAAGAACAAGGAACGCATTCGTGCCCTGGGCCCGACGGTCCGTCTGGATCTGGGCAAACAAGCAGACAGCCTTGGAAAGGCCGCATAATGTACCGGTATGATGAATTTGATGACACCCTGGTAAAGGAACGCGTCGCCCAATTTCGGGGCCAGATCGCACGTCGCCTGTCGGGTGAATTGACAGAAGACGAGTTCAAGCCGCTGCGGCTGATGAATGGCCTGTATCTACAGATTCACGCCTATATGCTGCGCGTTGCCATTCCCTATGGCACCTTTAATGCGAAACAGATGCGCATGCTGGCCCATATCGGGCGTAAGTATGACAAGGACTATGGCCATTTCACCACCCGGCAGAATATTCAGTTCAACTGGATCAAGCTGGAGGATACTGCCGATATCCTGGAGGATTTGGCGAAGGTTGAAATGCACGCCATTCAGACGTCGGGCAACTGCATCCGCAACACCACCGCAGACCCCTATGCGGGTGCGGCCGTGGATGAATATGAAGACCCGCGCATCTGGGCAGAGGTGATCCGGCAATGGTCCAGTTTCCATCCGGAATTTTCCTTCCTGCCGCGCAAATTCAAGATTGCCGTCACCGGTGCGCCCAATGACCGTGCCGCCGTACGCGTACACGATATTGGCCTGACGATTAAGAAAAATGACGCCGGTGAAACAGGCTTCGAAGTCATGATCGGTGGCGGCCAGGGGCGATCCCCCTTCATTGCCAAAACGGTCAGTGACTTTGTGCCCAGGGACAATCTGCTGTCCTATCTGGAGGCAATCCTGCGGGTCTATAACATGCTGGGCCGGCGCGATAACAAGTATAAGGCGCGCATCAAGATACTGGTCCATGAAGTTGGCATTGAGGAAATCCGTCGCCTTGTTGAAATCGAATGGGCGAACCTGAAAAAGGAAACCAGCGTCGATCTTCCCGCCGAAGAACGCGACCGGATCGCCGCCTATTTCCGTGCCCCGGATTTTGAGGTCCTGGCGGATACCGATACCGGGTACGAGG
>TARA_R100001132_G_C3275005_1_pt1 | contig 11186 bp, 9 predicted proteins | sample TARA_R100001132 | Tara Oceans TARA_R100001132 (sample SAMEA2621247) | marine metagenome | biome: marine biome (ENVO:00000447); feature: mesopelagic zone (ENVO:00000213); material: "saline water (ENVO:00002010), including plankton (ENVO:xxxxxxxx)" | depth 800 m | reverse complement strand
TGGGAAGAGGACTGGCTCTTTGCTGAATACGGATTGAAAGGAGAACAAATTTGAACACTTTAAATATGACTACGGATCGTTTCCAGAGACAGAGTGATTTGATCCCGGCGGAACGGCTTTCCCAGCTGACGGCAACCGTCATCGGGGTGGGAGCGATTGGTCGTCAGGTCGCCCTGCAACTGGCGGCCATTGGGACGCCGCGGATACAGTTGATTGATTTTGATATTGTTGAGTTAACGAATATTACGACTCAGGGATATCAGGTGCACGATCTGGGGCGAACTAAAGTAGAAGCAACAGCCAAGGCTATTCAGGAACTGGATGATTCAATTCAGGTGACGACGCATAACGACCGCTATCGAGCAACAATACCTATCGGTGAAGCAGTTTTCTGCTGTGTTGATTCCATTTCAGCACGATCTGCAATCTGGCGGTCCGTCAGCAAAAAATGTGAATTCTGGACAGACGGCAGAATGTTGGGCGAAATCATTCGGGTCCTGGCAGTTTCGTCTACTAATGACTTTGGTCGGTATTCAGAAACATTGTTCTCACAGGCTGAGGCTCAAACTGGCAGCTGTACGTCTCGCAGTACAATTTATGCAGCGAGCATTGCTGCTGGAATAATGATTCACCAGTTTACGCGTTGGCTGCGAGGCATTCCCGTTGACTTTGATTCGACCTTCAATCTGCTTGCTGGTGAAGTTACTGTAAAATGAAAACACTGAAGTATAATATTTTCAGCATTACAAATTTGAAATGCGATTTTATAGCGGGTCACCAGTAGTGGTGGCCCGCTACCCCTTTCTTTACCTATCAGAGAAGTGACCGAATACTTAGCAAGTCAGAGCTAATTTTCTGAAAGATTTGACATCCTGGACTCCAGACCACATATTAAAAACTTTCCTATCTCAACAATTGGCAATTAAAATCCCTACTCAGAAACTGCTATGAAAAAAGTATCATCTTCTAATCTGGTTGCATAAAAGGTTAAATCTACGGGATCACAGGCACTGGTTGTCTCATGCCAGGGAATAGCCTGGTTAAAATCAGATGACAGAGAGAGAGGTTCATCCATACATGAAAGACTACTGGAAGTAGCATTACATTCCAGCCGTCTGCCTGGATCATCCTGCCGATATTTTGAAATCTAAAACGAGGATGGCGACGTACCAAATTGCCTTTGCTTCACGCTAGGCTGAATCGGACACTCCGGTGACCGAAGTGCCCGCAAGCTCAAAATCCTGATTAGTATATCAAGTTCTGGATCCAGTTAAGGGGACACGTCAGAAACGCATTCAGAGACGTCCAATCAAACATGCTATTCGAAGCATAAAGTCAATTTATTTCTTCAACTACTTGGAATCGATTTCATTTACAATGGAAGCGATTCCAGCCAGTGCGTATTCGGCCAAGTGGTTAACCAGGGAAGGAGCATCTTTTTGTGCAAAACCGAGGTTGGGGAACATTTCTTGGAGAGAAGGGCGATCACAAATAAGTAACATAAAACACGGACCTATGATACTTAAACATCCACGTTCCACTGCGGGATGATTCACTGGTAATCCCATCAATTCGCTAACAATGCCTTTAAGAATAAAAATCCTTTCGATTCTCTCTTTTCCTTTGAAGGATGCAGTAACGGAAGTGGGATGGACAAGTTCTCGACTAATGACGCGTAATACCCAAGAGGAAGAAATCGGGCTGGTTAGAGCTTGGACAAAAATCCCCACGAACCCATATAACTTTGCATGCGGATCAGATTTTGCTTCTATAGTACTTCTAATGGAATCAGTCGTGATTAATCTAGATGCAGCTTCATGAAGTACAGCCTTATATAGTTCTTCCACACTTCCAAAATAGTAATTTACAGAAGCTGCATTCGTGTTTGCCAGCTCCGTGATCTCTTTGCTGGTTGCACGATCAAACCCCTTTTCAGCAAACACCTGCCCAGCAACTTCTAAAATTTTCTGGCGAGTGGTTGACACTGCCCCTTCATTTTTTGCTGGGATAGTTTTTTGTTTGCCTTTTTTCATTCAATTCACCCTCAGTTTTTGCACTCATGAAATAAAACCCGTTCAAGCACTCGAAAATACTGTTGAGCGCATTTCTAGGAAATCCTTGTCAGAGTTCCCTGATCATATCAATTAAATAATAGCTCTCAAACATGAAACGAGTTATGAAATAATAGATGCATGTAAGACTCAACAGGAAATCGTTGCATTCTGCCATATCAGAGTTGTCTGACCACAAAGCTAGTCCTGATCGAGAAGTAATCTGTGCGATGAGCGAAAATATTACTATGTAGTTACACAATAACACCGCTTGCATCCGGGAAATTATCATGACTCTGGTGTGCACGATTCTGGGTTTTCACTTCATGGGTCTTTCGTCTAATTACATTCTGAAATTCAAATTTCAATTTAAAATTTCAATTTGACCCACTGGGATGCTTTAGATACAATAATCCTACTCCAGAAATGAAGTCTGTGCTTTTGTCCATATTCCGTTGTGGTTTGGCAAAAGAATATTTACACATTGGCACACCACAGCCTGTTTGCCTCAAAGCCTTTATTGACAATCAAATCAAGGAAAGAATTGACTATGCTGACCCGATTACTGAATCGCTCTTTTTATTTAACCATTTTCTCGACATGCTTGTTAGCACAAACAAGCTATGCCGAAGAGAATCAATCAAGCCTTACGGTTGAGGTGGGCAGCATTCCCTCAGAAGGTGCCATTATCACTGTCATTCTTTTCAAGGACCCCAAAGCATTCACTCCTAAAATGGCCACATCTGATCGAGAAAAATGGAAGGGCTATCACTCTGTGGTTGACAATAAGTCACGTGCGGGCAATTCAATCGTAACCTTTGATAAACTTGTTCCCGGTGATTATTCAGTATTCGTTTATTGTGATCTCAATTCGAATAAGAAACTGGATACAAAGTTTCCAGGTATCCCAATTGAGCCAATTGGAACATCAAATAATATCGTACCTCCCAGGCAACGACCTACTTGGAATAATACCAAGATCCGATTGGTACCAGGGAAGAATACAAATAAGATAAAGTTAATTTCAGTCTCACGTTAACTTCGTCTGGTCTTCGTATTAGTAGATTTCAAGTTGATGAACCATGAGATCGTTGATTTACTTTTGTGAGTTTTCAGATGATGATCAAGTCGAGAGTCATTAAACGTTTAAAACGTTCTGGACTCTGTCTTGTTGATGTGTTTACATGATAAAATCAGGCTTTGTGGACTTCCCCCGAGGATAATATGACTAACTATTGGAGCATGTTCCATAATTTCTATTTTGTTCTGAGGCTATTCATAGTTGAACTCCAAGAATTAATTACCAACTTAACTCCCGAGGGGAGTGGTCTACTTTGCACTCCCATTAAATTCGTTTAATTCATGTACAATTTTTTCATAATTCAAATCAACCGAAAAATCGTCATCGTGACCACCGAGCCAATCCATGGAGCATCGGGCCAGAATATGAGGTGCCGTTCCTGATGAAAAATAACCAGATTCGTATCAATATATGGGGCAGGCGATTACTAAAAATATCACTCATTGTACTGACCATAGGGGGGCTTATTCTCTGGTTCAGATATGCTCCTGTTACAGTAATAGAACATCAGATTTCACAAGGCCCCATGATCTCCGAAGTTCTTGGAACAGGAACTCTGGAAGCACGTGTTTCCACAAGGATTAGTCCTAAGATCTCAGGGAGAATTAAAGATATCCTAGTCGATCAGAGGGATCGAGTGCTGAAAGGCGAGCTTCTTGTACGTCTCGATGACGAAGAATTAAAGCAACAAGTGGCGATTGCACAAGCGCAGTTCGAAGCAAGTGCAGCTGCAATTGATCGACTCGAGACAGATCGAGAACGCGCCACAGCAGTATTCGAACAGGCAACTAAAAGCCATAGTCGCATCACATCCCTATTCGAGAAGAGTGCGGCAAGCCAGGCTGAGGTAGATCAATCAACTGAAGCATTAGCAATTGCTGTCTCTGGAGTCTCCCAATCAGAGGCCGCTATCATCGAAGGGAAAAAAGAACTAATAACTGCAGAGAAAACATTAGCGTATCAGAGAGCAAGACTGCAGGATGCTGAAATAACAGCTCCATTTGGTGGAATCGTCGTCAAACGAATTCGGGAACCTGGAGATGTGGTTGTCCCTGGAAGCACTATATTAAATATCATCGCCACTGATGAATTGTGGATCAGCGCATGGGTAGATGAGACGGAGATTGCTCATCTCGAATCAGAGCAATCAGCTAGAGTGTTATTCCGATCAGAGCCACATCATACTTATCTTGGAAGAGTCACACGTCTGGGACTGGAGGCAGACCGTGAGACAAGAGAATTCATTGTCGATGTCGGAGTTCTTGAGCTACCACGAAACTGGGCTGTTGGTCAGCGTGCCGAAGTCTATATTAAAACAGCTGAAAAGAAAAATGTCATCCTGCTTCCGACCAAATTTTTGATGAAAGAAGGAGGTGAGGATGGAGTCTATATAAATAGAGATGGCTTTGCTGTCTGGCAACCAATAGAGGTGGGATTACGTAATCGGGATGCGGTAGAGGTCCTCAGGGGATTGAACACGGGAGACAAGGTTGTCATTGCCACAGATATTAAAAATGGTTTAAAAAATAATCGAAGAATTATAACACCATGAATCTAGCCGCAAGGGATATACGACATAATCTTGGTCGTTTCGCTCTGACCACATTCGGAGTTGGAATGCTTCTAATGGTTGTCATGGGTATGGGAGGGATCTATCGTGGAATCGTAGAGGATGCGACCCTTCTCATTGATAAGATTGGAGCTGATCTCTGGATTGTACAGAAACATACAAGAGGACCGTTTGCAGAACTGTCTCAAGTCCCATCGAATCTTACCCAACGCGCTTTATCAGTCCCTGGTGTTCTGTCGACCAGAGATTTCATTTACCACACAATTCAGCGCGTAAGAAATGATAAGCCATTGCGAATCGCAGTATTAGGACTAAGTTGGCCAACAGACAAAGGCGAATGGATACCACTGATATCAGGACGCCCGCTGGGCCAGAATCATTTTGAGATGATTGCAGACGAATCACTCGGCCTTCAACTAGGCGAGACGATCAAACTAGGGAAAGATGTTTATCTGGTTGTTGGTATTTCACAGAGCATGATTAGTTCCAATGGGGACGGAATCGGGTTTTTCACAGTTGCAGATGCACAGGCGATTCAGTCTGATGCTGCAGGCGAAGCTGTCCGTCTGGAAAGGGCTTCACGAAAAGCACGTGGCGAACGAAGCGAAATGGGACTTCAGCAACCATCCAATCTGGATCTGGCAGAAAGACCTTCAAATGAACTACCAGCGATTTCTCGACCTCAACTGACTGCAGTCATGGTAACTCTCGCTCCTGGGGCAGATCTGAATCAAGTCACCAGAACATTTTCTGGCTGGGGAGACGTCTCCGTTTTCACAAAGTCAGGTCAACGAGAGTTGCTTCTGAAAGGCAGTGTCGAAAAAATTCGACGCCAGATCGGCCTTTTCAAAATTCTATTGACTGTTATCGCAGCGGTCATCATGGCATTGATTCTTTACACACTGACACTGGATAAGATCCATTCTATTGCATTATTAAAACTGATAGGAGCTCCCAATCACGTTATCGTAGGATTAATTATGCAACAAGCCCTGGTGTTAGGGGTACTCGGCTTTGTAATAGCGTATCTCTTGGGGCAGAAAGTCTTTCCGCTGTTCCCTCGACGTGTGATTCTTTTAGAATCTGATTTATATCAGCTGGCATTCATTGTTCTGGTTATCTCTATTGTATCAAGTCTCTTAGGGATCTGGAAAGCCATGCGAGTTTCTCCTAATGAAGCTCTATCTTAAAAGAAGAGGTTTATGGATAATTATTATGCGATTGAAGCAATCAATCTGACTAAAATTTACGGTAGTGGTAATACGGAAGTGATCGCCATGCAAAGTGCATCACTTCAATTGAAACGCGGGGAAATTGCTGCTCTTTTAGGGCCAAGTGGTTCCGGTAAATCCACATTTCTTACTGCTGTTGGACTTATTAATCCGCCCACCTCTGGAACAGTAACTATCGGCGGGCAGCTGGTTTTGGAAGGTCAGCAAAGCCAATCGAATCTTCGTTCTTTTCGGCGCCAGCATATAGGATATGTTTTTCAGAAATCAAATTTAATTCCGTTTTTAACCGCTCTTGAAAATGTGCAAATCTCCCTGGAGCTCAATGGTAACTCTAAACGAGAATCTCAAGACAAAGCTCAACAATTGCTAGATGAACTCGGAATTGGAGAACGTTCAGACAATCTGCCTTCGATGCTTTCAGGAGGCCAGCAACAGCGAGTTGCTGTAGCGCGTGCCCTGGCTAATCAACCTAATGTGATACTGGCAGATGAACCCACGGCAGCACTGGATAGCAAACGAGGAAGACAAGTGATGGAACTTTTTGCTCAGGTTGCTCACTCTCGCGGGGCAGGTGTGATTGTTGTAACGCACGACCATAGAGCTCTGGATGTATTTGACACAATCTATGAAATGGAAGACGGTAAGATGTATCAGAAGTAATACCACATGTCACTTTGATTTATCCGTTAATTATTCCACTTAAATAATCAATAATTTACACTATGTCGAGAATTTGACATCTTGCACAGAAGTGCCGCATAAGCTATAGCAATCAGCCCCTGACGAGATGTACTTTGGGACTAGCCAAGAGATACCAGGGCAACTGCAAGAAGCGCGTATCGCGGTGAGAAAATCATGGATGGGTGCAAATCGAGCTCAGAGCTGTCGGATGTGAATAGAACTTAACGTTGTCAGAAAATGAGCGTGAGGAGAGGCTTAGTGGGAGGGATTCGAACGGTTGGGTTTACGCAATTCATGATCTCCACCGGCGATTTCACCCTGTGATCGCTGCCTCACCTTGTAAGAGCCATTTCGGGCGGCAATGATCCCTGTTTCATTGCCCAAAGGACTGTACTTTTCCCAAGAGCGAGAACTCGCGCAAAAATGCCAGAAATTTCGTGACAATCAGCACGGTCAATATCCGAATGGCCCGGCGTCGTCGTGTTAGCGATAATGCAAACAATCGTAGGTCCAATCTGATGAATGTTGAACAATCAGTCAGCGAGAAATCTGTAATAGACCAGCAATTAATTCGGGAGGGGATGCTTTCCACCGAGCCCGGAATCAATCATCGTTGTGCATTTTCTGCATCACGTCGGGCGGAGTGGGTTCGTAATCTTCAATCGTGCCGAAGCGTTTGACAATCTCTTCAAAAATAGAACCTTTGGGAATTTCTTCCTGTGTATCCATGACGCGCTCGTAAAGGTCACCAGGCAGGACACGGACGGAGGTCATCAGGCCGGCCATAGACATCATGACGTTGGCTCGCATTCCTTTGACTTCCCTGCGGGACCAGAGTTTTTTCATCATGGGCTTCGTCATGGTCATGCCTTGCATTTTCTGCGGATAACCGGGAATTTCGAATTTGGGATCCTGATGCATTTTGACCCGAGGCCGTGTATCAAGGCTGGTGAGGTAGCGGTCGACTTTGGCATTTTCCCGCATACGGGGGCCGACTTGTTCTACCATATGATTCATCATGTGATGCACCATGTGGCAGTGGAACATCCAGTCGCCGGGGTTGTTGGCGATGAATTCAAAGTCAGCTGCCTGAGCGACGCCGACGAGTTCGGTGTTGCGGGGGATCCAGGCGGATTTAGGGATACGTGCCCCCTCGTGGCCGGTTATCCAGAAAGTGTGCCCGTGCATATGGATGGGATGGTGCTGCACGGGACTGAAATCCAGGAGGCGCACACGCACGCGTTCGCCATGCTTGCAGACCAGGGGCGTGGCATAGGGACCGCTTCGCCCGTTAATCGTATGCCAGTTCCAGTCCATACTCCAACTGTTGGCGACGGTCTGCATTGGATCGATGCGGAAGTTCTGAAAGATGACGCCGAAGTCGCGGTCGACCGGGGGATCCCAGACTTTTTTGGGGTGCACGATAAACCAGCCCACCATGCCAAAGGCTTCTTGCATCGCCACATGCGAATGGTAGAAGAAAGTCCCTTCTTCATGTACATCAAATTCGTATTTAAAAGTTTTTCCCGGCTTGATGGGATTTTGCGTCATTGTATCAGCACCATCATATTGCACTGGCATCTCGAAGCCATGCCAGTGGACCGAAGTCTCCTCCGGTAATTCATTATGCACGATGATCCGAATACGATCCCCCTGGGTCACTTCAATTGTGGGACCGGGCATGGAACCGTTAAAACCGTAGACATTCATCCAATGGCCGGGCAGGAACTCCCGTGCGACGGGTTCACAGACCAGATGGAACTCCTTGGCGCCATTTTTCATCTTCCAGGGTAGCTTATCCAGATCATTCGCGATAAAGGGGGCCGGGCCGTCAGCGGGGTTGCGAAAACCGGGAACCCGCTTGCCGATATAATAATCGCTGTCGGGATCATTTCCGCGGCTGGGACGAAAACGCGAGAATCCGTCATATTCGTCCTGAACTTCGTGTTTCTCTGAAGCTTGAGATGCCTGATGCCCATTTGATAACGCTGCCGCAGCCGAGGTACCGGCGCTTAATGCAGCAAAAGTGCCTACAGTTCCATTTTTCAGAAAGGCGCGCCGGGAGGATGAGTCAGACATACCAGAACTCCTGTTTAAAAATCTAAGCGAGTAAAAGGCTGTAAGCAGACGGCGCATCCGATTAGCGAGGTTGAGCGACGGAATCGATATGACCGGGGGGCGTGGGAGATTCTGCGGCCTTTAAGCCCCCATGGAGGAGAAATCCGTTGATCAATGTTTCATTGCTGCGCCACGCAATGAGCTGATGCACATAGTGCTCCCGCAGTTGATAATACTCCCGCTGGGTTTTCAGGACTTCTCCCCAGTTCTGTCGATTTTCCTTATAGGCATCAAGCTGGTTCGCATAAGCGGCCTTTGCTTCAGGCAGGATGACCGATTTGAATTCTATCACATGCTGGAGTGCTGTCAAATATTTCTGGTAGTGCAACGCCAGGTTCTGACGCAGTCTGAGTTTTGTGCGTCGGATTTCTGCATTCTGGCGGGCCAGGTCGGCCTCGGCCTGCTTGATCGTACCCTGATTGCGATCAAAGATCGGCACTTCCATGAAGACCTGCACCGAGGCGACCGGCTCACGAGACTCATGATTGTATCCCGTGGCTGCTTTCACAAAAATGTTGGGGACAGGTTCGACTCGTTCTCGCTCGAGGGTGATACAGTCTGCCTGCCACTTCGCTGTGGCTGCCAGAACTTCAGGACTGTCGGTATACAGGTTTTCGACTGCTTGGTTGAAATCAATCATTGATTCCATATCTTCCGCAAGTTCGCCCTTGAGCGGTTGCGGCTCCAGTTCCACTCCTACCAGGGAGCTGAGCATGGCAAACTGGCTACGATACATGTTTTCGGCATTGAGCAAAGAAAGCCGGGTGCGTTGCAGGGATACATTAGAAAGATGAAGTTCAGCCTGTGTGGCCTGCCCCTGGTTGAACCGCTCGCGAGTTGTCAGTGCAGAGTCTTCCGCTGCTTTAAGCAATTCACGGCGTATGTCGACGATCTGTCGATGGCCCAGCGTTTTCCAGAAATGGATCCGGACATCATTACAGACCCTCCACTGTTGAGTTACTGCCATCCATTCCGCTGTTTTCGCACGCTGTTGGTATTTTCGCCGACTGATCGCCCGCTTGTTGGCGGTAACGATTTCCTGTTGAATGGCGCCGCCTTGAAATTCTCCCGGCGTGTCGGTGTCGGTGGAAGAATCCACGAAGATCTGTTCGGCAATATAATAGAAAGTCGGATTAGGATACAGTCCGGCTTCAAGGGCCTTGCCTAGTGTCCCCTGAATCTGATGTTGTGCTTGAACCAACGTCGGATTATTTTCCGTTGCCATCATTAACAGCGCATCCAGGCTGAGATCTGTCTCTGAGGGCTGTGGTGTCTCCTGCTTCATCAGGCTTTCCACACCAGCAGGTGACTGAGGGAAGGACATGGGGGGAATAAACCGTCGCCCGACTTGATCTTCGGAAGCACCGGCGTTTTGGGGTTTTGCAGCAGGTGGGACAAAGGGGAAAGCACCCTGGGCAAATAGTAATTGAGGCACACAGGATCTGCCGAGTATCATCAGTAACAGCAAGACCTTACGGGATATTGAAGCTGGCATATAAGACCTCAGACTAAATTCTGATCAGAATGGATTGGAGTATCGCAGTCCAGAAATACAGAACAACGATCTGAGACAATGAAATAATGCATGCGCAACTGTTTCAGTAAAACGAAACCGTTTAGAGATAGACTCGTCTGTCTGTACAGCTCTGCTTTATCCAAGAGCCGCGCACATTCTGCTTATTCCGTAAAATAGGAACTAATTCACCTGACAGTTTTTATAAACTCTGTATGTTACCAATCGATCTTTTTACGTCTTCACTAGTGATGTGTCTCCATGAATGATACCCAACAGAACATTGTAGATGGCATACGAAACGATATGCAGCCAAAACACTTGGTTGCTGGTTGCATGGATATATCCTTTGAGCGATTGGCTGCCTGCTCCAATCCATAGACGAAGACCAAACCTAGTAGACCAACAAGCATAGCAGGTTTTATGCGACACATTCGTAGCCGCCATCCGCCGGGGCTTGCGGAGGACTTCGTGGCGTCCCTGAGATTTAGAAAGAAGAGGGACAAGAACGTAAGCAACGGTCACGCCACCAGCGATGGACAATCCTCGACTGTAGGATATCACATCCAGAAAGAGGAGCTTACCCTCTAGCAAGCGAATTGCGGAATGTGTGGTTGCTCTAATGAATGAGGCTATAGCCACGATAAGCCTAACCGGACGCATTTGATTTGGTGAGTTCTTCAGAAGGAATCCGAGACTGACAGTACTTCTTGGAGAGGATGATTGCCGCCAAGGCTAGGGAAAGGTATGAGGTCTGATCGTCGTCGAATAGTGGTGAAGCGGCTTCAGGTGGGTTATTGTCAAAGTGAACGCCGTGTTTGCAGGGCATTGAACTTTCCACGAGCCAGCCACCGCTACAAAAGTGTTCGAGACGAGAGGACCCAATTACGAATCCGGTTACGTGATCTGGCCGGTACCCGCGTGCATTACGGATATCGGC
>TARA_R100001132_G_scaffold26874_1_pt1 | contig 11222 bp, 5 predicted proteins | sample TARA_R100001132 | Tara Oceans TARA_R100001132 (sample SAMEA2621247) | marine metagenome | biome: marine biome (ENVO:00000447); feature: mesopelagic zone (ENVO:00000213); material: "saline water (ENVO:00002010), including plankton (ENVO:xxxxxxxx)" | depth 800 m | reverse complement strand
CCGCGGACAAAAGCCGGTGCGGCAAAAGCGGACGCGGCTGCAACAGATGTTTTCAAAAAATCGCGGCGGGTGGTATCTGAGCTGGATGTCATGATGGTGGGTTTCCTGTTGAATCTTTGAGTGGCCAATATTTTGGGTCAGAGCCGGTTTATGGTTATAGGTAGAATTCCGATTATAACATAAACTGTTCGTGATACGTCAATTGAGTCAGCATGTCGAAATGTGAGCAAATTCATAATTCGTTCTGCATCCAGGTTTGATGGTAGTCCCTGAATTTTGATTCGTGATTCTGGTGCGCTTGTTTGCTAACATATCAATCAACAGATGATCCAGGATTCATCAAACGAATGCGACTCTGGAAAGCGCAGTTTATTTTTAATAATCGGTGAACCGGAAAACCATGACCATTTGACTGAAAGAGAATTCTATGTACTGGCGAACCATTTTCTTGACCCTGCTCGTCTGTTGTGCCACGAAACCTGCCAGCGAGGTAATGGCCGAGTCGGGGCAACTAAAAGCAGGGGCCTCCGCGGTCGATGTTTCACCAAAACAGTTCCCTGTCAGCCTGCGAAGTGGAAAAGCGATGGATCAAAACGCTGTCCATGATCCGCTGCATGCCCGAGCGATCGTCCTGAATGATGGCAAGACCATTGTTGCGATTGCCGTACTCGATGCACTCGGCGCTCCCCCCGAAATGCTGAACGAAGCGAAACTGATCGCTTCTAAGAAAACGGGCATACCCGTTGATCGCATCCTGATTTCATCGACGCATTCGCACTCAACTCCGCCTTCCAACCGGACGGAAGGTTCCCCGGGGGATGTCGCTTACCGGGACGTTCTGATCAAAGGACTTGCCCAATCCATCATTCAGGCGTTCGATCAGCAGCAGACCGCTTCCCTGGGCATGGCGTCTCATGATCTGCCTGAAGAAGTCTTTAATCGACGCTGGTTTCTGCAGCCCGGAAAGATGCCCGCGAATCCCTTTGGAAAAATGGACATCGTGAAAATGAATCCGGGAACCAGCGCGGCTGTGCTGGAGCGGCCCGCCGGCCCTGTCGATCCTGAATTGATGGTCCTTTCCATTCAGGATCAGAAGCGAAAACCGCTGGCCTTATTGGCCAACTATGCGCTGCATTATGTGGGAGGCATTCCCCAGAGGCATGCTTCAGCAGACTACTTTGGCGAGTTCGCCCGCCTGATGCCCAGTCGTCTGCGCGCGGGCGAGGACTTCGTCGCCATGATGTCCAATGGCGCCTCAGGAGATATCAATAACATCCCCTTTCTCGTGAACCGCCCCCCGCGTGAGCCGTTCGAGCAGGTCCGGATTGTGGCGAGTAAAGCCGCCGATACCGCTTATTTTGCTTACAGGAAAATTGAAAACCACGAACGCGATATCTCCATCGACATGCTGGAGAGAAAGGTCGACCTGAAATACCGACGCCCCACTGCTGAAGATGTGACCGCAGCACAAAAAGTGATCGCTTTGAAAGACAAGAACGAAATCGCGAAACTGCCTAAAAAAGCCGTCGACTATGCACGCAAAGTGGTCCAGGCTTACAAACGGGAAGAAGACTCCCTCACCGTGACAATCCAGGCCATTCGCATTGGTGACTATGCCATTGTGGGCATTCCCTTTGAAACACTGGTTGAGATCGGACTGGAACTCAAGGATCGCAGCCCGTTCGCGCACACGATGGTCATCGGCTTAGCCAACGGACGACACGGCTACTTACCCACTCCCGAACAGCATCGGCTCGGTGGTTATGAAACATGGCTCGGCACAAATGTCGTCCAGAAAGATGCATCAGTGATCCTGACCGACAATCTGCTGGAGATGCTGGCAGAACTTCATAAACGTAAATAACACTCCAATGTGATTTGATCTTCAATGTAGAAAAGAGACAATGATGCTGAATCGACGTGTTTTGTTAGCAGCAATGGGAGCCGTATTTAGCCTGGTCGCGACAGGAGTCTCATTTGCCGCCAAGCCGGATACATCCGGCAAACCCAATATCATTCTGGTGATGGCGGATGACCAGGGCTGGGGAGACACCGGATATAATGGTCACCCGTTTGTCAAGACACCGTCACTCGATGCCATGGCACAGGACGGGTTCGTCTTTGACCGCTTCTATGCCGGTGCGCCGGTCTGTTCGCCGACCCGTGCCAGCGTGATGACCGGACGGAATCCGAATCGGGCCAAAGTCACCAATCATGGCCGCTACATGCGTCCGCATGAGCAGACCATCGCGGAAACGCTGAAAGCGGCCGGATATGTCACCGGCATTTTCGGTAAAGTGCACCTGGGTTCGGGCCAACCCGACTCGCCCTGCAATCCGAGTGGCATGGGATTCGATGAATGGGTGATCGGCCTCAACTTTTTCGACAACGATCCCTACCTGAGCCGCATGGGAAAAATCGAACATCGTCAGGGAAAGGGCTCGGTCATCCTGATGGATGATACACTTGAGTTCCTCAAGAAACACAAGGACGGCGATCGCCCCATCTTTACGGTCGTCTGGTTCCCCTCTCCGCACGCCCCACACGCGGAAGTGCCGGAAGGGGCCAGCCTTTACCAGGGCAAACCGAATGCGGGGTACTACCGCGAGATTACGCTGCTAGATCAGCAGGTCGGACGTCTGCGACGCGCACTCAGGGAAATGGGCATGGCGGAGAATACCATCGTCTGGTACTGCAGTGATAACGGCGGGCTGGTCAAGGAGACGTCCGGCGGTCGTGAGAAAAAGGGCAGCATCTACGAAGGGGGCCTGCGCGTGCCGGGCATCATCGAATGGCCCGCACGCCAGCTCAAAGGTCGCACCTCGGTCCCTGTGGCGACCTTTGATATCTATCCAACCCTCCTGTCACTGGCCGGACTGGAGTTGTACGCGCCGCATCCGCTGGACGGCATGGATGTGAGCGGCATCATTTCGGGGGCGGTTGCCGAACGGAGTAAGCCGATGGGTTTCTGGCACAAATTACAGGGCGGCCAGGGAACCCGGAGCGACCAGATTCAGAAAGCGATCATGGAAAAGCAACAGGCCGGCGCCCCCTTACCACATGATCCCGTCCGCATGCGCAAAGACGTCGATGAATTCCCCCAGTTTCCTGAAGAGACCACAACCGGGCATGCCGCCTGGACCGACTGGCCCTGGAAGCTGCATCGAATCAACGGCACCAGATTCGAACTCTACAATCTAAGCGATGACCCAATGGAAAAAACCGATCTTTCTCAAAATCCTCAACAGACCAGGCGGGTAAAACGGATGCAGCAGGAACTGGATGCCTGGATGCGATCTGTGATCCGCAGCCTCAATGGAAAAGATTATCAGGAATTGAAGTAACCGTGGAGCCCTTGCCTAGGAAGGTGTTGAAGGGGTTAAGACTTTTCGAGAAATCCGAACGGCCTGGCTGAATTGGAATTGTTTTTCATCATCGTTTTAAGGCTCCGGACGTTTTTATCTGTCCGCGCGATTAAATGTTCGAGCCAGAGCAATTCTCTCCACACCTCATCTCACTTGCAGAACGCCCCGTCACTGATGCGGATAATGACCGGCTCACCATCCACGAATTCGGTAGCAAATACGTGATTGACGCCATCGCGGACTAAGTACGTCTTCTCGGGAACGAGTCCCCAGTGATCAATACATTGTGCGAGCGCATCGTGATAAGGCGAAGAATCGTCTAGCGGTAAGTGATTCGGATTCATGACTTGCTCTCCGGGTACTCTTGTTGAAACAGGAGACATTCAAGAAGTCCTGTGGATAAATCTAAGGCTGATGTCTTTATCATTTAATGGCGCCTAAGAATCACGACTAAGTATGTCTCAGTATATGAGTTTGTTGTGAAACATCACTTGAATGATATACTAATAGCTTGTAGTTAATTCTTCATTGATGTTAAGCAACGGATGAGCACAGACAATGTTTGGCTTTACAGATTTACAAATACCTCCACCTCTAAAATGGCAGGATTTTGAATCTCTTTGCCGAGATCTTTGGGCTGAAATCTGGTGTCATCCTCAAACAAAAAAAAATGGTAGAAGTGGTCAGGCTCAACATGGAGTTGATATTTACGGGTTTTTGAAATCTGAGGTTACATGGCATGGTGTGCAATGTAAGGGAAAAAATAATTTCCTAGAAAATAAACTTTCAAAAGAAGAATTAAATTCTGAAGTAAAAAAAGCACTGACATTCGAACCTGCTTTGAAAGAATTTATTCTTGCGACAACTGGTCCTAGAGACGCCGTTCTTCAGCAGCTCGCTCGAACGATTACGACACGACATGTAATTAAGGGACTTTTCACTGTCGAGGTCGTATTTTGGGACGACATCATTGATCTACTGGAGCAAAATCCAGTTGTTCTAGGAAAATATTATCCAAATTTTACAGATTCCTTGATTAGAGAAAATAAGTTCCAAGGTCTTACAAAAGAGCTCATAAATACAATAGGTGGATTTCAAGCTAATCTACAAGATCTGGTTCAGAGTGGGTTTGCTAATCTGAGTGCAGAACTTTCTCGCAATCATAAAAGTATGCAAGTCGGAACGACTTCTGATGAATCAATAATGGTGGAAGTATTGAGCCTCATTAATGAAAAAATCACCGTATCAAAAACTGAGTCTCGTGTTGTAGAGGTGATTCCTCCTGATAAACAGCAAATTCTCGGGCTTATCGCTACTAGCATGGGTAAGGTAAATGTTTCTTCCTTGAAGAGGTTTATACCAGATGCAAAATGGGATCGTGATATTAAATTCCTTCTAAGAAAGAGGGTTCTAATAAGTAAAAAAGGGACCCTTTCTGTTCCCCGTCGAGTAAAGCGTAGCTTGTTGTCATCCGAAGAATTTAAGAAATCCATGCATGAGCAGTGGTTGAAAGCCCTTCATCCATTAAAAATTCACCCTGATGTGGCTGCTGAGATCTCTTGGCACTTTCTTCAACTGGGTGAGTATTGGAAATCTGTTGAGATATTCATCGAACTAGCATCTTGGGAGAAGCATCCTGAGTGGGAAGCAATATTTTGTGACTGCATCTTAGAATATAATAAAACAAAAGTGCTAAAACAATTTGATCCATCTCAACGCATAAAATATTTACACGCGTGTATTAAATACACACTTAAATGTAATAAAACTGAAGAAGCACTTGTTTGTTGTAAAGAACTTCGTCTTTTTAGTAAGCGTCAGAAATGTGCTTGGGGAGTAGTTAATTCTTACATACTGGAAGCCGACGCTCAGGAGTGTCTCGGTAATAAAAATAAAGCGAATCAGATTATCAGGCGTGCCGTCAATGTTGCAAAATCTGAAAATGATTCGAAAAGCTTGGCCGATGCGAAATATCACTTAGCCCTTCATCTGATCGAGGATTCAACATCTGAAGCAATAGAATTACTTTCTGAATGTGCAGACCTACACAAGAAATCTGAGAGGTTGGAAGAATATGTAAATGTAAAGATTTGTTGTGGAGATATTTATTTAGATCTGGGCAATCTTAAAGCTGCAGAGAGCTGTTTGCTAAAAGCAATTGATGTCTCAAATGAGATCGGATATGCATTTGGTGAGTCCCTGGCAAAATTGAAAACAGGATTACTAAAGATTGAATATAAAGATTATGAGAGCGCTCTCCATTTGTTTCGTGAATCGCAAGAAATCGCTTGTCCCGAAAGATACTTAGACATTGTGGCTGATGCATTCAGTAATGAAGGTGTTGTTCTCAATAGAATAGGGAGACATAAAGAAGCTCAGAAGGCTTTTGAAAATGCTTTTAAGATTCGGGAAGACTATGGGCATTGGAATAAAGCACTTTCTTCTCTAAACAATATAGGCGCAATGTTACTTTTACAGAAAAAGGTAATAGAAGGTAGAAAACGTTTACGAGAGGCTTATCAACTTGCCATTAAGTACGGAATTGAATTCTGGTCATATAAATGTCAATTAAACATTGCCGTGTCATATCTTCAAATTGAAAATGCTCCCAAACGTGCGACAAGCTATTTGAGGAAGGTTGCTGAAGAAGCCGAAAGGCGAGCTGCAAAAAATTTAGCTGGCCTTTTTTGGCGAGATAGGATGTTTTTACTTATCGAAAATGGATTCTCCGAGTTAGAAATAAATGAGTCCTATCAACGAGCATTAAGTTGCTTTAAACAAGATTGGGATTCGATAAAAATTCTTCACGAGGGGGCATTTACGAAATATCAGGAATACGGAAATGGTGAATCCGGTATACTCATGCTGCGAAACTATACAGTGCTTGCGGAAAAAGAGAATGACTTGGAAACACGTGGGCGAATATTGGCACAATTAGGAACGTGCCTAATGGAGAAAGAGACGCTGGATGAAGTGGAAGACTTATTACTCAAGTCGATAAGAGATGGAAGAGAATCTCGATCTCCCAATCTTCAGATTTTTCTCAACAATACTGCAGAGTACTATAATCGTGTTTCGGACCATATTAATGCGGCAAAGTATTTTACCGAATCAGCTGCAGAAGCAATCAAGTCTAAAGATTATGAGTCTGCATTCGATGCAATCTACAGTCAAGCTTGTGCTCTCTGTCAAGCTGAGAAGTATGATGAATCAGAGGCTGTTGTTAAAGAATTTAACAAGTTTGCGAAGAAAAATAATATGTATGAGTATTATGTAAGAGGCTTGGAAACATTAGGTGAATTGGCTTGGTGGCGAAGCCGGCCAAAGTCCGCAGAGAGGTTGTACAGACACGCACTGGAAGAGTCTAAAAAGTATAAGACAGTTGAACTAGAAGCAACAATTAGATCGAATTATACAAATATACTAGTTCATAACGGAAAGTCAGAGGAAGCACTTGAGAACTTAAACGATTATTTATTCTTGTTTGATACTCCCTTACTTGAATGTGAGTACAATACACGAATTGCAGAAATCTATGAGTCTTTAGGACAGAAGAGAAAATCGCGTCAGTATCGCACACTTGCCATGAAAAATGCAATTGCGTCAGGAGACTCAGAGTACATAGCTGACTCTTCATGGGTGATGGCAGAAATCTATGAGGATCGTGGGCAATATGACCAAGCTGCTAATGCATTTAATTTAGCGTGTATGCATGAGACAGATGACGATAGACGAATCTCGATCATGATGAAACAATTAATGATTCAGATACGATTGAATGAAAGGCAAGGGCTCGAAAAACTACTCGAAGATATTCATTCTCTTGCTGGTGCCGATCGTAACCTGTCTAAGCTGGTAGATGCGCATGTTTTAGTTGGTGAGTTCTATGCGGTTCAAAAAGGGATACTTCTCACAGCATTCAAGCATTTCATTGTGGCAGACTACTATGCATATGCAATTGATTCAGAAACTATAGGAGAAGTGGAAGGGCACATGCTACATAGATTCAGTTTGATAAGCCTAAAGGAACGAAAAAAGAAGATTGTGCAATTAAAAAGAAACTGCCTCGAATGGCTTAAGCAAGATTCGTCTTTGCGGAAGGATCAAAAAATGATTTATCTTCTCATGATGCCATTTAGGCTTGCTCTACGCCTTTGCGAAATAGATAACGATTGGAATATTATTCCTGATATTGAGTTTGATCGAATCTTCGATGAAGAAATCTCACACTTATGATGATGTATTCTTCTTGTTCATTTAGAAGTAAGAACTCGTCATTGAAATTTCTGATAAAGTTTTTTTATTTTGCATTGTTGTTGATTACATTTCGATCACTCCCCGCACGAAAATGATCCTCATCCACCGCGCAGCTCAATCTCTGAACTGCCCCCTGGTATGGGGATCTTCGGTTTCCGCGGATCCACCCCTGTCAGGTGCAGGATGATAGACTGCAGGTCGCGCCTGCTGACTTTCTTTTCAGATGTAAAAGGTATCAGCCACTGCGCTCCCTCCAAACACGCCCCGTCTCCCTACCCCCTCATTTACACCAACATATGCATAAACTATAATGCGTTTATATATAGATTGCTGCTAGTGGAGTTGAGGAGTTTTTGAATGACAATCACACAGCCACATTTTGTCCGCAGCGCGATTACCGTAATGGTACTCGGCATCCTGTGGTTCAACCCGAACATTGGTATCGCTCAGTCCAAGGAGGACAAAACCTTGGCGGCACAGAAAGCGGATGCCAAAGAGTTCTTCAGTAAACGCGTCACTCCCTTCATTAAAAAATATTGCATCGACTGTCACCAGAATCGACGTCCGACGGAAGCCGGTCTCAGCTTTGACCCGGCAGTGCGAAGTCCAGGCCATGCTGCCTTCAGTGAGAAGTGGAAGAAGTCGGCGGCCCGGGTCAAAGCGCACGACATGCCGCCGGAAGGAATGGACCAGCCGTCCGACAAAGAACGCCAGATGTTTGCGGAATGGCAGCAGAAGGTGAAGTATCTCAGCCCGAAAGATCCAGGGCCGTTTGTCATTCGGCGGCTCACTAAAACGGAATATGGCAACACGCTGCACGATCTGTTGGGCGTCGATCCCAACATCGTCGCCAGTCTGCCCGACGAAGTCAGCGGCGAAGGATATCTCAATTCGCTCTCCCCGCTGCAACTCGAACAGTATCTGACGATCTCTGAAAACGTGTTGAATCAGGTCCTGGCACCGGAAGGGGAACCGCCGACAGAAATACAAAAGCAACTCTTTGGGGAACCGCCGACGTCCGAGAGTGACACGCAAGAAAAGGCCCGCAAGGTGGCCCGCTCACTGGCGCGAAACGCCTATCGACGGCCTCCCTCTGATGCGGAAACCGATGTTCTGCTCAAGGTATTTGAACTGGGAAGACAGAACGACCTCAGCTACCAGGCATCCTGTCGGCTGATGCTCAAGGCGATCCTGGTTTCCCCCCAGTTTCTGTTTATTACTCCGGCCAAGGAAATCAAGGCCGAAAAAGGGATTGTGCCCCTGGATGATTATCAGCTCGCTTCGCGCCTGTCTTATTTGTTGTGGGCTACCATGCCCGACGATGAGCTGATGACGCTGGCGGACCAGGGAAAACTCCACGAGACACCGGTCCTGAAAGCTCAGGTCACGCGGATGCTGATGGATGTGCGCTCGCGGGCCCTGTTTGATGGCTTTGGTGCGCAGTGGCTCAAGCTGGGAAATCTGCAAGAGCGAACCTTTGATCTTGAGAAATTCCCGCAAATGAACGCCGCCCTGCGCACGGCGATGTACGATGAAGCCCGCCTCTTTTTCGAAAGCATCGTGCGTGAGAACCGCAGCGTTTCGAATTTTATCGACAGCGATTACACCTTTCTCAATGAAAACCTGGCTACGATCTATGGCCTGGAAAAAACGGTCACTGGCCCCGAGATGCGCAAGGTCAAACTGACCGACGACAATCGCGGTGGGATTCTGGGAATGCCGGGCGTGCTGGCCGCGACCTCGTTCCCCAACCGCACCAGTCCCGTCAATCGAGGTGTGTGGGTGCTGGAACAGGTGCTCGGGGATCATGTCCCCCCTGCCCCGCCCGATGTGCCGTCGCTGGAGAAACAGGATCAAAAACAGATCGCCAACCTGACGCTCCGCGAACGTACCGAACTGCATCGCTCCGAAGCAGTCTGTGCCAATTGCCATCGCTTACTCGACCCGATCGGGTTTGGCCTGGAGAACTTCGATGCCATCGGACGCTGGCGCGACCAGGACGAGAACGGTCAGGCCATCGATGCTTCAGGTGAGCTTCCGGGAGGCAGGAATTTTTCCAACCCCAAACAATTGAAAACCATTATCGCCGACCACAACGCAAAGTTTTCTCGCAATCTGGTCGAGCGTCTGTTAGCCTATGCATTATGCCGACGCCTGGAAGGGTATGACGAAATTGTGATTGATGAGCTCATGCAGAAGATCGCGAAGGACGACTATCGCATGCAGACGCTGATCACTGAGGTCGTCACAAGTTATCCTTTTACGCATCGTCGCATTGAATGAGAAGCGGACTAAATCCCAGATGATTTGTATGACGAAATAGCAGGCCATCGTACAGCAAACCCGTTTTCCTCTGCAACCCACCCGAAAGCCTTCCCATGAGCAATTATAAAGCAATCAATCGTCGCACCTGCCTGAAAGGCTTGGGAGCCGCCCTGGCCTTGCCTCTGCTGGATGTCATGGGCTGGGCCGAAGCCAGCGAGAAACATGAATTCAAGCCGCCGGTCCGAATGGGGTTCATGTATATGCCGCATGGCGTGATCATGGATCAGTTCTGGCCCAAAGATGCGAAAAGTTTTCTGACTTCGCCGCCCCCTGCCCTCGAATCACTGCGGCCGGTGCTCGATCAGTGTCTGCTGATGAAGGGCATCGCCGGCGTATCCAACGGTCCCTTTCGAGGCGCACCACACGCACTCGAACTCTCGACGTGGCTCACCGCGGCATTACCCGATCCGGATAAGCGGGACGAAATCAGCATCTCCATCTCCGCCGACCAGATTGCCGCGAATTCGCTGGGCGCGTTTACTGCCCTGCCTTCCCTGGAACTGGCCACGATGCCGCAAACGTGGAAGGAAAACCAGGCTGGACTGAACGAGGCTTACTATTCGCACTGCAGCTTCCGCTCGCCGACGCAGGCGGTTCCTGCCGAGACCAATCCCCGCAACGTGCTGAATCGTCTGTTCCACAAGAAGGAACAGGGCGGCGGACTGGCAGCAAGCAGGATGAGCAGTTTAGACCGCAGCATGCTGGACCTGGTGATCGGCGGCGCCCGCGATCTGCGTCGCACCTTGTCACAGACTGATCAGCGCAAGCTCGATCAATATCTGGACAGTGTCCGCTCGGTAGAACGACGGATCGCGGCCATTGAAATGCGACAGAAAGAAGCGGCTCTGGAGAAGGCGGGAGTCCGCCCGAGTCGCAGTCACAAGACCGACTCTCCCCCCATCGAGATCAAGATCCCCGAGGGAGACAAACGCAGCGAGTACATGCAGGTGATGTGCGACCTCAACGTGCTGGCGTTCCAGACCGACACGACCCGCGTCTGCACCTACATCGGCTCAACCCCGAACGGCGTCTCTTATCCGGAACTCGGTTTCAATGACCAGCACCACTCCCAGACGCACCACAACGGCCAGGAGAAGAAGGTCAAAAAAGTCGCCGCGATCACGAAATTCAATATCGACCAGTTTGCCTACATGGTCAACAAGATGCACAGCCTGAAAGAAGGCGACGGCACACTGCTCGACAACTGCATCATGATGTGGGGCTCGGGCCTGGAAGACGGCGACAGGCACAGCCGGGCCAACCTGCCCTTCATCC
>TARA_R100001132_G_C3275009_1_pt1 | contig 11223 bp, 7 predicted proteins | sample TARA_R100001132 | Tara Oceans TARA_R100001132 (sample SAMEA2621247) | marine metagenome | biome: marine biome (ENVO:00000447); feature: mesopelagic zone (ENVO:00000213); material: "saline water (ENVO:00002010), including plankton (ENVO:xxxxxxxx)" | depth 800 m | reverse complement strand
TTGAACTCCTGCTGGGCTGTTTCCAGGTCATTTTTTTTGCTCTTCCCCTGATCTTGTTCTGCATAAGCCAGGATCATGATCACCTGGTCCAGGTTCTGCTCGGGATGATTAGTCCGCTGCATCGATTGCGATGGCCCCTCAAACAACTCGAAAGCGGTCTGATCTGTATCTGCTCGCCAGGAGTTCAGATCCGCGTCGCAGCCCTCAAGCATTCTGTTTTGAAACGGCACGCGAGCGTTTATCTCTTCGGCCGGTAACACAGAGGGGATCAGAAATACAATCAGCAGAGAGACTATGTTTCGGGATAATAAAGACACGCATCAACCTCACGCAACTGGAGAATCTGGTAAACAGAACAAAGAGGAGACGGGCTGATCTCTTTGAACCTCGCTACCATTCAGTGCGCAGAGTCGCGGCGGAGGACGTCAGAAAATTTCAGGAATTCTCAAAATTGCTCCGCATTTCCCGGCGGAGCCAGGCTTTCGCATAGGCCCACAGCCGGTCTGCCGAGCGGGGTGACATCCCCATCACCTCCGCAGACTGATCCAACGTAAGCCCGGAGAAATAAAGTAGTTGAACCAGTTCAGTGGCTTGCGGGTTCACTGTGGAGAGCCGGTTGAGCGCCTCGTCCAGGGCAATCAGATCTTCTATCGGTTCGGGCGATGAGGTGGGATTCACATCTTCCAGTTCCAGGCGAACGGCATTCCCGCCTCGTTTGAGACTTCTGCGCGTCCGCGCATTTTCCACAAGGATGCGGCGAATGGCGACTGCAGCCGCCCCGAAGAAGTGGCCTTCGCCATTCCATTCTCCGTCGTTCCTCACCAGTCGCAGATATGCTTCATGGACTAAAGAAGTGGCTTGCCTCGCATGGGCAGACTGCTCTTTCGCTAAATAAGCTACCGCCAGTTTACGCAATTCATCATAGACCAGAGGCAATAATTTTTCAGCCGTATCCCGATCTCCCTGCTCAACCGCACGCATCATTTCGGTAAATTCAGACATCGCAGGCACAGACTTTCCAAACGGGTTTATGCGAAGACTTTCAATACCATTAAACCACACATCCGCTTGCTGCAAAAGCGTTTTCAAACAGATAATGCAGGAAATCTTGAGTCCCGCTTCCCGGTTCAAAAGCGGGGCTGTATGGAACGACGCTGATCCAGGCAGCAACCCCTTTCAGGAACTTCAGCTTTCAGTCTGCACAGGATGTGGCGCTGACTGTCCGGCAGCTTGATCCGTTCCAGGCAGGTGTGGTGAATTCAGGTGCGCCTAACCAGATCAGAATAGAACCGATTGTCAGGCTTGAGTGACTGCGTTGTCTTATCTCTGTTAACGAAACAGGCTGGCAGAAAGAGTTCCCGCCAGCCTGTGATTGGTTTCAATGCGTCAGCTTATTTTGAACTGGTCAGATCAAAATCAAAGGACGTATTCTCTTTCGAAACTCCCGCTTTGAGTGAAGTCGCTTCCCCCTGGTACTCTTTGAGCGCCGGGTTGGGGCCGCCATTCGTCATTCGATCCACGGTGATTTTGTAATCACGGGGTGCATTGACAGACAGGGTATAACTGCCTTTGCTGTCTGTAACGGCCAGAGCTGGACCGACCAGTGGATCGCCGTCAGCGGGAAGGAACGTCACTTCTGCATCCCGCAGCGGTTTACCATCCAGTGTGACCACACCGGTGATTTCCACCGCTTCACTGGGATCGGCCATTTTCTGTTCGGAACAGCCCAGGGTGAGAAGACTGAAAATTACGGGAATCATCAGAAGTAGATATCGAATCGTTCTCATTGTCGTTTCACATTTCCTAAATCATTCAAAATAAAGAGCAATACACACTGAGAAACACCAGTGTGTATTGAAAAGAAAAACAGATTTTAAATCATCCACAAATCAGGATCAGGGAACCTGAACGACTTCCCCACCCATGGGAGTACACAGTGCCTGCCACTGACGGCCATCAATGTTATTACTGATGAAACGCACGGCTCCGTCCATGAATCCACAATGTACGCCCCCGGTATGCGCACTGCCGACGGTACCCCAGTTGATCGTGGTGCTGTAAGTTGGTTTGGGGTTACTTGGTGTCGCATCAATTCGAGTCGAGAACCCGATGTTGCCATAGCCCACAGTGGGGTCATACCAGCTGCGTCCCATATTATTCTTATGAGAGGTAGGCAGGACGTAATCCAGACCCTTGGCGAATTCTGAGAAGGTGATGGTATTACTGGTGCCGTCAGTGATATTCTGCATTCTCATTTGTGGACCAACAATAACAGCCAGGTCCGTATCGTAAATCCCCCAGGAAGAGGCAAACAGACCGTTGGTCGTACTGGACCCGTGTCGTCCACACAGCCCATAACCATGATTGGCACTGGCAGTCGGATAGTTATGCTGCGCGTAATTTGCATCATCAATCACGATTGCACTCGGGCACATGAAGACCGTGACCTTGGTTCGTCGTGCCGCGGCATTGGCTGCGTTCTGTGGATCGACCGTAAAATTGATCTGGTTATACAAATTGGTCTGATCCAGATAAGGCAGCAGCATGGTGTAGATCGTATGGGCATAGTTCCCATTATCAGTGACACAACAGCAGTTGGGTGTATTATAATGATTGACGGCCCGGGGAATCACACCGGCAGTCGTATCAACATAATTGTGCAGGGCAAGTCCCAGTTGCTTAAGATTATTCCGACACTGGCTGCGGCGTGCTGCTTCGCGGGCCTGCTGCACGGCCGGTAAAAGTAAGGCAATCAGAATGGCAATAATGGCAATCACCACTAACAGCTCAATTAAAGTAAAACCACGTTTGCGTCTCGAAAAATGATGCATCACAATACTCCTGAAAAAAAGAACTGAATTAATATCGAAAGGTGAGTAATTAATTATTGAATCTAGTATAGAAGTCTCAGATAGAGCGGAATGCCCAGATTGGGATCTTTTAATTACATCAAAATCCCCTTATTAATAGCAAGATCACATCGAATGGATTTTAATTATTTTAGTTAATTAATGCTTTAATCCTTTTTTCTTAACCAACTTAATTTTCCTGACTGAATACTGGCAGCGCAGCCCCTGAACAGGGGCTCCCATTCAGGCTGACCGCTTCCTAAGGGACAGAATCCGCCGCGACCCGTGTGTGAGGGAAATACAAAAACACACGCCCGAATTGCTTCAAGGCATGTGTTATGATTGGTTTTTCTTGTACTGAAACTTAGGACCGGGAACCTGGACGACATTCCCTTCCCCAGTAGTGCAGAGTGGCTGCTTTTCATGTAATTACTGGTCAAACGCACGCCGTTATCCAGCCTTCTCGCGAATTCCGTATAGGTAATTGTGTTACTTAACCTTCAACTCAAAAGGAAACTCACCGCCGGCATCTGTCACCTGAGCGGTCAGTCTGGAATCGGTGAAACTGCTGTATTCCGGTGGCAGTGCTTCGTCTGCGCCGAGATTTGCCGGCGCTTCCGATCCATCAATTTTAATCGGAGTTCCGTCGGCTTTCAGGTAATAATTTATGACAACGCGGTACTCTCCTGCAGGCGCCCCCTCGGCTCCCCGGATCTGCTGCAGTTTATATTTCCCTGACTCATCAGTCACGCCGACACATTCCACTCCCTTCGTTGCTCCCATCGGGACGAACGTCACGGTCGCCGACATGATCGGTTTCCCGTTCAATGTCACCACTCCCGAAACGGGTGCCGTATCCGGCAACGATTCGGCAACCGTTGTTCCACCACAACCAGACAAACCTGCTGCGAAAAACACCAACAGAAAACCAAGATTCAAACGATAGTACATGACTTATTTCCTGATAATTCCGGACTGTTCTCTCTGGCTTTCCAGGAACAGAATCAGTCCGGGTTTAATTTAATACTTCTTGCGGCATCCCGCTGACTGACGTGTCAGACATTTCAGGAGCGGTAGAATCGAATTCATAAAAAACAACTTCCAGCGACAGTGTCTGCGTTTAGAATTCCCCCAGCACATTCCCATCAGCCATCCGGGCCAGGTTCTGTCGGGTGGTGGTATCAATGTTCTCACTGATAAAGCGAACCGATCCATCCGCCAGTGTGAAGTGAGCTCCCCCGGTGTGCAGACTTCCCGCATACGCCCAGCTGCCGAGCTTTCCCTGAGGCTGCTGCTGTGGGACGGCAGAGCTGTACCAGAACCGATTGATCGGATAAGAGACCAGGTTCAAGCCGACCATCACGTGACCCCGGTATCCCCAGGCATTCGTGCCGCCGTTATAAACATTGCGCGTCGTTTCACCGACCATCATGGTATTGCTGGTTCCGTCTTTCACATCGTCCAGGCGACATTTACTGTTATCGCCAAACATGCAGCGGCTGGTAGGTGTAGTCGCTCCCCAGTCTTCACAAGTGTTATAAGGTGTAATCGTAATGAAGTCATAGTTTGTCTTGGCACCACCGGTTCCTGTATTGGTCGCTGAAATCCCATAGCTGCTTGTGGGAGAAGTATGATAGGTTCCCGAATCCGAGGGGCATAAAAAGACGGTCAAGAGTGTTTTGACGACTGCTGCATTCCCATTGGTGACAGGATCATCACCAGCAGACAGTGTTCCGGCACAGGTCCCTGTGATACTGGAATGTGTGGTCGCACAACCGTCAAAATTATATTGGTTATAAAGATTTGCCTGATCCAGGTAGGGCAGGATCATTGTCAAACCACTGGCCATTAATCGAGGTGTCGTAAAGCGACCGATATGCGCCGGTGGCATCACAGAAAATGTTTCATGATAATTATGAAGTGCCAGCCCGAGTTGCTTTAAATTGTTTTTACATTGTGAACGCCTGGCTGCCTCTCGCGCCTGTTGTACAGCTGGCAGCAACAGCGCAATCAAAATTGCAATGATGGCAATCACCACCAGCAATTCAATCAGAGTGAATCCGCGTTTACTTGAAACTAACCGAGTCATCAGCATCTCCTGGAAATAGGTTGGATGAAATAAAATAATATGAATCGCTTGGTTCAGTCTGCCTGCTCAACTGCTTGTCGAACCCGCAGGGTTGCGACAATTTTGGGCTGATGTGGAATCTAAAAACCGGCTTTTTCAATAATCTTTAGAATCGCAAAATCTGTGCCGGTTTGTATCGCGCTCTCGATGAATCTTTTTTTGAGTCATCAAACAGTTCCTGAGATGACATTCCGTATTTCTCTGCCTATGATGAACAAACCGATGCAACCTGAATATTTTCCTGGTAAGGTCAGACGCCCTATGAAAACAGTCGCACTCGCTTTCCTGGCATTCATCTGTCCCGTGCTGAATACCGTCCGTGCAGAACTGCCGGTTCAGAAAACGGACCTGCTGATTGTGGGAGGCACAGAATCCGGTTGGGCCGCCGCCATTCAGGCTGCCCGTCAGGGTGTGAAATCCATCACGCTTGTCCTGGACGGTGACTGGCTGGGCGGGCAATATACCGAACAGGCGTTGGCCTGCGTAGATGAGAACAAAGGACCGGGGAAAGTCGGCTGGGGAGTCGACTGGCATCCCATGAAGCGTTCCTTCCACCGCAGCGGACTGTTCAAAGAACTGATGGACCGGATCGAAGCTTTTAATACGCAAAAGTACGGCTCTCCCATGCCGGGACGCCCTTTTCATGGCCCGTCCACATTTCGTCCTGCAGAAGCAGAAGCCATCTTCCGGGAACTGCTGCAGCCTTACATTGACAATGGTCAGGTCACACTCATCACGCGCCACTACCCCGTCAAAGCCGATCTCGAACAGACAGGCGCACATCCTCGATTAACGGGACTCTGGCTGGCTCCCACCGGTTCAGAGCAGCCAGATAGACACATTCAGGCGCCACTCACGATCGATGCCTCTGACTGGGGCGACGTCATCCAGTTAGCCGGTGCTGACTTTGAATTGGGTGCAGACCCCCGTTCTCGCTATCACGAACCCAGCGCGCCCGTCGATTTATCAGACTACCCTGCCAATGAAATGAATCCCATCACCTGGGCGATGGTCGTGGAAGAATCAGACGGGGAGACCCCCATTCCCCAGCCGGAACGCTACGACGATCGGAATTTTGTCCGCACTTCCAAACTGAGCCTGGCGGAGATGAAACATCTGAAATGGGACCGTCCCGTCAAGCTCGGATCAATCCCGCACTGGCCCGATAAAGGCAAAGCATCTCCGCGACAGCTTTCGATTTTTACGGTGCGCAGGATCGTGGATGGGGAGACCAGCAATGATCAGCGTACCAGCATCCTGCTGAATTACATGCTCGGTCAGGATTATCCACTGGAACGATTACCCCGGCATGTCGTAGACGCACTCGAAGCGACTGAACCTGGTGCATCCGAAAAGAACATCGTGTTAATGACACGACCGCAGCGACAGATTATTTTCGAAGACGCTAAACGGCATTCCCTGAGCCTGTTGTATCATCTGCAGAATTTCGTCCATGAACGGGCTCCCGATAAAACCAACAGCTTCCGCCATTTTCATTTGAGCAACGAGTTTGGAACCGCGGACCACCTGCCTCCCAAACCTTACATCCGCGAGTCCCTGCGTTTAAAAGCCATGTATATGATGCGCGAACAGGATGGACGCAATCAGGATGGCCCCCACAAAAAATTCGCGCGCGAGCGTTTCTCGCAGGTCCTGTATCCGGACGGCCTGTTCGCCTGGCAGTTTCATTACGACTTCCATCGTACCGGACGTGCCTACCTCAAAGCGGAAGGCAATTCAGGCCCCTGGATCGATTACGAAAAACCGGGCCGCAATACCAGCCTGGTCAGTGATCGCAGCCTGTTCCCCTTGAGAAGTCTGGTTCCCGTCGAAATGGATGGCTTACTGGGTGCCCAGAAAAATGTGGGATACAGCAGCATTGTGAGTGCTGCGATTCGGCTGCACGATCAGTGTGTCGCCATCGGCCAGGCCGCCGGCGCAACAGCTGCGATTTCACTACAACACGATATCGCACCTCGTGAAATCCCCTACGATCGGGAAAAACTGGAACAGGTCCGAACGGCTTTGTGCGGCGGCTCACAAACTGGCGTCGCGTTGCTGATCTGGCCTTACCGCGATCTGGCTCCCGCGCATCCCGCCTTCATCGCCGTCAACAGACTGGCCGCGCGGGGCGTGTTACCTCTGAAAATTCGCGAAGTCAATTTCCAGCCTGATGCGGCTGCCACTCCCGCCTGGCGCGAACAGATCCAGAGACGCGCAATTCAATCGGTCAATGTGGCAAACCTCCCGTTGATGTTCAACGAAAACCTGAGTCGCGGAGAATTCTGTCAGCAGCTATGGGCGGGATTGAAAGATCTGCCTTTGCTCCCTTACACATGTTTGCAACCAGACGATGCTGACGCGGATGGCATCCCCGATCGGGATGATCCGACATTGTTTACGCCCGGCGAGCCGGTTCAGTGGAGCAATCACAAACCAGTGAACCCGCCCGATCAGGATGGCATTCTGAATCTCAAAAAAAACACGTCGATTCGCCGGATTAATTTTGCGGGAAAAAAGACTCCCCCGCTCACAGGCTTTGAATCAGACCAGGGAGCCGTCTTTGATCCGCAACGCAGGTTTGGCTGGCAGCGGGATCTGAGCCAGAATGTTCGCCAGCGCAAACAGCTACCGGAAGCGTATCGTGATACGTTCGTGTTTACCCGCGATCATGACCGCTGGGAATGTACGGTTCCCAATGGCGTCTGGCAGGTCACGGTCTGTGTGGGAGATTCCGGACATGATCAGATCGGACAGTGGGTCACGGTCGAAGGAAGTCAGATCATCCAGGATCTTGCCACCACCGCCGGGTCGTTTCAGGAATCACAGGTCCAGGTTACAGTCAAAGATGGGAGACTGACCGTGGAGATTGGAAAACCTGACGCTGGTACCAATACCTGTCTGAACTGGATTACATTCGAACAGATCACCACGGCCGACAAATCGAAATAATCCGGCGTAGATCATTTCGAGTCCTCTGCTTCCAATCAGAAAACTCCACTCCGTTTACACCGTTTAAAAACGGCAGAACCTGCCTCATCAGACCAAATTAGCGTTATTTTCTGCAGGTAGCAGAGAATCGTATTGAACACATCAAGACTTGACGATATATTTAATAAGATTAACAATATAAGAAGTCCTGCTGCTCAGACTTTAATAATATTAACCGGAACTGGAATCGGGAATGAAATTCGGCCCACATTCGCGGACTCACACACAACATGCTTTCACAGCATTTAACCCGCTGGTTCGCGAAGGTTTGGTGGTTCAGAGTCGCCGCAACATGCTGAAAGCATCCCTGGCGGGACTGGCCGGGCTCTCTGTGCCTGGTCTGCTGAAAGCCTCTGATCAGCTGCAACAGGCCGGCAAATCAACACCATCAAAGAAAAGCATTATTCTCCTCTGGATGACCGGCGGCCCCAGCCACATTGATACCTGGGACCCAAAACCGGACCGCCCCATTCAAAACCGCGGTCCGTTCGGCGTGACGCAAACAGCGGTCCCCGGCATCACGATCACAGACATGCTGCCCAAACAGGCGGCGATGATGGACCGTTTCACATTGATCCGATCCGTCGATCCCAAAATGAGCAGCCATCAACCCAATCAGGTCATGCAGACCGCCAACCTGCTCGCCACGCCCCGTACTAACCGGAAAGGTGACCGGTACCCGGCGATGGCATCGATTGTGGCCAAGCATCACGGCGCCAATCATCCCGGCATGCCCCCTTATGTCTCGTTCATGAAACATGACTCTCATATTGCCTGGGGCGGGTACCTGGGCAAGCAGTATGATCCTTTTATCGCCAACGATGCAGCAGACCTGCCCGTCTATGACATGGTGGGTAATGACACCGGGACAACCAGTGGCGGAAAAATGTTTCAGTTTGCTCCCGGGCTCTCGTTTGACCGAATGAAAAACCGCCGTGACCTGATGTTGCAGTTCGATCAGTTGCGGAGCGGCATCGATCAGGCCGGTTCCATGCAGGCCATCGACAGTTACAGCCGTCGCGCCTATGACATGGTACTCGGACAACGCGTGCAGGACGCCTTCGACCTCAACCAGGAATCCACGGAAACCCGGGATCGCTATGGAAAACACCTCTGGTGTCAGCAGGCTCTGCTGGCAAGAAGACTCGTGGAAGCAGGCAGCTCCTTCGTCACCCTGGATTTGAGTTATCATACCGCATCCGGAACATGGGATAACCATGGTGACAACATTCCTCCCTACGGCGGAATCAAAAATGGCCTTGGTCCGCTGCTCCCCCTGTTTGATCATCTGTTGACGACGCTGGTGTCCGATCTGGAAGAACGATCGATCCTGGATGACGTGCTGGTGATCGCCATGGGGGAATTCGGTCGCTCTCCCACCTCGGGAACCCAGGGCAGTTCCGATGGCCGCAACCACTGGCCGGTCGTCATGTCAATGTGTCTGGCCGGCGGTGGCATGAACCATGGACAGGTCATCGGCGCCAGCGAACATGACGGCAGCGAAATCAAGCACCGTCCCGTTCGTCCCGGAGATCTGGCGGCAACCATCTATAAATACATGGGTGTCCCCCTCGATACGCACTATATCGATGACAAAGGCCGTCCTATTTTTGCCGTCGAAAATGGCGAACCGATCCACGAACTCTTCTGATCACACTCTCCAGGCAGGATTCCGGTTCTGTCGCTGACTTCGATTTCTCAGCCCGCGTCTGCTTTGATGATCGTACCTCCCTGCCCGTTTGATTCGAGCGGAATCACCTGGAAGGCGCGTTGATTCCACTGGAATCGTTGTAAAAAAATCAAAAACAGAACCTAAACGCCGCGATTCCCCGTTTGTTTTTTCTGTAGCATCAGATAATCTGCATGCTGAGACCGTTGCCAGCTGCGCAGCGACTCTCGATTTGATTTACCCTGCTGAAACCAAACCATCCTGCGCTCTTTCAGAAACCGTTCCAGTGACATGACCAGTTCCGCTACCTCGCTCTCAGACGATTCTTTGAATCCCTCCTCGCAGAATTCCCGACTGCGGTGGACAGTCTATCTCCTGTTGATCACTGTCACGTGCGGACAAAGCCTGGCCGCCATCATGAACAGCGCGCCGCTGCAGAGCGCCAATGACCGTTCCCGCTGGTGCACGGTCTGGTCCCTGGTAGAAGAAGGCACCTACCAGATCGATACCATCAATGATCGTCCGGGCTGGTCCAGCATCGACAAGGTCAGGCACGATGGCCACTTCTATTCATCCAAGCCCCCGTTATTCCCGACCATGGTGGCGGGTCTCTACTGGTGCATCAAAACCACAACGGGTTTGAACCTGAATCGGAACCTTCACGATGTGGCGCATCTGATCCTGATCGCCGTTAATTTAATTCCGATGCTGATTGCGCTGCTACTGATCTGTCAAATGGTGGAACGCTACGCCACAAATCTTTTCACGCGTTATTTCGTGGTCATCGCGGCCTGCTTCGCCACTTTGCTGACACCATTTCTGTTAACTTTGAACAATCATTCCATCGCCGCCTCCAGTGCCGTGTTCACGCTCTATCCACTGATGCGGATTCTGCTCGACGGCGAACAGCGCAAACGCTATTTTTTGCTGGCGGGTTTCTTTGCCATGCTGACCTGCTGTAATGAACTGCCGGCGGCCCTGTTTGGTCTGATTGTCTTTGGGCTGTTATTCCGGGCCAATCCCCGCCTGACCTTACTCGTTTTTTCACCCGCGGCATTGATTCCGCTGATCGGTTTCTTCGTTACCAATTACGCAGCGACGGGAGGCTGGAAACCGTTTTACATGTATTACGGAACCGAAAAATATCTGTACGAACACAAAGGGGTTCCCAGCTACTGGAAGAATCCTCAGGATCTCGACCGCAATCTCGATTCCCCGCTCGTCTACTTTTTTCATTGCACGCTCGGCCATCATGGGATTTTTTCACTCTCGCCTATCTACTTCCTGACTCTCTTCTCCTGGTTCCGACTCGCAAAATACAAGACACATATCCTGCGACCATTGTTATGGATCAGCCTGATTATAAGCGTCATCGTGTTTGGTTTTTACCTGTCGCGAACAGATAATTATAACTATGGCGGCAACAGTGCCGCACTCCGCTGGATGCTCTGGCTGACCCCATTCTGGCTCATCAGCATGATTCCCTTACTCGATGAACTCTCAGAGAAGCGCTGGCTCAAAGGACTGGGAATGCTCTGCCTGCTGGGTTCTGTTTTTTCAGCGCACCATCCGCTGCACAATCCCTG
>TARA_R100001132_G_C3275017_1_pt1 | contig 11269 bp, 8 predicted proteins | sample TARA_R100001132 | Tara Oceans TARA_R100001132 (sample SAMEA2621247) | marine metagenome | biome: marine biome (ENVO:00000447); feature: mesopelagic zone (ENVO:00000213); material: "saline water (ENVO:00002010), including plankton (ENVO:xxxxxxxx)" | depth 800 m | reverse complement strand
TACGCTATGGCACAAGGTAATCTGGTGGTAGGTGGTTTTGGTGCTGAAGCAGGGGATGGATCCCGAGTGACGGTGAATATTCCCAGTGCGGGCCGTATACCCAATGGTGCTACCGTTGAGCGTACGGTACAGAACGCGTTAAATGTTGGCGATCACATTATTCTGAATCTACATCAGGCCGACTTTACTACGGCCAGTCGATTATCAGATGCCATTAATCAAACGTTGGGACGTGGGACGGCGAGCTCTATGGATGCAGCATCAGTTAGAGTTAATGCGCCGAGAGATCCGAATCAACGTATTCCATTTTTATCATTGATTGAAAATCTGGAATTAAGCCCAGGCGAGGCGGCGGCCCGTGTGGTGGTCAATTCGCGTAGTGGTACTGTCGTGATCGGACAGAATGTCCGGGTGAGTCCAGCAGCGGTTACACATGGCAGTCTATCCGTGACCATTTCAGCAGATCCAGAGGTTTCTCAACCCAATGCCTTTTCAGCAGGACAAACGGTTATCACACCGAATTACGATATTGAAATATCGGAAGAAAACAGCCGGATGTTTGTATTCAATCCGGGGGTTTCTTTGGATGAAATTGTGCGTGCAGTCAATCAGGTGGGAGCAGCGCCGGGAGATTTAGTGGCTATTTTAGAGGCCTTGAAACAGGCGGGTGCGTTACGCGCTGAGCTGGTGATTATCTGAGTTTATAGATTAAGTCATGACGATTCCTTCTGATATTCAGCAAAACGCAACGGATTTCCATGGTTTAAATCAGCTGCGTCAATCGGCAATACGTTCTGATAATGATGCAACAACATTACGTCAGGTTGCCGCTCAATTTGAATCCTTGTTTACCACAATGATGCTGAAAAGCATGCGTCAGGCCAGTCTGGCGGAGGGAATATTCGATTCCAATCACAGCAAAACCTATCGTGATATGGCCGATCAGCAGCTGGCGATGGATTTATCCAAACGTGGCGGATTAGGCCTGCAGGACGTGATTATTCGCCAACTGGGGGGCGAAGTACGATCCGATATCCCAATTGGTGGCGGGACGTTTAGTTTTGATACCGTGACGGTACGGCAAGATTTACGGCGTATGGTCAAAGAGATTCATGATAACGCTGATAAAACTTCTGAAGAAAGCATCAATAGCATTGACAGCAGTAAATTAAAAATCATGCCACAGCGTTTTAAATCGCCTGAAGACTTTGTAGAACAACTGTGGCCTTTGGCCCAGAAAGCTGCAGATAAATTGGGTACCACCGCCGATGTTATTTTGTCGCAGGCCGCATTGGAAACCGGCTGGGGTCGGTATGTGCTTAAAGATGGTGAAGGCCAATCCAGTTTTAATTTATTCAATATCAAAGCCGATAGTCGCTGGGATGGTGAGTATGTTGCGAAAAACGCGCTGGAATATCGTGATGGCAAGCCAATAACAGAACAGTCCCGCTTCCGTTCATACGAAGATTATCAGCAATCCTTTGATGATTATGTCAGTTTCCTGCAGTCACAGCCGCGTTATCAGGAAGCATTAAAACATGTCGGCCGACCGGAACGATTTGTAGAGAAATTGCATGAAGCTGGCTATGCCACCGATCCGCAATATGCTGACAAAATAAAACGCATCATGAAGGGTGATACGCTGGCACAGATTTCGCATAAATATATTCAGAATATGGGGTACTAACCCCCTGTAAAAGCTCTCAGAGGATCATCTAAATGAGCATGCTGAATATTGGTAGTTCTGCTTTATTAGCCGCGCAAACGTCACTGGCGACCACCAGTCATAACATCAGTAATGTAAATACCCCGGGGTATTCGCGTCAGCGAACCGATCAGGGCCCACAGCCGGCCAATTTTGAAGGTGGTTATTACATTGGAAATGGTGTTGGCATCACTGGTGTCGACCGTATTTTCAATCAGTTTTTAGTCAATCAACTGCGTACTTATACTTCGGCTGAGTCTCAGCAAGACGGTTTTTTGACATTTTCCAAACAGGTTGATGATCTGCTGGGTTCTTCCTCACTGAGTATCAGTGGTGGGTTGGAAGCGTTTTTCAATTCTGTTCAGGAAGTTGCTAATGATCCAACTTCAATTGCCGCCAGACAGGTGATGCTCACACAGGGTGACTTGTTGGCCAACCGGTTTAATACTATGGACAGCCAGTTGGGAGAGTTGGACAGACAGATTGATAACACTATCACAGCGTCAGTTAAGGACATCAACGTGCTTTCTCAGGGGATAGTAGATTTAAATCAATCTATTTCTGAGTCATTGGCTGCTGGTTATAACCCCAATGATTTGCTGGATAAACGCGATAAACTGATCAGCGATTTGTCTGAGCTAGTCTCAGTTAACGTGGTCGAGCAGAATAATGGATCAGTCAATGTCTTTATCGGTAATGGACAAGGACTGGTGGTAGGCAATAGTCGCGTTGAACTTTCAACTATTGCGGATAACAGCACGAATCCCCCGCGTACCGCTATCGGTTATGGCCCTTCACAGATTAATATCACCCAGCAGATTAGTGGCGGTGAAATTGGCGGCGCGATACTGGCACGCAGTGATGTAGTGGATAGTACACGTGCTGAGCTGGATGTTCTGGCCGAATCAATCGTTACCGCATTTAATGCTGCCCATGGTAACGGTATCGATCTGAACGGTAATGCCGGAACAGATTTCTTTGATGCCGCAGGTACGACTGCCGCTACGATAAGCTTGAATATTACGGATACGCGGTTAATCGCCGCTTCTTCTACCACCGATCCCGGGGTGGGTAATAATGAAAATGCACTGGCGATGGCGGCTTTGCAAACCGATAAAACAACGGTAGTACTTGACCCCGGCCCTCCAGTTGTTTCGAGATCATTTAACGATCAATACGGCTCCATCGTGTCTCAAGTTGCAACACGAACGAATCAGGCAACGGTTACCCAGCAAACTCAGGCGGGACTGGTGAGTCAGATTCGTCAACGGGCGGAAAGCGTATCTGGGGTGAATCTGGATGAAGAAGCGGCCAATCTGATCAAATTTCAGCAAGCTTATCAGGCGGCTTCACAAATAATCACGGTATCGAATACCGTGTTTAATTCGTTAATTAACGCATTTTAGGAGATTAACTTATGCGTATCTCGACGAATAGTATTGTTCAGCAGGGCCTGGAAGCCATGCTGAGACAGCAGAATGAATTGGCGAAAACGCAGTTACAGGTTTCATCGGGAAAACGGATTCAAACACCCTCGGACGATCCCATCGGTGCTGTCAAAATGCTGGACTTGCAAAGACAGATCGGGTTGTCCCAGCAATATCAGGATAATGCGGATGTCGCTGACAGTCGTCTGAGCACAACCGATGGAACGCTCAAAAGTGCGGGTGATATTATGCAACGGATTCGGGAACTGGCTGTACAGGCGTTGAATGATACAAACAGTGACAGCGCTCGCCAGGGGATTGCTGAAGAGATCAATCAGTTAAACGAGTCACTTGTCGCGTTAGCCAATACGACGGATGCGAATGGAGAATATCTTTTTTCCGGATATCAATCCGATGTGCAGCCTTTTGATACGGCAACATTTGCCTACAATGGGGATGGCGGACAGCGGCAATTGCGAGTCAGTGACGGTTATCTGGTGGCGATAAACGAGCCGGGAGATGGCTTATTTGTTACTCAGACAGTTGCCGGGCCTAATCAGGCAATCTTTCAGACAATCCAGGATTTTACTACTGCACTTAACAATGGAGCTGTTGGAACAGCGCCTAACGACGGTGATTTTCTGGCGAATATGGATTATGCGATGGATGCTTCTCTGGAAGGTCGTACCCGAATCGGTACTCGACAAAATGCCATCGAAATGCAACGTGATATTAATGAGAGTTCACAGTTCAGCATGACCGCTACACTTTCTCAAATTGAAGATCTCGATTATGCTGAGGCCATCACTGAGTTGAATAAACAATCAGTTGGACTACAAGCTGCGCAACAGGTTTATGTAAAAGTTCAGGGATTATCCTTGTTTAACTTTTTGTAAGTTTCCATTTGTCATAAAAGGCAGCTAAAGGATTATCAATGCAGCAAACCCAATCATACTGTGTTGTCTGCGGACAAAATGTTGTCAAATTTGAACCCTTTCGAGGGGGAACTGCTAACCGACCGTTTCTGATGCGCTTATTCAAAGTTGTCGGCAGTAATACCGATCATTTTCTATGCCCTTCCTGCCGTAGCCACGATCGTGAAAGACACTTGTTGATTTACCTCGCTTCCTTGAATTTACTCTCCATCTTTAGTCAAGCAAAGGTGTTGCATTTTGCACCAGAAAAATGGGTTTCAAATGTGATTCAGCTGCAGTCCCCAGAGCTTTATATTAAAGCGGATTTGTTTCCCCAAACGGACGATGTACAGCAGATAGATATGCTGGCAATACCTTATCCAGATGAGTTTTTTTCGGTAATTATCGCAAATCATGTACTTGAGCATGTTAACGATGATTTGTTGGCGTTGAGCGAAATTAGACGGGTGCTCAAAAAGGGTGGGCTGGCGATTTTACAAACCCCTTATAGTGATCAATTACACACTACTTTTGCGGATGACGGTATAAAAGGTGATTATCTCTGCCGTGAAGTCTATGGTCAGGAGGATCATGTGCGTCTATATGGGCGGGATATTTTTGATCGTTTCTCAAGTGCTGGTTTTAATTCATTGGTGGTGTCACACCAACAAGTTTTATCTGATATTGCTCCAGAGGTTTATGGTGTCAATCAAGATGAGCCTTTTTTTCTTTTTGAAGCAATATAGGTTGAAATATGGCAGTGCCTCTGGTCTCAGTATGTGTGATCACATATCAACATAAAAAATATATAAAACAATGTCTTGATGGAATCCTGGCACAAAAGACTGATTTTTCCTTCGAAATTTTGATTGGTGAAGATGGTTCTGTCGATGGGACACGTGAAATCTGTGAAGCTTATGCTGAACAGTATCCAGAAATCATTAGGTTGTTTTGTTGGGATCGCAATATCGATCGTTCTGCTTTTCCGGGAGGGCCGGGTCGATACAACACCATCCATACATTAAAAGCAGCCCGGACAGCCTATATCGCATTATGTGAAGGTGATGACTACTGGAGTGATGAAAACAAACTTCAACGACAAGTCTCGTTTTTGCAATCGCATTCTGAGTTTTCCATGAGTTTTCATGCTGTGGATGTGGATATCGACGGTGAGAAAAAAGCAGATAACCTGACTAAAGGAAAAGCGGACGAGTTTTCTATCTATGATTTGGCGCGCGGGAATTTCATCCATACACCATCGGTTGTTTACCGAAATCTCCTGCCAGAAGAGTTTCCTGCTTTCTTTAATACAACTCCGGTTTTAGATTATTTATTACATCTATACTTTGCACAGCATGGAAAAATTAAATATTTTTCCGAGCCAATGGCTGTTTATAGAGTGCATGGCGATAGTTATTGGTCATCCAAATCACAACGCTCTCGGTCGTTATTATGGTTAAACGTGTTAAATCCGCTCGTTGTCTACTTCTCTAGCGATAAAAAAGTAGCAGATATATTAAAACAGCAGGCATTTGATATTGGTTCAAATCTGTTAGCCAGCCCAACTGATCCACTAAGCGAAGATGAACTAAAAACTGTTTTAAACAATTTAGTGTCGATTGATCCTGTTTATTTTCTAAAACTCTCTCAGCAGAACTCGAAAGAGGTCTCTTTGGATAATTTGTTGAATCTGTTGCAAATTAACCTGCAACAAACCGACTTAAGTGTACAAAATATCGTGAAGTCGATAGTAAATAAAAACATAAACTGGCTAACCCACAATCAGTTGAAAGACGTTTTTGTGCTCAATGCCGTTCAATTAGTGCTTAATGAGTTAGAAAGTAATACATCCTCAAATCTATTACTAAGTAAACACCAAGAAACCAGCATCCGCGACTGTCTGCAATTATTAACTTCCACTTCGTTGAATGATGTGACCGATTCTGTCCTGCAGCTCAAATTGTTATTGCGCCAATGGTGGGAGCAGAAACGTTATCAATACTGGATTCATAACCATGCTTTGATGGAAATTGATGCCCAGATTCATGCCGAAAGGATGATGCAATGGCGTCACAAACCAACGTTCCATTTGTATATGTTTGTATTTAAAGAGGAACAAAATTTATTAGCCGATACACTGGCATCATTAGGCCAGCAGTTTTATCAAAATTGGAAGCTGACGGTGATTGCCGACTCTGCTTCACCTGATGTCATGTTTGAAGAGTTGGATGTATTGGAATGGCTTACATTGCCAGATCAAACAGAGCCCTATGATTACCTCAATGCCAATATGGCAGCTTCATCTGCCGAATGGGTCGCTTTCATTCCGGCAGGAACCTGTTTTGAGCCACAAATATGGTTGCAATTTGGTGATTATATAAATCTTTTTAAGGAACAAACGGCCTTTTATTGCGATGATGATGTAATCAGCAGTGCAGGGGAGCGCAGTCAGCCCCGATTCAAACCTGACTTTAATCTGGATCTGTTACGCTCGCAGGATTACATTGGACCTATCCTGTGTAAAACAACGCTGTTTGAAGCTTTAGGTGGTTTTGATAAGGTTCCAGGCCATGAAAATATGAGCTTGGCTTTTAAGATTTATGAACGTGTTGGGGCGGATGGAGTCGGCCATATTGCCGATGTGTTGATGCATTTACCCGAAAGCGTGTTATCACTTTACAGTACGCAGATGACCCAGCAGGCTGTTCAGCAGCATCTGGTTCGACAGCAACTTTATGCTTTTGCTGAGCCGGGTTTATTGGATAAAACGGTCAGAGTGGTCTATCAATGGCCTACTTCTCCAAAAGTCAGCATTATCATTCCCACCAAAGATAAGCTTGAGTTCCTTCGACCTAGTGTCGAGGCGGCACTATTAAAAAACAGTTATCCGAATTTTGAAATTATTATTGTAAATAATCTCAGCGAAGAACTGGATACACTGGAGTATTTTCGACAACTGTCCGAGCTGCCGGAAGATACGCTTCGAGTCATTGATTATCCCCATACTTTCAATTATGCAGCGATCAGCAATTTGGCTGCAGAACAGGCGCGGGGTGAGTATCTCTTATTTCTGAATAATGATACTGAAGCATTGCACCCTGAGTGGCTTGAACGCATGGTGGCCCATGGACAACGTCCAGAAGTTGGTATTGTCGGTGCTCGACTGGTTTATCCGGAAACCGGATTGATTCAGCATGCCGGTGTCATTCTTGGTATGGAGAGCATAGCCGATCATATATATCTGGGGGCGCTGGATATTAAAGAGCCAGGTTATATGGGCCGAGCGCAGGTAGACCAGAATTTTTCGGCGGTGACGGCTGCTTGTTTGCTGATTAGAAAATCAATTTATCAGCAAGTCGGCGGAATGGACGAACAGCAATTTGCTGTTTCCTACAACGATGTCGATTTATGTTTGAAGGTGCGTCAATCCGGATTTTTGGTGACATGGACACCTTATTCAGTATTAGTCCATCATGGTAGTGTGACCCAAAAGAGTGAACTCTCTCGACCCGTTGATCAAACTTTCAAGACCGAGCGCTTCCAGAGTGAGCGGAAGCATATGCTTAAAAAATGGTTGCCGGTTATTGCCAATGATCCGGCATTTAATCGAAACTTAAGTTTGGTTTATCGCGACTGTCTGATTGAATCGGCCATGCCTACCAATTGGGATACATACTTTCATGATCGTTCGAAAATTCTTGGCTTGCCCTTACAGGGGGGAAGCGGGGATTATCGTGTGATACAGCCGTTTTCTGCATTAAGTCATGCGGCATTGGCACAATGTGAATATTATCGTTTCAACAATAATATTACCCGACCGATTATGATCTCAGAATATGCGCGAATTGCACCAGACACTGTGGTGTTTCATGCGGCGCTAAATGATATTCAACTACAGCAATTAGAGCAGCTCAAAGAATTTTTACCCGATGTTTTCCGAGTTTACAGTATTGATGACTTATTAACTAACGTGCCCGAGCAAAGTTCAGCTTATAAAGAAATAAAACGTCATTTTGCTGACGCGAAATCGAGAATGCGCCGTGCATTACAATCTTCTGATCGCTTAATCGTATCAACACAGCCTTTAGCCGATTTGTGTGAGGGTATGGTTGCCGATATTCGGGTTATTCCTAATCGGCTACCCAAAAAACCATGGCTATCGGTCACTTCATTACGTAATCAAGGCCCCAAACCACGTGTAGGGTGGGCGGGCGCTCAGCAGCATCAAGGTGATCTCGCCATTATGTCCGAGGTCGTTAAAGCGACTGCAGATGAAGTGGATTGGGTTTTTATGGGGATGTGCCCGGAAGATATTAAACCGTATGTCCATGAATTTCATTATTTTGTGTCGATGGCCGAATACCCGGCAAAACTTGCCAGTCTGAATTTAGATTTGGCTATCGCACCTCTGGAAATCCATCCGTTTAATGAAGCTAAAAGTAATCTAAGATTATTAGAGTACGGCATATTGGGCTGGCCTGTTATCTGTACTGACATCTATCCATATCGAACCAACAATCCACCTGTCATTTACGTGCAAAATCAGGTGGATGAATGGATTGCGGCAATCCGGCAAATATTGGCCGATAAAGCGGCACTTGCTAATGCTGGATCGTTATTAAAGACTTGGGTTCTTGAGCATTACATGCTTGAAGATTACCTTGATGAGTGGCTTAGCGGCCTAACAAAGAGTAGATAACGATTTTGGGCCGACCTCGGCCCTTTATTTTTCTAGGTTTTGCCGTGTTGCATTGAAAAAATAAAGATTATTGGCATGAACCCTGCTTAGTTGATTTTATACCTGTTCGGAGCGCCGGCAGGTTCTGAATAGAATCGCTCAATTAGGGAGAGTGTTATGGCACTAATCGTCAATAGTAATCTGGCATCTTTGAATGCTCAGCGTAATCTGAGTAACTCACAGAATGATCTGAATACGTCATTACAACGGTTATCATCCGGTTTGCGTGTCAATAGCGCCAAAGATGATGCTGCCGGTCTGTTTGTGGCTCAACAGCTTACTCGTGATATTCGGGGCACCAATCAGGCTGTTCGAAATGCGGCAGATGGGATATCGCTTGGACAAACGGCCGAAGGTGCTTTAGGCCAAGTCGCAAACAATTTACAACGTATTCGTGAAATCGCCATCCAGGCATCAAACGCAACAGTAGGCGACAGAACTGGTTTGCAAAAAGAAGTTGACCAGTTGACTCAAGAAATCTCACGTATTGTTCAAACAACCGAGTTCAGTGGAACCAAATTACTAAGCGGTGCGACATCCTTAGTCTTTCAGGTCGGTGCCAGTGGATCGACAAATAACCAGGTTGTATTGGAGACCGTTAATATTACCGGTATCGGTGGATACTCGTTGGATTTAACGGCAACCGGTACAATCGACGTCAGTAATGCAGCTAACGCCTCTGCGGCACTCTCTGGTCTGTCATTGGATATTGATGCGGTCAACCAAACCCGTGCAACTTATGGTGCTTTGCAAAATCGATTTGAGGCAGTGATCTCCAATCTGCAGAATTATGCCGAGAATCTGACAGCGGCACGAAGTCGGATCGAAGATGCAGATTTTGCCGCCGAAACGGCAAGATTGACCCGGGCGCAGATCCTGCAGCAGGCAGGCACGTCAATATTGGCTCAGGCTAACAGTCTGCCTCAGAGTGCACTCACCTTACTACAGGGTTAAAAATGAGGTCTTCAAAGTTACCGGAAAGACTGGCTTTTATCGCTTTCCGGTTTTTTTGAAAAAAAGATTAAAGAAAAATAACCGCAGGACGCTAAACATTTCGGAGGCGGTAAATACTGGGATTTCCACAGTCTGTCCGCCATGTTTAGTGGGGCAAAAAGCCCTTTAAAGCCTAGGAGAATTCTCATGGCGGTTATTGTAAACTCGAATCTGGCATCCTTAAATGCTCAGCGTAATCTTGAATCTTCACAAAGCAGTCTGAATCAGTCACTGCAACGTTTATCATCTGGCCTGCGTATTAACAGCGCAAAAGATGACGCGGCTGGTCTCTTCATTGCTGAACAGCTGACTCGTGATATCCGTGGTACCAACCAGGCCGTTCGTAATGCATCAGACGGTATCTCTCTTGGTCAGACTGCCGAGGGCGCACTGGGTGAAATCGGTAACAACCTGCAACGTATCCGTGAACTGGCGGTACAATCTGCTAACGCTACGACTGGAAACCGTACTGGTATCCAGGCTGAGGTTGATCAGCTGACCCAAGAAATCTCACGTATTATCCAGACTACTGAATTCGCTGGTAATGGCTTGTTGAGTGCTGTGAATTCACTGACTTTCCAAGTTGGTGCCAGTGGTGCGGCATCAAACCAATTGTCAATTTCAACAGTAAGTATGACAGGTATTGCCGGTTACTCTGCAGACTTGGCTGCAACAGGTACCATTGACGTCAGCACAGCAGGTGCGGCTTCTGGTGCACTTGCCAACCTGAGTACTGCACTGGATACCGTTAACCAGTCACGTGCAACTTATGGTGCGCTGCAAAATCGTTTTGAAGCGGTTATTTCCAATCTGCAGAACTATGCCGAAAACTTGACGGCTGCACGTAGCCGAATTCAAGATGCCGACTTCGCTGCAGAAACTGCGAATCTGACTCGTGCACAGATCTTGCAGCAGGCGGGCGTATCAATCCTGGCGCAGGCGAACACCCTGCCTCAGACAGCACTTTCATTGCTCGGATAAGTTACCGGGGGCTTTCCCGGCAAATATAGCCGGGAAACGCTTACCCGATACTCTTGGAGGATGAAGGGATGACTACAAACGATTTCACAGTTAAAAATGATTCGTTGTCATTACCAATTTCTGGCAATATTCAGCAGGGCAGTAATGTTCCTGCTGAAGTTGTTTCAGGGGTTGCAACTATACAACGGGTTAATGTCGTTGCAGAGCCAAATGCACTTTCAAGGCAATTGGAAGCAACTGATGAGCAATTAGCAGCGATTCAGGATCGCGTTGTTGAGCTGAATAGCTACATGCAAAATCTGAATCGTTCTTTACAATTTTCAGTAGATGACCAAAGTGGTGAAACTGTTATCAGAGTCATTGATTCAGAAACAGATGAACTTATCAGACAGATTCCTGCTGAAGAATTACTGGTAGTTCGTAGCTCTCTGGAAGAGTATCGCGGCATGCTATTGGAAATGAGAGTTTGATTGGCGTGTAATTTGCTTAAAATTACACACTAATCGGGAGC
>TARA_R100001132_G_scaffold568_2_pt1 | contig 11290 bp, 8 predicted proteins | sample TARA_R100001132 | Tara Oceans TARA_R100001132 (sample SAMEA2621247) | marine metagenome | biome: marine biome (ENVO:00000447); feature: mesopelagic zone (ENVO:00000213); material: "saline water (ENVO:00002010), including plankton (ENVO:xxxxxxxx)" | depth 800 m | reverse complement strand
CAGGCTGCGCTGATGATCGCCGCCAAAGCCGGGAATGGAATAGATGACCGGATAGGTGCGCCTGGGTTGCTGATAATAACTTTGTGGCAGAATCACACTGGCTTCGAAACCTGTATCCTGACCATGAAACTTGGAGAGTAATGGTGAGCGCATCCGGAAGTACTTGATCCACGCTGTTTCCGTAAACGGTTTTTCCGGTACCAGTTGATCAATGATGAGTGGGGGATTGAGTGCAGGGGAAGCGCCGGTCAGCTGAATGACCTGGCTGAAACCATTGCCCGGTGCCGTACCGATTTTGGGATCCGTCGGGTTAAACCGTGCGACTGCCTGTACGCGATACCCGGCCAGGTTCATTTCCGCGAGTGGATCCGGATAGGAGAGCAAATCCGCGGTTTCGGGATGGAAGTCGAGAACTTCGCCTGGCTGCCAGTTGGTCACATCACGGGCAATGAAGGATTCCGGCTGAAACCACGAAGGGCCCAGCCGCGGCTCACGACCGGATCGGGTGAAAATCAGATAAACACGGCCCGTGAAAGGCTGCGGATGAATTGATTTCAGGAAACGCACCTGGAAGCGATTTTCCGCAGCCTCCGATGGGAGAGTTTGCCCGCAGAAAATGACGGAAGTACATGCGAGTAACAGCAGGGAAGACCGAAATCGTGGATTCATGGGGAATCGGACCTGTCAGGTTGTTTCAAAGTCGAACGCGAGGCAATAAAATCCAGGTGGTATTTTAACTCTCAAACTGTATAGGAAAAGCAGCTTCCCTGAAAGGCGATTTTCACCATGACTGAGAAGGCTTCCTGTCTGGAAGAACTGGTCGCACGTTTGACTCAGGTGGAATCAATATTGATGCACCTCCAGCACGATGTTGAACAGTTGAACGAAGCGGTGCTGCAGCAGAATACCAGCGTGGATTCATTGAGCAAGACTCTGAAACGTCTGGACTCGCGTCTGGGAGCTCTGGAAGCAGAAGACGAGGGACCGGATCCGGTGCAGGACAAACCCCCGCATTATTAGACTGTGTTCCGTTTTTCACTAAAAACGCAGCTGTGAGAAGAGTACCGCTTGAAAAGCGGATGGCGATGATTCATGCTTGATATCAACCTTGTTCTATTTGATTGATATCCTGGAGGATTGCCATCATGTGCCGGTTATATTCTGTTGCCTGCTGTTTTAGTCTGATGCTGTTACTGAATTTCAGTTTCACAGATCTACTAGTGGCGGCAGAACAGGCGCGTCCCAACGTTGTGATCATCATGACAGACAACCACGGCGAGTGGACTCTGGGCTGTTACGGTAACAAGGACATCAAAACGCCACACATCGATCAGCTGGCGAAAGAGGGAACACTGTTTACCAACGCGTTTGCGAATAACGCCGTCTGTTCGCCCACCAGGGCCACATTTCTGACTGGTCTGATGCCCTGCCAGCACGGGGTGCACTGTTATCTCAGGCCCCGGATTCAGACCGGTCCCGATTCCTTTAACACCCTCGAAGAATTCCAGTCCCTTCCCCAGGTGTTGCACGACGCTGGTTACGTCTGTGGATTGTCGGGAAAATGGCATCTGGGAGATAACCTGCATCCGCAGGAAGGCTTTTCCTACTGGATTACCAAGCCACATGGAAGCAGCTCCGGTTTTTATGATCAGGAAGTGATTGAAGACGAAAAAATTCGTAAGGAACCGACGTACCTGACCGATCTCTGGACTCAACATGGAATCAGGTTTATTAAGCAGAATCAGGAGAAGCCGTTCTTTCTGTTCTTGGCTTATAACGGCCCTTACGGATTAGGTTCGGCGATGAAAGAACCGATCCGCAACCGGTTCAAAGCGGAATACGAAACAATGACCTTTCCTTCGTTCCCCCGGGAAAAGGCTCAGCCCTGGAATTTCAATTACGGCGACTGGATTGGCGACCTTGGTATTATTCGCAAGTACGCCGCCGAAGTATCTGCAGTGGATGACGGCGTGGGCCAGATTATGCAGACGCTCAAAGACCTGGGCCTGCGTGAGAATACGCTGGTGATTTTCACGGCAGACCAGGGATTGTCAGGTGGCCACAGTGGCTACTGGGGCATGGGCGATCACACACGTCCGCTGACGGCCTTTGACTGGACGATGACGATTCCCCTCATCTTTTCTCAGCCGGGAAAAATCGTTTCCGGAGCACGGCAGGAAATGATGGTAGCCAATTATGATGTGTATCCCACGTTGCTGAACTATCTGGGGCTCCAGGATCAAATTCCCGCCAGGCCCGCGACGCCGGGTCGTAATTTTGCACCGGTTCTCAAAGGAGAACAAATTCCCTGGACGGAAGTCGTCTTTTATGAATTCGAAAATGTACGTGCCATACGTACAAAGGACTGGAAGTACATCGAACGCTACCACGAATCGCCGAATGAGCTCTATCATCTGGTCGCTGATCCACGGGAGCACAGTAACCTGATCGACCAGCCTGGTTCCCAACAGACCAGAGAGAAACTCAAACAGCGCATGGACCAGTTTTTTTCCCGGTATGCTGATCCTCAATGGGATATCTGGAATGGCGGCAAATCCAAGACGATTTTGATGACGAAAAAGCGCTTTCCCGAGTCTTACCTCTATCTCCCTTCTCAAAAGCAGTAATTTTTCGGTTCATTTTGTCCACAGGAACAAAAAATGCTCGCGATTAGTCTGTGTAACTGCTATAATCGATATATTCTGTAGAAGATGCCCTCTTTGTGCAAATTGCCTCTGTTGTTGCATGTTTCAATTATGCATCACCTCCATTTCCGACTTATGGTTAAAGAGTCGGGAAGAATGGGTAGCTTAGACAGATGCTACCGAGTCTCAATGTGATCTGGGCCAAATGTTGCATTTCACTTGATGGTGTATGGACTCAACTTTCCGATACGTATTTTAACGATCCGTTTTGAAAGTTTGAGCACAACCAGGAGGTACGTGCCATGTCGGTGACACTTTTTACCGCAAAAGAGATTTCTGATCTCGAAACAAAGTCGACAACTCCCCGTTTTTTACATTCCCTGTTTGGTTCCGCAGCCATCATGGCTCTGGCTCTGCAGTGGCCTACGACAGCCTGGCCGTTTGTGGTGGGCTGCACGCTGGTGGCCGCGTACAGCATGTTCTGCTGGTCGAGTTGTTTCCATGAAACATCACATCAGGGTATTTGTGGTAAGCCCTGGGTAAGTATCTGGCTGGGTCGTGCGATCGGTACGATGCTGTTCGTGTCTTACACTGCCTACCGCGAAGCCCATATCCGACATCACGCTTATCTGAATAAACCGGGTGACTGGGAATTATGGCCTTACTCTGACCCTACAACGTCCCTGACGTTTCGTCGCATTTTCTGCTGGCTGGAACTTCCCCTTGGATTCGTGACTTCCCCCTTCGTTTACAGCCGCCTCTGCTTCAGCAGAAAGACTCCGGTCAAAAACCCGAAAGTGATGAAGACGATGCGGATCGAATACGCGGTGATGGCGGTCGTCTGGGCAGGTATTCTGGGTGCCGTTGCCTGGTATTCCGTCTGGGTTCCATTCCTGATGGCCTGGGTGATTCCTCACTGGATCGCCAGTGTGATTCAGACCTTCCGTAAATATACCGAACACCTGGGGATGCAGAGTTATGATCCCCTGCTGGGTACCCGAACCGTGATCGGATCGAATCTGATTACCCGCATCTGTACCTACATTAACTTTGATATTTTCGTGCATGGTCCTCACCATCGTCATCCCAAAATTGCACATAATAAGCTTGTGGAAAAGATGGATAATTACCAGGCGGACAATCCCGATACGAAATATCCTGTTTTCACGACCTATATGTCAGCCATCAAACACACCCTGCCCGCCTTATGGAATCCGGGTGTGGGAATGAATGTCGGGGCCCCTGCTCCGAAAAAAGAAAAGTGGCTGGGAGCAGATAACTTTGTAACGGACGTCGCGCGAGAAATTCTTTCAGATCGCGATGTCTCCAAGGTCCATCGGGCTTCGTAACGTAAGCGAGATACACAAAACGCCCCAGTTGTCACTCCGACACTGGGGCGTTTTTTTTGGATCAGGTAGTATGCCGTCCGCGACTTATCTGCGAAACAGACGACGACGGAACAGACCACGTCGGGGAGCATAGTAACCTTCCTGAGGGCAGCAGGGATCGGCAGTCTCTTCCGGAGTCAGTTCTTCACGGACTTTGAGCAAGAGCTTTTTGCTGGCTTTGATGCCCGCGTATTCATCGAGTTCCTTGCCCTCGTATTCAATTCCCACATATCCGTGGTAGCCGGCGTCGAGGACGATCTGCATCATCTTCCGGTAGTCGGTATGGATTTCCTCTCCCTCTTTGTTGAAATCATGAGTTTTGGCACTGACGGCTTTGGCGTAGGGCATCAGCTCCTTCACGCCCTGGTAACGATCATATTCTTCGCCGGTTTTGCGATCGAGTACGAAATTTCCGAAGTCGGGCAGCGTTCCACATTCGGGCAGGTTGACCATTTTCATCACGCCCGCCAGCCAGGCACCATTGGACGAGAGGCCGCCATGATTCTCCACCAGTACGTTGATGCCGTACGGCGTGGCATATTCGGTGAGTCGACGCAGGCCATCGGCGGCCAGTTTCTGCTGCTCTTCATAACTCCCGTTGCTGCGGGCATTCACACGAATTGAATGACAGCCGAGTGTTTTGGCAGCGGTCACCCACTTGTGATGATTTTCAATCGCCTGGGTCCGCTTCTTTGCATCAGGATCGCCGAGCGCCCCTTCTCCGTCGATCATGATCAAGACGTTTTTCACGCCGACATCTGCAGCCCGCTTGTTCATTTCCGCCAGGTATTTTTCATCTTCGGCTTTATCTTTGAAGAACTGGTTCACATATTCCACCGCATCGATGCCAAACTCTTCTTTGGTGACTTTCGCAAAGTCGAGGTTATCCAGCTTTCCGCCACGCAGTGCGCGATGCAGAGACCATTGAGCCAGCGAGATTTTAAACAGACTCTGATTCAGCGAAGACATCGCCAGCGCGGATCCGGTCCAGCTGGAAAAGGCGAGCCCGGCGGTCAAAGCAGATGTCTGTTTCAGAAAGTCGCGGCGTGAAGTGGTGTGAGTCATGAAGCAGTCTTTCTCTGTTCAAAGAAATGTTTTTGCAGGAGCTGGTATAACGCCAGTCAGGTTCCGCGATTATAAAAACTCCGCCGCGATGAAACAATCAAAGTTTCCCCGGCGCAAAAAACAAACCCTCCGGACCACGAAGAATCGTGATCGGGAGGGTTTTGCAAAATACGGTTTTCAGAGTACGTTCGCTCTTAGTAGCGATAGTATTCTGGTTTGTAAGGACCTTCGACGGGAATCCCGAGGTATTCCGCCTGCTTGTCAGACAGTTTTGACAGTTTCACACCCAGTTTGTCGAGGTGCAGACGGGCGACTTCTTCATCCAGATGCTTGGGCAGCATGTAGACGCCGATTTCGTATTTGTCCGATTCGTTCCAGAGTTCAATCTGGCCGATGACCTGGTTACTGAAGCTGTTGGACATCACGAAGGAAGGATGGCCGGTTGCACAACCGAGGTTGACCAGTCGGCCTTCGGCCAGCACGATCAGCGCTTTGCCATCGGGATAGACGAATTTGTCGACCTGTGGTTTGATTTCGATCTTTTCGATATCTTTACGGTTTTTCAGGTAGGCAACCTGAATTTCGGAATCGAAGTGGCCGATGTTGCAGATGATGGCTTCATTCTTCATCTTGTCGAGGTGTTCGCCGCAGATGACATCGCAGCAACCGGTGGCTGTCACGAAGATATCGCCGCGGCTGGCAGCGTCTTCCATCGTAGTGACTTCAAAACCTTCCATCGCAGCCTGCAGTGCACAGATCGGGTCGATTTCGGTGACCAGCACACGGGCTCCCAGGCCTTTCATGGCGTCGGCACAACCTTTACCCACATCACCATAACCACAGACAACAACGATTTTACCGGCGATCATGATGTCGGTAGCACGCTTGATGCCATCAGCCAGTGATTCGCGACAGCCATACAGGTTGTCGAATTTGCTCTTGGTGACAGAGTCATTGACGTTAATCGCAGGTACGCCCAGTTTTCCCTGTTCGTGCATCTGATGCAGGCGATGCACGCCGGTGGTGGTTTCTTCGGTCAGACCTTTGATTTCTTTCAGTAGTTCGGGATACTTCTCGTGAACCATGACGGTCAGGTCGCCACCGTCGTCGAGAATCATATTCAGACCCTGACCATCGGGCCAGAACAGTGTCTGCTCGATACACCAGTCAAACTCTTCGTCATTCATGCCTTTCCAGGCGAAGACGGGTACGCCGGTCGCGGCGATTGCAGCAGCGGCGTGATCCTGGGTGGAGAAAATATTACAGCTGGACCAGCGAACTTCTGCGCCCAGGGCGGTCAATGTTTCGATGAGGACCGCCGTCTGGATCGTCATGTGCAGACAACCGGCGATACGAGCCCCTTTCAGAGGCTGATCTTTGCCATATTTTTTCCGGAACGACATCAGGCCGGGCATCTCTGTTTCGGCCAGTTCAATTTCCTTACGACCCCAGGCAGCGAGCTTCTGGAATTCTTCTGCGCTGTAGTCCTTTACTTTGTACGGCAGTGAGTTGGTTTCGGTCGACATTCGCAATCCTTGTTGATTCAATAGAAAAGGGGAGTATCTGTATTCAAATAGCTAGTGGAGTGTCATTTTTAAATTTTGGGTCGATAAATATCACGAGAGTGCAACAACGGAGCACGTAAACGACACTCCCGAACCTCAATTTGCAGCTTGGCAAAGCACTGGCAACTTGAATCATTTTTTATAGCTGTTTTACTTGAGAGGAGAAAAATCACACTGACCAGAAACAGCATAATCGACTATTATGTAATGAAATAGAGTTACTTCTCTGTCTCAACGGTGTCTTCCATTTGAAGACATTCAACTCTGAGTCAGGGAAAGCCGGAGATCGCTGTTGCCTCCTGTAATTCAGGAAGCATAAACTGCCCTCGTCGGAGTCTGAAATCAAAGGTGATTACCCTGACTGCAAGATAGGCAATACGAACCGGGCTGGCAATAGAAAATACAGGTTTGTTGACCTGCAAAACACATAATTTATACACTATGCTTGCCCGGGTCTCAGTTATTCTAGAACCCGGCGTGCGAATTTAAACCCTCTGAAGACAAGAAAACAAAATGCGAATCAGTGAATTATACCAGGATGGAACTTTTGGCCTCTCTGTGGAAATCTTTCCTCCCCGTAATGAAAGCGGAGATGCAGAGCTGTTTAAAACGCTGGAAGAGCTGGTTCGCTATCAACCCGCTTTTGTATCCTGCACTTACGGCGCGGGAGGGTCCACCAGTAAACGGACTATCGAACTCTGTGCGCTGATTCAGGACCAGCTGCATAATACGGCGACCGCTCACTTCACCTGTGTGAATTCGACCCGGGAGGAACTGGTAGAATGGCTGCACAACGCCGTCGATGCAGGCATCACCAACATCATGGCTTTGCGGGGAGACCCACCGGCCGGCCAGGAAACATTTGTTCCCGCTGATGGGGGGCTGAAATATGCCAATGAGCTGGTGAGTCTGATTCGCCAGCACTTTCCCGACATGGGGATCGGCGTTGCCGGCTATCCGGAATGTCACCCCGAGGCATCGGACTCCGCCTTCGATCTGACAAACCTCAAACGGAAAGTCGACGCCGGAGCAGATGCGATTTATACGCAGCTGTTTTTCAACAATGAACATTTTTATCAATTTCGCGAACGCTGTCAGCAGGCAGGCATCAATCGGCCGATCATCCCCGGAATTATGCCGATTACCGAGTACCGCCGTATTCAGCGGATCATGTCGATGTGCAGCTCCGAATTCCCCGCCGACCTGGTGGGTCAACTGGAAGCAGTGCAGGATGATCTGGATGCCCAGTTTGAGATTGGCGTGAACTATGCGATCCGCCAGTGCGAACAGTTGATGGAAGTGGGCGTACCCGGGATTCACTTTTATGTCCTGAATCGTTCACAGGCCTGCAAACGGATTTTCGATGCACTCGGTTTTCCGGAAACACAGGACAAAATTGCGACGTAGGCAGAAGCGGAACGGCAGGCGTCAACGCCGGGGCACTGGTGATCGGCTCTGAAACTGAAACACCAGCTTTCGCCAGGCAGCCGCCTGTTTCTGCTGGCCCAGCATTTCCAGGTGACCGGCGATTTCCTCTGCCAGTTGTACGTCCGGCGATTCCAGTGCACCGCTGGAGACAATTTTATACAGCTCCCGATGACTGGCAGCCAGCTGTTTGGCGCGCTGAAACTTCTCCGCCGCCTCCGCTTTTTTGCCCAGCGCCTGCAGGAGCATGGCTTCCTGCTGCAGATACCGGATCTCTCCCGGCTGCAGACGCGAAGCTTCCCGGATGAATTCCAGGGCGGCAGATGTGTTCCCCTGCTGTTGCTCCTGCTGACTGAGCAGCCACAGCCAGCGATCATCGTGCCGCAACTGTTCCTGGAAATCCTCTGGCTGGTTCTTCAGATCGGTCAGCAGCTGCTGGACCGCTGCCTGTTCTCCCAGCTCGAGATAAAATTCCAATAGGACCAGCAGCGTTTCCCGGTTTTGAGGCTCCGTCTGTCGGGCCGCTACGAGATAGGCTTTTGCCTGGTCGATCTCTCCCAGTTTCCAGTGACAGTAACCGAGGGCCCGCATGATCGAAGGTTGCCCCGGTACTTTCTCGTTGATGCGGTTCAGCAGTTTGATTGATTCCTGCGCGATCGGGTTTTTATGTTCGGTATTCAGCAGATGATACAGCAGCAGGAACTGGTTCGGACAGGTATCCAGGCTGCGCTCCAGCAGTGCTTCCAGCTCCCGCAGACGAAACTGATTGAAGTAAATCCACTGCAGCTGTGTGACCGCTTCCTGCGAGTCGGGAAAGGCAGCCAGGTGCGCTTTCAAAACCCGTTCGGCTTCAGTCAGCCTGGCAATATTCTCATAGCTGCGCGCCAGCGCAAACGAGGCCCTGCGGTAATCGGGAGACGTTTCCTGTATCTGAGAAAGCAAATTGATGGCCGCCGGATAATCCCGCTTCACGAAATAGCATTCCCCGGCCAGAAGTTGTGCGCGGCGCTGTTCGGGTTCGAACCAGCGCAGCCAGCTGATTTCTTCAAGGGCAGCATCCGGCTTTCCTTCTGCCAGAAACCGCTGCGCACGACTGAGGGCGACCTGCGCATTCGATCGCACATTCCAGCCCACGAAAAAATAGAGGCAGGCAGGCAACAGAATCAGAAGCACTGCCAGCGTTATGAACAATCGCTTTTTCAAACGTCGAAATCTTTCAGACAGGTTTCAGGGGGTCATTCAGAGAGTCGCTACTCAAGTTTTCAGTTTACGCCGGATGCGGACCCGCTGCAATCAGGGAATCCGGGGATTGGGTAAAGTTGTGACTTGAAACGAGCCCGCGTATGATGGATTCTCTGAGTCGCGCCTTTTCTGATCAGCCCACCGTGGTTCAACGCCAGCGATTTCATACTCAACAAAACAGGGGAACTTGTAACATCATGACGAAGCCGTTCAATTTCAAACAGGAACTGACGTGCGTTTTCGGGCAGCCGGTGGCAGAGAACCCGACCCAGTGCATGATCGAGGCCGCTTTTAAAGATTGTGGCCTGGAGTGGCGGTATCTGACGATTGAGGTTGCTCCTGAAAATCTGGAACAGGCGGTCGAAGGGTTATGGGCGATGGGCTTCCGCGGCGCGAATCTGACGATTCCCCATAAAGTGGAGGTCATCCAATACCTGGATGGCATAAGTGATGCCGCGGCGATGATGGGGGCCGTCAACTGTATTGTCCGCCAGGACGATCATCTGCTGGGAGAGAATACGGATGGCAAAGGCTTCGTGCAGTCATTAAAAGAAGTGACCGATCCGCAGGGCAAGAACATCGTCATGTTCGGAGCCGGCGGCGCGGCCCGGGCGATTGGCGTGGAGACGGCGCTCGCGGGAGCAGCCGAAATCACCATCGTGAATCGCAGTGCCGAGCGCGGCGCAGCGCTGGTGAAGCTGCTCGATGAAAAAACCGAAGTGCGCACCCGCTTCGAATTATGGGACGGCGATTATACACTGGCTGATGACGTGGATGTCGTAATCAACGCCACCTCAATCGGCCTGTATCCCGATGTAGACGCAGTCTTCCCACTCGATTTCAGTTCACTCAAACCGACCATGATCGTCTCGGACGTGATCCCCAATCCCCCGGAGACCCATCTGCTCCGCGAAGCGGCGAAAATCGGCTGCCCCACACTCGACGGCCTGGGCATGCTGGTCAACCAGGGCGTGATCGGCTTTCAACTCTGGACCGGCGTGGACCCCGATCCCAAAGTGATGCGAGCTGCGCTGGAAGAAGTGTTCGGTGTGTGAATCAAACTCACAAGAGTTTTAACCGGAACGAATCTCCTGAAACCTCGGGTGAGCCCGAATAAAATTCGGGCCGAGCGCAGCGAGCAGGATGTCACAGCTCACGCGCTCAAAACAGAGCCGTGTTTCCTACCTGCTCCAGGCAGAGTAAGGCAAAACCGATCAACGGGCAACGTTTACACTGCAACCTCTTGTTGTCTCTGACAACACCGAATTTCATTCGGTGTCACCCACTAAATTAATTGAGTTGAAATATTTCTTGATTAAAATAAAGGTTCCAGGAACCAAAAACAGGTTCGGGGCAACCCGCTTCGGGAGGTTTCTCGGGGTTTGTAGCAGCACCGTCGGGCAAGCCGACGGTGGCACCCGCACGTCTGATCCGATAGGGGATATTGCAACTAATAGAGAGGTTTTCGTGTGCCACGGACCGGCTTGTCCGGCCGTGCCGAATGGGTATAGGAATCCCTATTCTGGATGGTATGTGGCAGCTGCGACCTCCTGCTCGCTCCGCTTTGCCTGTTAAGTGCTACCACGAAACCACATAGAAATGAAAACAATGGGTGGGCCCGGATAGACATCCGGGCCGAGCGTAGCGAGCAGGAAACTGTCAGTACAAGCGAAGAGTCCGGGGGGGCGTTTGACTTTGCATAGGCCTGCTGGGAACGTTTTTAATGGACCCCTTCCGAATACAAATCCAGATCATTCTTCGCCAGGCGGGCTGACACATGGGACAGCCTCTACGGCAAGGCAGGTCGGATGTGTGACGCTGGATTGTGAGATTGCTCTGTCAGTTTCCTGTTGTCTGCGACAACCTCGAATTGCATTCGAGGCTACCCGCTTTGGAAGGTTTCCCTTGAATTGGACCAGCAGCGTGTAAGGCGGAAACCTCGTAAGGAATTGTAATATGC